>Ga0315543_1002899_pt1 | contig 15950 bp, 14 predicted proteins | sample SalMarSW160210MG_2_FD_203098 | JGI IMG/M metagenome (GOLD analysis project Ga0315543, IMG submission 203098) | Salt marsh sediment microbial communities from the Plum Island Ecosystem LTER, Massachusetts, United States - Salt Marsh Sediment SW1601-210 ...
CGGTGTTGGGACACAGATAATAATAAAGCTGGCTTTGCTTATCTCATTGTGATTATTGGTAAGCAGAAGGTTTTGATTATGGCTGCTCTGGCTAAGCTTCTTTATCTTGTCAACATCGGTGTCAAAGCCAATAACCTTGAAGCTTTTAGAAAAGGCTTCGGCTAAAGGCAGGCCAACATAGCCAAGACCAACGATACATACTACTGCCCTCTCCAGACTATATTTCATTGTCTGAACTCCTTAAAGGTCCGCCCTAGCCCCTCTTTCAGGCTATATTTTGGCTCGTAGCCAAAGGTTCTGGCTTTAGAGATATCGGCAAGACTGTGCTTAATATCTCCAGGTCTTGGCTCTTGGTAAGACGGTTCAACCTTACTTCCCGTGATATTCAGGGCAAGATTTGCCAGCTCGTTTATGGTGATATTCTTACCTCTGCCAATGTTAAATACACCGCAAGCCTGACTTTCGGCAGCTAAGATATTAGCTTCAACTACATCCGTAACAAAGGTGAAGTCTCTGCTTTGCTCACCATCGCCAAAAATAATGGGAGCCTTCCCTGCCAAGGCTCTCTTTATAAACCTGGGAATAACAGCAGCATACTGAGAATCGATGTCCTGTCTGGGACCATAGACGTTAAAATATCTGAGGCAAATGGTGGCAAGCCCATAGACTTGCTCAAAAACTCGACAGTAATACTCTCCGGTAAGTTTGGTTACCGCATAAGGAGACTGGGGGTTGGGCAGCATGTCCTCTCTTTTGGGAAGGGTTGGAGTGTCACCATAGACTGAGGAGGACGAAGCATAGATTACCTTCTTAACACCATTATCTCTGGCAGCGATAAGCACATTCAGTACCCCAGTAACGTTTGCTTCATGGGAAGCAAGAGGATTGTTTATACTTCTGGGAACGCTGGGAATAGCTGCCTGGTGGAAGACATAGTCAGTACCCTGGAAAAGTTTTTGGAGCAGAGGAGGAGTGAGGATACTACCTTTGATGAATCCAACTTTATCCTGGCTTAGTAGTCGTTCTATGTTTTTCCGTTTCCCGCTAGAGAGGTCATCTATAATTGTTACCTGATAGCCTCGTCCCGCTAGTTTCTCAGCGAGGTGTGAGCCGATAAACCCGGCTCCACCGGTAACGACTACCTTTTCCATTCAATTCCATTTCTGGTCTCTAAAAGCTTGGTAGACCTGAGAGTACCCTGCCTAACTACCAACCCAGTATGTCCTGCTTCGGCAGCCCTGGCTAAATTTTCTACTATATTTTCCAAGATTAATTGCTAATTGTCAAGTAACTTGCCAGGTGGCATGCCTTTTTGCTAACCTATTATAGAAAAGAAGGGGCCTTTAGCAAGAGAGCTATTTTTCTAGGCTATACCTCAAACTGGAAAGAGCTAGCTGCTTTTGCATCGTTTTTGTCAAGAGCAAGCGGCATGGTTTTATATCGCCTTCTGGTTAAGGCTAGATTACACTCTAAATAAAGAATGGACTATAGTCCGATAACGGATCTAAATGTAACTATGGAAACAAAGGTCAAAAATGAGCTGTTAATTATTATTGTTCTGACTGTCCTGTTAATTATCATCATTACCTTCCTTCCACGTGGTATCTTGCATGCTATCTTCGGACTGCTAGTGGCGCTTTTCTTCCCCGGGTATGCATTGATGGCTGCATTATTCCCCAGAAAAGGCGACTTGGGTGGTATTGAGAGAGTAGCCCTGAGCTTTGGCCTAAGCCTTCCTGTGGCGGCGTTTATCGGACTTATTTTTAACTATACCCTCTGGGGGATAAGGCCAGAACCTGTCCTGTATTCTGTAGCTTGCTTTATATTTATTGTTTCGGGTATTGCCTGGGTTCGGAGAAGAAACTTAACGGCAGAGGAGAGGTTTAGTATTAAATTTCACCTGGCGATACCAGGTTGGGGTGAAGCTATCGGGAATAGAGTGCTATCCATTATTCTGGCAATCGCCATATTGGGGGCTATAGTAACTCTGGGCTATGTGATGGCTACACCCGAAACAGGAGAAAGGTTCACCCAATTTTATATCTTGGGACTGGAAGGTAAGGCTGAAGGTTACCCCGAGAAGCTTGTGGTGGGGGAAGAGGCAAGGGTGATACTCGGCATTGTAAACGAGGAGCAGGAAGAAATGAGATACCGGGTGGAAGTGACAGTAGACGGGGTAATAAACGAGGAAATAGGACCGGTGGTGCTGGCTCATCAAGAGCGATGGGAGAGGAAAACCAGCTTTACACTGGATAAGGCAGGGGGAAATCAGAAGGTGGAATTCCGGTTATATAGATGTGAAGAGGGCGAGCCCTACCGCCGGCTTTACCTTTGGGTTGACGCTACAGAGTAAAGACGAGAGTCTTGGTCATGGCAGGTAGGCATACTCAGTTAGTTCCCTAAATAGGGATACTTTGTTCATCCTTCGGCACTTCTTCAAGTAAGTAGGTATTCTTTCCCACCTCTACCAAGTCAGGATTACGACATTCCCCCCGGGTATAAACAATAGAAATGTCATTTTCCGCCAGGAAGGTAGTATCAGTGCAGTCATTCTGTAGAAATTCATAGGCTTCATTGTCAGTGGATTCGGGATGGGCATGTATCTTGGTATAAACTTTTTTCCCGGTGATGGCAGTAAAGGCGGTAGCTTTCCATGGGTCTAGAATTGCCTTCTCGTAAGTATCACTGATATTGTCTTTTATCCAGACAAATGCCTCATAATCTTCTGTGTCAATCATGTGATAATAGGGGGTGTCTTGACGGGCTGGAATACAGAAGACTAACGTCAGTCCAATGAGAACAAGGCACAAGATAATCCCCACATTTTGTGTAATGAGAGGCATCTTTAGCTGGGCGTTGAACTTCGCCGGTAGCCTGATTTTTCTTATTCCCATCAAACCAGCCCCGGCAACAATGCTCATCATCAACATCGTCCATGTCAACCCACGGTAATACATTATAGGTATTCCGTAGTGGAAGGAGAAGAAGCTGACAAGCATCAGTAATAGAACCAGCAAGCCTGATATCAAGCCGTAGTTTTTCTTTTCACCCCTAATTGCTAGCAGGAAAATACCCAGAAGGCAGAGCGCGACGGGAAGGTAACCATAAGTCTTGATAATCAGTGGCAAATCGATATAGGCAGGTAGAGGCTGTAAGCTGAGTAGTGGCTCCACTTGAGATAGCAAGGCTTGGGGTATCCAGAGGAAGGGTACGAGGCAGGGTATTCCCAGGGCTAGCGTTATCCCCAAGCTGTGTTTAAAGTTACCCTTCAGATTGAGCAAGATATAGGGTATAAGAATGAGGACTACAGCTACTGCTGTTACTGCATGCATACAAAACAGAGCACAGATGAAAATAAATAATACGATGTAAGACCAGATGCTTCTAAAATTAAAGGCGACAAAGATTGAAAGGAGGATGAAGGGTAATCCCATTGCCACCGGAACGAGAAAGGCGGGACCCATAATTCCAACTGTGGTTGGTATCAGGCAGGTGAAGAGTCTTCTACCCAAAACATAGGCTGAAAGAACAGTCAGCATAAAAATAATGCTTGGGAAGTATCTAGAGATAACCATCCATGGAATGCCACTAATCTGATGAAAGATGCCCCAGAATACATGGTAGCCAGCCTCAAAGGTGGAGGTGAAACCTAGAGTTGATTCTCCTAAAAAAGGGTCGATGAAGGTAGTGCTACCGGCTTGTATTGTTGCTTTAGAAAGAGCCAGGTGAATCCACTCATCAACGTGTACCGGGTAGGGATAGGAGTGGTGGGGAATGAATGCAATGTAAAATGCTAGTCCCAGTATCGGGAGTAGTATTAGATAATCAAATTTGGCGGTTCTATCAGTGTTCTGCTGGTTCATATACTATCCAAGCTAAATACTGGTGTTACAATTATACCTACCGCTGTCTATTACATCAACAGGCTTATCAGAGTGTTGGAAGTGGGTTGGCTTGACAGCTACTATGGCAGATATTACCATTGAGTTAACTAAAAAAGGAGGTGATAAGTCATGTCAATGGAAGAAAGTAAGGCTCTCGCCCATCGCTGGGCAGAGGAAATCTGGACGAAGGCGGACACGGCTGCAATTGATGAGCTTTGTGCCGCCGACGTTATATTTCACTATCCTGGTGTCGAAGTAGCGCCCAATCGGGAGGGCTACAAACAAGCTGTGACCGAGGCGCTCGCTCCCTTTGCCAACACTAATTGCGCCGCAGAGGATATGGTTGCCGAAGGAGACAAGATTGCGGTGCGCTGGAGCTGGAGTGGCACCCACAAAGGTGAGTATATGGGAATCGCCCCTACGGGTAAGCGAGTGACGATAACAGGGATCAGTATCCTTCACATCGCAGGTGGCAAAATCGTGGAAGAATGGAATGAGAGCGACAACCTGGGCTTTATGACACAACTAGGCGCTAAGGTAGACTAGGGAGTAGGTCAAGCTGATTGGCACCAGATGGCCTAATATCCTGGTAGCGAACTCACTCCGCTTTGTGCAAATCGCCTATAGCGACTTCGTCACACCCCGCTAGAAGCCAGTTATATTGACGGCTATTACGGCGAATATTACAATGCGGCGGTAAGATAAAGAGACAATCAAATTCTCAAATAGATAAAAGTGAATAAATAAGGAGGTGTGCTGTGGCTTTCAAATCGGGATTTATCGTTATGGCACCTGATGGTGACCCCAAGATACACAGAGCTTCGATCAAGACCTCTAAGCATGAACTTACCACGGTAGTAGTTGAGCTTATGAATTTTGACCAAGCAGCCGATGTCTGCAAGGACTTAGTTCAAAACGAAGGGCTCCAATCCTTCATTCTCTGCCCTGGTTTCTCACATGAAGCGGTGGCAAAGATTGCAAATGCCGTTGGCGAAGGAGTCTCAATAAATGTGGCAAGGGGTGATATGCCAGGTACAAAAATAACGAATGAGATTCTGGCAAAGGAGGGGTGGTTCCCAGAAGAGCATTAAGGCTACAAGGGATTAAGCCTGAACCGGGACTAAAACAATGACAACCTTAGTTCAATGTGATTTTGATGGCACAATTACCGAAAAGGATGTAAGTTTCCTATTGCTGGATGCCTTTGCCAATGGAAACTGGAGGCAGTTGCTAGCCGATTACAGGGAGGGCAAGATACCTGTTGGCTATTTCAATACCAGGGCTTTCGCCATGGTTAAGGCGGATAGACAGACCTTGGTTGACTTGGTGCGGCGCGAGGCGAAAATACGAGCCGGATTTGACGGATTACTGGACTGTTGTCGCAGGAAGGGCTTCCAGTTTGTTATTGTAAGTAATGGTCTGGATTTCTATATAGACACAATTTTAAGGGATATTGGGGCAGAGGATATTGAGGCATTCGCTGCCCAAACACGATTCAGTCCCGAAGGTATGGAAGTCAGATATGTAGGGCCAGAGGGTAACCAATTACAAAGTGATTTCAAGGAATCGTATACCAGGTTATTCTTAAAAAGAGGTTATCGCGTGGTATATGTGGGAAATGGTTTTTCCGATGTCCCGGCGGCAAAGCTAGCTCAGCACATTTTCGCTAGAGATGAGCTGCTGACCTGCTGTAAGGAGATAAATCTTAACTGCACCCCCTTTATTGACCTTAATGATGTGGTCAGGAACCTGGAGCTTTTAGAATAGGAATGTGGGCGCTATATTAGTGGCGTCTGGTAAACCAGGCAAATAAGCCAGTACCGATAAGTCCCACAGCCGTTCCAAAGTAGAACACCGAGTTAATATTTACTGAATCGGCTATTACCCCACCTAGAAGTGGCCCTACAGCCATACCTATGCTAAAAGCCAGGGTAAATATGGCAATAGTTGTCCCCATGCCTAACTTTCTGCCCTCGTCTATAGTCAACGCTGAGGCGGCTGGCAAGGAGATTGCACCGCCGATGCCTAGAAGGACACACAGCAACAATAACTGCCAGAAGTTACGTACCAGCGGAAATAGACCCAGAAATATAACGTACATAGAGTTACCCAGAATTACCAAGACCCTTCTATTGAATCTATCGGCAATTCTACCTAAAGGAACCGAGAGTACTGACATTAACAACATATTGACTGCCAGCAGTATCCCGATTGAAGTTGGGCTCAAGCCAATATACACAGCAGCAAAGATAGGGAGAAAGCAGGTAAAGATGCCTCTAACTGTGGAATATCCCAGTCGGAAACTAAAAATCCCCTTTACAATGTTGCTAGCGCCTATCTCTCTAAAGGATAGGTGAGGGCTTGTTGTCATTTTCCTCTGTCTGATCTCGGGCAGAAAAAGAACAGCTAGCAGGAAAGCCAGGAGATTAAGACCGCCCATAGAATAGAAGGCGACATTCATCCCGAAGTGGTCGGTTAGCAATCCACCCAGAAGAGGGCCAATGCCAAAACCGCTGAAAAGAGCAGCTTGAAGGTAACCCATCCATTTTCCCTCTTCACCCTCCGGTAAAGTATCACCAACATAAGCTATGACAATGGGGATAATCATTGCCGCGGCAGTCCCTTGTATTAAGCGAACCAGGGTTAGCTGCGAGACATTATCTGCCCATATATAGCCCAGCGAAATAATGGAATAGATAATAAGCCCAATGCAGATAAAATTTTTTCGACCTTTGCGGTCGGAGAGTCTACCGAAAATAGGCATGAATATAGCTCGGGTGATAGAGAAGCTGGCAAAGATTATACCCAGCCAAACTCCAGTGGCTCCCAGGCTATCAGCGTAAAGAGGTAGGAGTGGAGCTATTATGCCAACGCCCAGCATTGAAGAGAAGGCGGATAAAGCTAAAATGGGGAAAATTTTCCTGACCAAGGTAGTACTAAGGCATTGTAGCTGTTGCTTGCTGAACCTGTCAACCTAGGGTGATTGCACTTATAGCTTGTGGCTAGTATAATTTAGAAGGTGTTCATTTAATAAATTGAGAGGAGTATAGTAGTGGTTTCTGATAAGGAGCAGCTGGCAACGGAGGGTAACAAGCTGGAAAAAATGCGGCATTCAGCAGCCCATGTTATGGCTGAGGCAGTTCAGTCTGTCTTCGCTGATGCTAAATTTGGCATTGGCCCGGCTATTGAAAGCGGCTTCTATTATGACTTTGACTTACCTCGCTCGTTAACTCCGGATGATTTGCCGGTCATTGAAGCTAAGATGAAGGAGCTAATCGCTCAAAACGAACCCTTTGTTAAACAGGAAGTGACCAAGGAAGCAGCTCGGCAACTGTTTGCTGCTCAGCCCTATAAACTGGAGTTAATCGATGAAATCCCGGATGAGAAGGTTAGCTTATATCGGCAGGGTTCGTTTGTAGATTTATGTCGTGGACCCCATCTGGATTCTACCGGGGAAATAAAGGCTTTCAAGCTGGTTAGCATTGCCGGCGCTTACTGGCGGGGTGATGAGCATCGTCCTATGTTACAACGGATATATGGCGTTGCTTTTAATACAAAAGAGGCCTTGGCAGAATATCTAAAAAATCTGGATGAAGCAGTCAAGCGTGACCATAGGAAATTGGGCAGGGAACTTAACCTGTTTAGCATCCATGAGGAAGCTGGCCCGGGGCTGGTTCACTGGCATCCCAAGGGGGCAATGATACGCCGGGTTATTGAGGATTTCTGGAAAGACGAGCATATCAAACGTGGCTATGACCTGGTATATACCCCCCATATTGCCAAATTGGATTTGTGGAGGACCAGCGGTCATTGGGAATTTTATCGTGATTATTTATACAGCCCAATGGAGGTGGAAGGGCAGGAATATATTCTTAAACCAATGAATTGCCTCGGGCATATCCTGATTTATAAAACAGGGCTACACAGTTACCGAGAGCTGCCAATACGTTACGCTGAGCTGGGCACCGTTTATCGTTATGAGCGCTCTGGAGTGTTGCATGGTCTATCCCGAGTCAGAGGGTTTACCCAAGATGATGCCCATATATTCTGTCGTTTTGACCAACTAGAAGATGAAGTGGCAGGGGTATTGGATTTAGCCCGCTTTATGATAGACACATTTGGTTTTACTAATTATCGGGTGTTACTTTCTACTCGACCTGAGAAATATGCTGGCACTACCCAGGCCTGGGAAGAAGCTACCGAGACCTTAAGCCAGGCTCTGGCTCGTTTAGGGCTTGCCTATGATATAGACCCGGGAGAAGGTGTATTTTATGGACCTAAAATAGACATTAAGTTTGAGGACGCTCAAGGCAGGGCATGGCAGGGTCCCACTATCCAGGTTGATTTTAACCTGCCACAGCGCTTCAATGTTACTTACATTGGTGAAGACGGCGAGGAGCATCTGGTAGTGATGGTACATCGGACAGTGCTGGGTAGCATGGAGCGCTTTCTTGCCTCGCTTACTGAGCACTATGGAGGTGCCTTCCCGGTGTGGCTAGCCCCAGTCCAGGTAATGGTGATTCCAATAGCGGACCGCCACTTGGATTATGCTCGTAAACTGGAGGCTGAACTTAAAAGTGAAGGGGTTCGTGCCGAAGTTGATGCTCGGTCGGAAACAGTGAATCTCAAGATTCGACAGGCGCAACTTGATAAGATTCCGTATATGCTGGTGGTCGGTGATAAGGAGGTGGCTGCTGACACTGTTGCCATCCGTTTGCGCAGTGGGGAGCAACTGTCTTCCCAATCCTTTGATAGCTTTAAGGAAACTATTAGGATGGCTATATCAGACAGAATAAAAGACTTGAGGTTATAGTTTGATTAGCCTGAGGGAATATGCTATAGTTTTTGTTTGTAACACACCTGCGCTTGGAGGAGGTAAATAGGGACATACTTAAGAAACTGCGTATTAACGAGAGGATTCGTGCTAGAGAGGTTCGCTTGGTGGGGGAGAAGGGGGAGCAGTTAGGGATTATGCCCTTGAACCAAGCACTGGAGACAGCAAGAAAGAAAAATCTTGACCTGGTTGAGGTAGCAGCTACTGCCGTCCCTCCGGTATGTCGTCTTCTTGACTACGGTAAGTATAAGTATGAGCAGACTAAGAAGGAGCGTGAACTTAAAAGGAGCCAGAGGGTGTCGCTTTTGAGACAGGTTCGGCTGCGACCTAAGATTGGTGGCCATGATTTTGAGGCTAAGACGAGGTCAGCCAGAAAACTGCTAGATAACGGCGACAAGGTTATGGTATCAGTATTTTTTAGAGGGCGTGAAGTTACCCACCCTGAAATTGGCTGGAGGTTACTACAAAATATGGCAGAATCATTGCAAGAGGTAGCTTCTATTGAAAAACAACCAGTACTGGAAGGGAAAAGAATGAATATGATACTGCTACCGGCAGCTAGTCACAAAGCAAAAACAAGGGAAGAGGTGAAGGAATCTTAGGATGCCAAAAATTAAAACTCATAAAGGGGCACAAAGCCGCTTCCATATCACAGGTAGCGGCAAAATTATGCGGGCTAAGGGTGGAAAAAGCCACTTACGTCTCAGAAAATCGAAACGGGCTAAACGCCTTTTTGATGAGAAAATACTGGTAAGTCCTAGTGATAGGGCCCGGATAAAAAGATTATTACCCTATGGGGTGAAGTAAGTAAGGGGGATATTTTGCCACGAGTAAAGAGAGGGGTAACCACACACAGGCGACATAAGAAGGTGCTAGCCCTGACTAAAGGGCATCGGGCAACCAGGCACTCACTTTATCGCCGAGCTCATGAATCTATGCTTAAGTCGCTGAGTTACGCCTACTTCCATCGTCGAGAGCGGAAGGGTGATATGAGGCGACTGTGGATTTTGCGGATTAACGCAGCCAGTAGAGCCCAGGGGCTTACCTATGGTCAATTTATGGATGGTTTAAGGAAGTCCGGGGTTACTATCAATCGCAAAATACTAGCCGATATGGCAGTCAGAGAGCCTGAGTCCTTTACCAATTTGGTAACCATAGCCAAAAGCAAAGCTCAAGACTGAGATATAACATTATTTATGCACCTGTCCTCTGTTTTCCCCCTTGCCAAGAGGGAAATAATTCTTTTAGGGTGATGTCCCTTTTTAAGATACCCCAAGATAGCCCACAGCAATTGGTAATGGAGCTTTTCTTGACCCCTTCTTGCCGATAACCTATAATCCAAGACGACCATGTTAAAGCAGCTGGAAGAATTGAAATTGAACGCCCTCCGAGAGCTGGAGGGCATTACTAACGCCGGGGAATTAGAATCCTGGCGGGTTCGTTATTTAGGCAGGAAGAGTGAGCTAACCAGAGTTCTACGCAGCTTGGCTACATTACCCCTTGAACAAAGAAAGGCAGTTGGCGCCTCGGCTAACGAGGTTAAGGCTAATTTAGAGGATAGTTTAGAGCAAAAAGCGCAAGCCCTACGTGAAAGGCAGCTTAAAGTATCGACTAAAGAAGAGCCTATTGATGTTACCCTGCCTGGTCATCATCTTCCGACAGGTCACCTGCATCCTATTACTCACACCCTGCGAGAAATATGCGATATTTTTGGTTCTATGGGCTTTCAAGTAGTAGAGGGACCAGAAGTAGAGTGGGACTACTATAATTTTGAGGCGTTAAACATCCCTAATGAACACCCGGCCCGTGATACCATGGCTACCCTTTGGGCTGATTTTGAGACGGAGAGTGGTGAAAGACCTATGCTACTGCGCACCCACACTACTTCAGTATCGGCTAGGATTATTGAGACTATGCAACCCCCGATAAGGATAATTGTGCCAGGCAAGGTATATCGGTATGAGGCTAGTGATGCCACCCATACCCCTATGTTCTATCAAATCGATGGTCTGGTAGTAGATAAGGGCATTACCATGGCTAACCTGAAGGGGACACTTTATGAATTTAGCCGTCGTTTCTTCGGCGAGGGTAGGCAGGTGCGCTTTCGCTGTGACTACTTTCCCTTCGTTGAGCCCGGTGCTGAGATGGCTATAGAGTGTTTGGTTTGTGGTGGTAAGGGCTGTCGCCTGTGTGGCAATACCGGCTGGATTGAAATCCTGGGGGCAGGGATGACTCATCCCCGGGTGCTTGAGCACGGCGGTCTTGACCCTGAGGTTTATACTAGCTTTGCCTTCGGGATGGGCATAGACCGTCTGCCTATGCTTCGCTATGGGATTAATGATATTAGACTATTCTACGGTAGTGACCTTAGGTTCTTAAGGCAGTTTTAAGAGATGAAAGTCCCACTTAAATGGCTCCAGGAATATATTGATATTACCCTATCCCCATCTGAGTTAGCCAATCGGCTGACGATGGCTGGCACCGAGGTCAAGGGAATTAAGGTTATTGGCGATTGGGAGAGTATCGTTGTCGGTCAAATAATTGCCATCAATCCTCATCCTAATGCCGACCGCCTCTATTTACCTACCGTAGATGTGGGTACAGAGCAGCTAACCGTTGTTTGCGGAGCGCCAAACCTGGCGATTGGGGATAAGGTAGCTTTTGCCTATGCTGGTGCTCAGCTTATAGATGGGCATAGTGGGCAGGTATCTCGCTTGAAATCAGCAAAAATTCGTGGTGTTGTCTCCAATGGTATGGTTTGTTCAGAAAAGGAGCTGGGCATCTCTGATATCCATGAAGGGATTATGGTTTTGCCACCGGAAGCAAAGATAGGCACCCCATTGGCTGAGTATCTAGGTGATGTTATTTTTGATTTAGAGATAACGCCTAATCGACCTGACTGCCTGTCTATAATTGGAATAGCCAGGGAAATTGCTGCCCTGACCGGGCAGAAATTAAGCCTTCCTGATGTTGAGTATGATGAGATAGCACTGTCCATAGACCAGCAGATATCAGTAGAAATCATTGCCCCCGACCTGTGTCCCAGGTATTGTGCCAGCCTGGTTACCGGGGTAAGAGTGGCAGAATCGCCAAAATGGATGCAGCAACGGTTGCTGGCTTGTGGCATGCGTCCGATAAATAATATTGTAGACATTACCAACTATGTAATGCTGGAATACGGGCAGCCTCTGCACGCTTTTGATTACGACAAGATTAAGGGCAAGAAAATCATTGTTCGCCGGGCTAGTGGTGGTGAAGCCATAGTTTCGCTAGATGGCGTAGAGCGGGTCCTCTCTGGAGATATGCTGGTTATTGCTGACGAGAAAGCTGCAGTAGCCATCGCCGGTGTTATGGGTGGCGCTGATAGCGAAGTGACTGAGCAGACGACTTCAATACTGCTGGAGGCGGCTAATTTTAACCCGGCAAATATTCATTTTACCGGCAGGATATTGAATATGCCCAGCGAGGCGTGTATGCGATTTGAGAGGGGCATCCGTCCTGAGTTGACTCTACCTGCTCTTAAACGGGCTACCCAGTTGCTGATACAACTAGCCGGTGGTAAAGCGGCTAAGGGCGTGGTTGATGTTTATCCCGGTAAGCTAGAACGGGAGCCGGTCTTACTATCAACAGCAAAGCTAGAGCGACTTTTGGGTGTTGAGTTCAGCCCTGACCAGATTATAGAAGCACTAACTTCCCTGAGCTTTGAGTGTAAGCCGGCAAGTTCAAAATCAGAGGTCTTGGTTACTGCTCCCTACTGGCGAAGCGACATACATCAGTCAGTCGACCTCATCGAGGAGGTAGTCCGTATTATTGGCTATGATGAGATTCCGGCTACCATGCTCAGTCAGCCGCTGCCCAGACAAAACCCTGAACCTATTATCAACCTTAAACAGGAAGTGAGACGCAGCCTTATCGGTTATGGCTTCCAGGAGATAATCACCTATTCATTAACCGGCATGGAAATGCTAAACAGGCTGCTGCCTGAAGCTCACCCGCTTAAGCCTATGCCCCTTCGTCTGGCTAATCCTATGACCGCCGACCAAGAATATCTTCGTCCTAACCTACGAGTTAACCTCCTGGCTGCCCTTTCGGAGAATAGGAAACATGAAGACGGTGGGATTAGGCTTTTTGAGTTGGGCAGGGTATATCTACCACAACCCAAGGACTTACCTGATGAGCCTGAGGCGCTGTGTGCCCTTCTAAGTGGACCCAGGTTTGAAAAATCGTGGCCGGGAGGAGACGATTCACTTGATTTCTTTGATGCTAAAGGAGTGTCAGAAAGCTTACTTAGTCGGTTAGGCGTGGAAGCCAGCTTTGAGCCGGGCTCAGACGAAAGTCTGCATCCGAATAAACAGGCAACTATAGTTATAGCCAATAATAGTCTGGGCGTTATCGGTGAGTTACACCCCAAGGTATTAGAAGCTTTTGAGATTTCAGGGAGTGCATATCTATTTGAAATTGATTTGACTGCTCTTTTACCCTTTACCGTTGGTCATAAGATATTCCAGCCAATATCACGGTTCCCGGCAATTGTTAGAGATATAGCTCTGGTAGTCGATGACAAAATAACTCATCGGCAAATTCAGGATGCTATCAAGAGCTTCTCATTAGTGAAGCGGGTTAGTCTATTTGATGTCTATGCTGGTGAGCAGGTTCCACCGGGCAAAAAATCCCTCGCCTACAGGATTACCTTCCAGTCACCAACTCATACTTTGACCGATGAAGAGATTGACAAAGTCCAACAGCAAATCCTAGACAAGCTATCTGATGAGCTTGGGGTTACCCTGCGCCGCTGAATACTGGATTCAGGTCGCTTATTATAATCAACGGGTGGACAAGTCTTTAAGACTACTGTTATAATTCCTTGATTTCTTACCCGTTATCAGTTTACTACCGCACCGTAATGAGCAAAGTAATGTCACAGGTCTGGTTTTTTGACTATTCCCAAGAGAAGAATATCCTAAAAGGCATCCAAGCTCTTCTCAGCGAATCAGGATTTGACAGCATGATTCCCAAGGGTGGCTCTGTTGCCATCAAGCTACACATGGGAGAATTGGGAAACATAAGGTACATCAGACCGGTTTTCGCACGCCAGCTAAGTGATATTATTAGAAGCAGGAATGGCAGACCCTTTCTGGTTGATACCGTCACCCTTTACCCTGCTGAAAGAGGTACGAAGCAAAAATACCTAAATACGGCGGCCAAGAACGGATTTGTTGAAGCCAGCGTAAATGCCCCAGTAGTGATAACCGATGACGATGATAAGCATGAGCTGATATCAATAAGAAACCCAGTCAACGATTGTCAACTTACTCAAGTGAAGGTTCCCTCCTTGCTGATAGAGTCAGCCTGTATACTGGTCGCATCCCATGTCAAGGGTCATGATCTTACTGGCTTCGGTGGTGCCGTGAAGAATCTTGGGATGGGTTGTGTATCTACTGAATCTAAACAAGCACAGCATTTCGTCAACATGCCACAATTTAACGAAGCATCGTGCGATGGCTGTGGCATATGTGCTGATGAATGCCCTACTGATGCGATAACGCTGGTGAATGCCAAGCCTGAGAGAGAAACTGATAAATGTATTTCTTGTAGTACGTGCTTATTTAAGTGCCCTTCAGAAAGCTGGGTTTGGCCCACAGGGTCAAAAGAAAAGTTCCAGGTTTACTTGGCTCATGCTGCCAGTGCCGTATTATCAGGCTGCCACGGGAAGATAGGCTTTATGAACTTTGTCCAGGATGTTGTGCCCCACTGCGACTGTGCTGCACCGTCAGGAAATCCCCTTGTTCAGGATGTTGGTATCTTGTTTTCACTTGACCCGGTGGCTATTGACAAAGCGTCCCTCGACCTAATTGATCGGTCTCCCATTGTGCCGGGTTCCACGTCAGCAAGACCTCCTGACCTTCTGGGGAAAGTACACGGGACGAATAGCCTAGTCCAACTCACAACAGCCGAGAAACTAAGGATAGGCACGTTGAAATACAAGCTAGTTCCGGTCTAGATACGTTCTCAGCCATGTTAGTGGATGCAAACTTGACTAAACTGACACAGCACCAAGCATAACAGCTTGACAGCTGCAAGCCTAAGTCATACAATACTTAGCAGCTCGAGGTATCTCTAATATATAAAGAAATAGCGAAATAATTGTGACTTCATCGGACAGGTTTATACCCCTCAGCAAGCTTATTGTTTTGTTTCACGTTAAGCAGGAGTTTAGTAACGATGACAGACTCACCGCAGACAAATAATGTAGAACTACATGCTCTTGACCGATTTCGGGAAATCAATAATGCTTTTCCTAAGACGGCCCAGATTTTGGAGCATAAGAGCCAGGGAAAGCAGGTCTTTGGTTGGCTCTGTACCTATGTCCCGGAAGAAGTCATACATGCTGCTGGCATACTTCCTGTCAGAGTTACTGGCTACTCCCAGGAGATGGAGCTTGAGGATGGCAATGCCTATCTTTATATTAACAACTGCTCTTTCTCCCGAAGCTGCCTGCAAATGGGCATCAGGGGAGAGTATGATTTCCTGAATGGCGTGGTTGGAGGCTCTACCTGTGATGGAGCCCGCCGTCTGTTCGACGTGTGGCGTTACTATATCAAAACGCCCTTTCATCATGTGCTCACAGTTCCACGCAAGTACACCCAGAGAGCCCATGACCTCTATTATCACCAGGTCGCGCAGTTTAAGCAACATCTGGAAGAGTTCCTTGGCATCCAGATAACCGATGAGCAGCTTTGTCAATCCACTGAGGTATATAATGAAGCAAGAGCGCTACTGAAGAGCCTCTATGACCTGCGAAAGCTCAGGAACCCACCTATTACCGGTGCCGAGACCATGGAAGTACTGAATGCCAGCTTCCGCATGCCCAAGGAGCTGTTTAATAGTTACCTGAGGCAACTGCTGGACGAGCTGGCTGCATCGAGCCGGAGCCATAAGTACAGGGCTCGGTTGATGGTAGTCGGCAGTGTCATGAACAATCCCGAATTCATCAAAGCTATCGAGGCGCAGGAAGGATTAGTGGTGACTGATGAACTCTGCACCAGTACTCGGTACTGGTCTGACCCGGTGGTTCTTGATAGTGACAAGACCCCTCTGGAGGCTATTTCCCAACGCTACTTAAATAACTTCCCTTGTGCCCGTATGGTTCCTTCAGATGAACGCTTCAACCGTGTAATTGACCTTGCCCGTGATTTTAAGGTAGAAGGTGTAATCAGTCAGATTATTCGATA
>Ga0315543_1002903_pt1 | contig 15937 bp, 16 predicted proteins | sample SalMarSW160210MG_2_FD_203098 | JGI IMG/M metagenome (GOLD analysis project Ga0315543, IMG submission 203098) | Salt marsh sediment microbial communities from the Plum Island Ecosystem LTER, Massachusetts, United States - Salt Marsh Sediment SW1601-210 ...
CACCGGCACAGTTCGCGGCGACGTGTATTCCTTCGGTCTCGGCTACGCCTCGACCTCAGGAATACACGACAGAAAACGTGGATAACTCTCTAATCGTAGCTGGTACATAAACAGGGGTCAGATCATTAAGCATAAAGTTTTTTTCAATGTAGAGCTTATACCTTCCCATTTTTATTTCTCGCCAAAGGCAAGCCAAATTCGTCGCTTGAACGATTGGTTAAATGGTAAATTGAGATTGTACCGTAAGGCATCCCCTATGGGCCACGGCCTAAAGGCCTCGCAATGATATCAAGAATCTGTTATTTCTCTGTGTTCTCTGTCCGGCTACGGCTCGTGCCTACGCCGAGATGAGTGGCTAATTTTCTCTTATCCGAGTCACGGATCGCGAGTCACGAAAATTTTTTTTGCTTTAAAAATAGGCCTTTTATGATATAATATTTAATGTGCTCAGATAGCGCACGATAGCGGAGACCCGCAAGTCACAGGACAAGCCGTCCAAGTCAAAATTTAAAAGTATGTTCTTTCATATTAAGGTTTAACCAATGGTTATTGAACTATTTACTAATAACCAATCACCAATCACTAATAAACAATATCGAGTCACGAGCGATGAGCGACGTACTATTTATGCAAAACAAACCCAATTTACAAAAAGACCAAATAAAAGTAAGCTATTGTCTCACAATGAATTACGGATAAAAACCTGTTGACCATAATAATAAAAACAAACCCAATCAAACCCAATTCACTCTCCGTCCGGAAAAATATCATCAGGGTTTGTAATTCACGAACTTCGGTATATAATTACAGCAAATGACAAATTATGGAAATTTGAGATATGAGCGCAAAACAAAATAACAATATAAGTAAACTGAACTTCGAGCAGGCAATTAAGGGATTGACCAGCATTGTGGAAAGAATCGAGCAGGGCGAAATCCCCTTGCAGGACAGCTTAGCTGAATATGAAAAAGGAATGGCCCTGATAAAGCACTGCCGAAGCATCCTGCAAAAGGCTGAGAAGCGTATAGAGCAAATATCTAAAGAGCAGAAGTCAGAAAGCAGAAGTCAGTAGTGATAAGGCAGGGGTCAGGAATCAGGTGTCAGGAATCGGGAGACAGAAGGTGGGGAGTGACACGAGATACGCTTCACGAAATACGATACACGAGATGCGAGCGTGGCGGAATTGGCAGACGCGCAAGGTTTAGGTCCTTGTGTCCTTAGGGACGTGGAGGTTCGACTCCTCTCGCTCGCATTGTTATGCACGGTTGCAGAAACTAAAGGGGGCGAATATGATCGAGAAGTACTTTTCACTCAAGGACAAGGGCACAAATCTGCGGGTGGAGGTTGTAGCGGGGGCGACAACATTTCTCACAATGGCCTATATAATCTTCTCACAGCCAAACATCTTGAGCCCAACAGGGATGGATAAGGACGCTCTTATCGCAGTAACCTGCATCGTGTCAGCTATTGCCACGATTATAACCGGCTTTTTGGCCAACGCGCCAATAGCTATGGCACCAGGCATGGGCCTCAATGCATTCTTCGCTTATCTTGTTATCTCTGGCAAAATGGATTGGCCAACGGCTTTAGGTGTTGTATTCTTGTCGGGATTGTTCTTTCTAATTTTGACTGTGTTGGGATTGAGAAAGAGGGTTGTTGAGGCGATACCAGCATCGCTTATTTCAGCTATCGCCGTTGGGATTGGACTTTTCATTACATTCATGGGATTGGCGGACTTAGGTATTGTTGTCTCCGATGCGATTACCATTGTCTCCGCTGGGCCAATCACTTCCACGGTTCTGATCGGGCTGGTTGGCCTGCTCGTGATGATTTATCTGGAGGCGAAGAAGATAAGAGGGGCCTTGCTCATCGGTATTCTGGTCAGCACCATCCTTGCAGCCATTTTTGGAAAGATTGAACTGCCACAACGGCTCGTTTCATTCGATATAAGTATCAGCCCTATCGCATTGAAGCTCGATATTCTTGGAGCCCTTAAATGGGGCTTTTTCGGCAGCATTTTCACGCTGATGTTCATAGATATGTTCGACAGTATCGGTACACTCGTCGCCTGCTGCCACCAAGCTGGTATGGTAGATAAGAATAACAGGATCAAAGGCCTGGACAGGCTTTTAGGCATTGATGCCATTGCGACTATGGTTGGAGCATTATTTGGAACCTCAACGACTACTTCTTATGCTGAATCGGCGGCAGGCATTGAGCAGGGGGGGCGTTCAGGTTTAACATCGATTGTTACCGGCATCCTATTCTTGTTGGCTCTTTTATTCATACCGGTTGTTCGGATAGTTCCTGAGTATGCAACGGCGCCTGCGCTTATTATGGTCGGGCTGTTTATGATGAAGGAAGTCAAGAAGATTGACTTTGCGAATATCGAGGAGGCGTTTCCTGCCTTTATTATAATGGTAATGATTGCGCTGAGTTACAGCATCAGCACAGGACTGGCATTTGGATTTGTCTCATATACGGTCATAAAACTGGTCTCTGGTAAAGCACGTGACATCAAACCCGCTATGTGGATAATTGCTTTACTGTGTCTGTTGTTCTTAACACTCGAGCAACTCTCTATTGTAATCGAGTATTTGAAAAACCTTCTTTGATTTCGCTACTGTGTAACGCGAACAGACCTCGGTTCTCATACTAAGCGATGCTTTTGTTACCAGCACTTAGAGTTCTCGTCCTGAAAGTCTGTAAAGCTGGGGTTCAATTAAGGCATGAACCGAATTTAGCGGTACCATCTGGAACTAAAAACGCACTCATGCAAGAGCAACCAAAGCGGTTTCTTGGGTAATCAAGTCCGCAATTGTTGGGGATTTGTTTTCAACCTCTTACCGGAAGCTTTTACTGACAAGTCACGATGAAATAAAGACTTGTGAAAAAAGCTGGCATAACCAAAAAGAAATAGTGTATAATACTTGTGTAGCTTACAACTTTTTCATGTATTTCATGAATTGGGTTGGGTTTTTTACTCAAGCATAAGAATCTTAGAGCTTCGTGAGTTTGAGGAGGTAACTGTGATTAAGATGGGACATTACGGAAGTGTTGTAAGATGGCAGATAATTTTCTTGATGTTTGTCACTTATCCTACTTGCGCAGCAAGCGGTCAGAATCTGCTGACAAATCCCGGTTTCGAGCGCGGAAATACTTCCGGATGGAAGACATGGGGCTGTAGTCTGAGAGCCGTACAGGATCCGGTACGTTCCGGCGACTATAGCGTATGGGTATATAACCGGACGCAGAACTGGCAGGGGCCTGTTCACTCTGTCGTCGGGACAATGGAACACGGAAAGACATATACTATCTCCGCCTGGGTCAAACTCGACAATGCCGCGAGCGCACGGGTCGCCGTTACCTTTATGCAAATGGACGGGCGCGGAATTCGCTATATTAATGTGGGTTCATTAATCGTATCTGATAGCCAGTGGACTCAAGTCTCCGGTGAATTTACCTTAAATGTGGTCGGAACGCTGGAGGACATAGACGTTTACTTCGAAGGTCCGGCACCGGGGATTAATTTCTACCTTGACGATGCGGAACTCGTGGAATTGGTTCCTGAGACAATTGAACCTAACGCTGCCGGCATCGTGGATGTCAACACCGTTTATCAACAACTCGAAGGTTTTGGCGCCTCAGGCGCCTGGTATGAAGGCTGGTTGACAGCCCATCCCAAAAGAAATGAAATCTACGACATCCTTTTCGGACAGTTAGGCCTCGATATTTACCGGGTACGAAACACTTACGGTACCGACACCGGCTACATAAGCCGGTCTAGTCAAATCGTTCAGGGCGCGGAGTCCTCGTTAGGTCATCCTATAAAAGTTATGATTTCCTCTTGGTCGCCTCCTGCTTCCCTCAAAAGCAATGGAAGCACAGTCGGTGGAACTCTTAAAAAAGATGCCCACGGCAATTACATGTACGATGAGTTTGCAGAATGGTGGGCGGATAGTCTGGCTGAGTATTCCAGTCGTGGCATAATAGCCGATTACATCAATATACAAAATGAGCCGGATTTTTTGGGCGAACATGACACGTGCAAGTTCACCCCAACTGAAACGACGCAATGGGCCGGTTACAATCTGGCCTTTGAGACGGTCTATCAGGAATTGAGTTCGCGAATGACCGAATTACCGAAACTGCTCGCTGCTGAGGCCTGCGGCTGTGGTGTCTCTCATGCATACATCGATGCACTGATAGTTCCCAGTCACGCATACGGTTATGCACATCACCTTTATGCCGATGGTGACTATGACAAGCCCGATTCTTTCATCCCGGCAATGGAAAATTTTGGCGCACGATACGGCGGAAAGCCTTTGTTCCAGACCGAGTATTCGTGCCTCTGCGACGTGAGGCCGTTTAGTGTGGCATTAGACCTTGCCTGTCATATGCACAACAGTCTCGTCCACGAAGGTGTCTGCTCATTTTTCTATTGGTCCTTGTTCTGGGAGGGAGTAGGAGGTCTTGTTTCACTTGACTTCCCCTGGCAGGCCAATCCCGGCTATACAGTTAATCCAATTTATTATGCCTTTAAGCATTACTCTGCATTTACCGACCCCGGCTGGCATCGCGTTGAAGCTTCGACTGATTCGAGCAGCCTGCGCATCTCAGCCTTTAAGAGCCCCGATGGTATTGAGTTGGCTATTGTAATCATCAATGTCTCGGATGTCGGTATCAATTTAGCACTTTCATTGGGAGATTTTTCTCCGATCAGCTCCGAGATATACCGAACCAGCGAAACAGAGAATACAGCATATATTGGCACTTTCGATGAGTCGCAATCATTGATGTTTCCCCCACAGACAATTACCACCATCAGTCTGACGGGCATTATCTCACCTGAAAACTGCGCCGAAGTCCAGGCCGCAGGCTATGGCCTCACCTCGGACATCAGCGGCGATTGTTACGTCAATTACAAAGACCTTGAAATCATAGCAGACTGCTGGCTGGCTGAAGACTGTAGCGAGCTTAGTGGATGTCAGGGAGCTGACCTTGATATGTTAAATGATGTCAATCTGATTGATTTTGCTATGTTTGCACAGCAGTGGCTACAATGTAACGACCCCAAGTACCCCGACTGCATACCAAATTGGTAGAGTACACTTTTTGCCTATTGTTCTCAGGCTCAATTTCGTTATGCTCTGAGCTTATCTGTGTTTTGCCTTGATATGAGTCAAGATTTACAGCCGATTTTCGAAAGCTAACGAGAACCTATATTTTTTCGATGTCTTCCGGACTTGGGCGAAGTGACCTAAGGTAGCACTTTATCCAGTTCCAGTGCAGGATGATGTGCACCGCCATCAGAGCAATAAAGCCGATCGCCAAATAGAAGTGGATATCGCCCCACTGATGGCGTGTCATCGACCATAAAAGTTTAATCTCACCAGTACCTCTGCCGCCACGGAATCCATGTCCCCCACTTCCAGGAGGTAAAATAAACTTTATGATAAAACCTGTACAAGCTAAGCCGAGCAAAAGTATAAAGCTAACCAAATCGATAATAAAGTTCAGTGATGAGCGTTTCATTTCACAATTACTCCAATAAAACTTTCTCCAAGACAGTCTCTATAGAACCGATATGGTATTGTCGCAAAAATTGGTTTTACGTAAAGAAGAAGTTGCAAAAAATTTTTTTATGCAGGGCCGATCGTGGAAAATTCTGTTGAGGTTGCGGTGTGAGTGATTATACTGACCGGGCAAAGCTAATCTGACTTTATTCCTGGATAAGGCATAATTGCCTAAAAGCGGTTTTTTTTGCATTAACGATATGTCGAATTTTGCATAACGATTAAAAATCTTGCGGAGCTAACAGCCTAATGAACAGGTGTAGAGATTTGATTGACGCCGTTCTGACAAAGGCTCAGGAATCGGATGGCAGAAAAAGGTTGACCTGTGCCGAGGCGTTTGAGCTGGCAAAGCAGTTCAATGTCGATGTTATCGAGATCGGACGGACATGTAATCAACAAAAAATCAAGATTTGCAAATGTCAGCTCGGTTGCTTTCCCTGACAAACGGATGGTGATATGAAAAAGATTAGTCCCAGATTTAAGCTCTGGCTCAGCAGTAAAAAAGAACAAGGCGTCTTTGGCGATGGAAAATGGTGGCTGCTGCAGGCTATCGAGAAGCAAGGCTCTTTGAGTTCGGCTTGTAAATTATTAGGCATCAGTTATCGAAAAGCGTGGGGCGATTTGAAAAAAGCTGAGCGTGGGTTGGGCGTCTCGCTCGTGGAAAAACATCGCGGCGGTAAGCTGGGAGGGCGGACTGTCTTAACCGACTCCGGTAAGCGCTGGGCGAAAGCTTACAGGAAATTCCGAGTGGGTATCGAAAAGGCCATGGAAAGAGCTTACGACAAACACATTAAGGGACTCATGGAATGAGGAAAAGACCAGCTGCGACAGCTCGAGCCAAACTTACTACTGGCTTTAGTATTATTGAGCTGCTTGTAGTCGTTTCTGTGATAGGATTGTTGATTGGCATATTATTGCCAGCCTTGGGCCGGGTGCGGTCGGTGGCACAGCAGACCGTCTGTCAAAGTCGTTTGAGGCAGTGGGGACTTGCTTTTGGGACCTACGCCGCCGAGAACGATGGATTTTATCCCCACATCGATGGCCGGGACAGAACTTCAAGTGACCCACGGACGGAGGCGGATTTTGCAGACTACTATTTTGGATGGATTGATGTGCTGCTGCCTCTTATGGGAGAAAAGTCCTGGCGTGAGCACGACTACTGGCGGAAGCCTGGTATAGATACGGTATTTCAATGTCCCTCGGCGAAACTGGCGCCGGATGAATGTTACAAATATAGGCCCAGAAGAGCCGGCTATTTTTCGTACGCTATGAACTCGTGCCTCGAACTCGATGAAAACTGCTGGCCTCCTTATGGCTCGAGAGGCACAGATTGGCAGATGCCAAGTTTTTTGAAGATAACATCGGTCAAGAATCCTGCTCGTCTATTTCTTTTGTTCGACCAGTTGCTTGATCCGCAGAAAGGCTATGGCGGTCAAAAGTACAATCCGACAGCAGGTAAGTATTGCGGCAGTTATCCCAAGGCCTTTAGCGCTCGGCACGCCAGGCCAGGCGGACTGCTTGGAGGTTTCATCCTCTATTGTGATAACCATATTGAATTTAAATCTACTGTTTGGAAATCTGATTGGCCTGATGATTTGGAGGTGCCACCGCTTGGTGACAACGACTGGTATCCGTGAAAGACCTAAATATTTAGCCCTGCGATCCTTCGACTCGGCTCAGGCTTGTCTATAGCAAGGCCGAGGGGACAAGTTTATCGCGTGGTTATGGGAGGAAAACAAATGAGCTTAATACTTATAATTGTTGCAGCTATACTCGGATTGGCAGAATCAGCACAAGCGAGTGAACTTTCAATTTATGAGATTCAGTATACAACGGATCCGAACGGCACAAGTCCGTTACATGGTACTGTAGTTGATTGCCGTGGTGGGATTGTGCTGTATAAGCACGAAGGAAGCAGACCAAGACTTGTGCTGCAGGACCCCAACTATCCTAAAGGCTGGGGCGGCATTCAAGTCAAAGGCTGGTCACGCGATGCCTTTGATGCTGTGGCAATCGGTGACTGGATTTCTTTTACCAATATAGAAGTCGAGGACTATAGAGGTACAACCTTTTTACAGTTTAAGGATAATGCCGCTTTCACTATAGTTAGCACGAATAATCCAATCCCGAAGCCGCTTTCTGTAAGAGTCAGTGAGGTAGCAGCACCAGCCGAGGGTGTTGACGAGTGGGTCGTATTTGATCATAGTGCCGAAAAGTATGAAAGCATGCTAATCAGGGTCATTGATGTAACGGTCATGGACAGGGATTATGGCAAGGCTTATGACAACTATATGCTTGAAAGTAATGTCGATCCTAATCAAACTTGTTGGGCCTCGGATTACATGAACAACGACAACGAACAGATTTATCATCCTTACATTCAGATAGGGCAGGACTTTTGTGGTGTCACCGGAATTTTAGAGCAGTATACGGATGAAAGTGATGGTATCTTCTATGATTACTATCAGTTGCTCACCAGAAATACCGAAGATTTCGTCATATATCAAACCGTTGATTTTGATTATGATTGTGACGTAGACTTTACTGATTTTGACATATTCGCTGCACATTGGCAGCAAACTGGATGTGCCGAACCGGATCGGTGTGGCGGAGCAGATCTTAATGCAGATAATGCTACAGCCGTTGTGAATGGTTTCGATTTTATGATATTCGCTGAGCATTGGCTGGAAGGCAGGTAAATGATTTGGATTTTAAGGAAGTGCAAAGATGAAGAAGAAATACATTTTGGCAATATTGTTTTTTAGTGGATTGTGGGGACTTTCAGAGGCTGTCTTGGGTGACGCTTTATATAGGGCTAATGTCCCCTTTGCATCGGTCCCATTAACAATCATTGCATTTATCGTATTGGCTTTCGCCAAAATATATTTGCCACACAAAGGCACAGCGACGCTCATCGCGGCTGGTGCAATGCTTTATAAATTCTTAAATGTCCCGTTCTTTGCCTGTCACCTGCTGGGAATTCTGCTCATCGGTATTTGTTTTAATCTGATCTTCAACGTCTTTGCGATAAAGAACCGCTCCATTTCAGCAATTGCTGCAGCATATCTCAACTATGCTTTGTTTGCCATCATGATTACTTATGTTTTTCAATACGAACACTGGGTGCGTGGTGGTTCTGCCGCCGTGCTAAGGCATATTGGAATATCCGGCAGTCTTACTGCCGTTGCCTGTGCTATCCTGGTGCCATTGGTGTTTCGGATCGCAGAGAAACTCAAGACCAATTATGATGCGCCCTTTAATTTGCGCTGGCGATTAGTGCCGGGCGGCGTGTCACTTGCTACCATCGGATTATGGGTGTTTGGCTTCGCAGGTTGGTTTTTGAACGGCTGAGTATTGTGTCTGGAGGAAAAATATCTATACAAACCAGGCTTATAATATGGACTGGAAATAAGCACTCGGGCAAAACTACCACTACTGCAAAGCTGGCGCAGACTGCTCGTGGGCAGGGATTTGATGTAGCTGGAGTTTTGGCACCTTCGGTGTATCGTGACGGCGTTTTGTTTGGATTCGATGTATGTGACCTGCGCACAAATGCCCGAGTTGTTTTGGCAAGACGAAGAGATAGTGACGGCCAGACCGGTCCTTTTGTTTTTCTTTCTGAAGGGCTTGAACTCGGACGAGCTGCCTTGAGTTTGAATGTTGCAGGATCTGCAGACCTTGTTATCGTCGATGAGTTTGGGCCGTTGGAACTTAATGGCGACGGCTGGCGTAAGAATGTTGACTTATTGATCCGGTCAAGTGAAGCCTTAATACTTCTTGTTGTTCGACAGCAGTTAGTTCAGCAGGTTCAAAGTCTATATGCAAATGTTCCAAACCTGGTGCTTTCCGCCTGTGAGTTAGCCAGAACCCCACGTGAAACGTGGGGCTAAATATTTAGCCTGCGGTTTTACCGCAGGTTTTGACTACAGCAAAATGATCAAACTTGATGGCATGTTAATGATCGGCTCAGCCGGCGCAAACATCGGCAAGACAGAATTGGCCTGTGCTCTTATCAAGAAGTTCGGCACCAACAGAGGTATCGTTGGCATAAAAGTTACGGCTATACAGGCCAGAGATGGAAAGTGCCCTCGCGGTGGCCAGGGTTGCGGAGTCTGCTCGTCACTGGAAGGAAACTTCTGCATCACGCAAGAAACCGACAGCAATTCGCATAAAGATACGTCAAGACTTCTCGCAGCCGGTGCGAGCCGGGTCTTTTGGCTTCGCGTTCTAAAAGAACAACTGCACGAAGCCGCAAAGGCTCTTATGGACGTAATTGGGCCTGATGCGATTTCGATTTGCGAATCGAACTCGCTGCGTCATGTGGTCGAGCCTGGACTGTTTCTTGTAGTAAGAGGTTGTAATTCGAAAATATGGAAGAGTTCTGCAGACGACGTTAAAAAATATGCCGATAGAATTGTGGTTTCCAACGGCGGCAATTTTGATCTTAACATTGACCGGATAAAATTAGCCGATGGGAAATGGCTATTGCAGGAGCAGGCATCAGCTATAGTCATGGCAGGGGGGCATAGCAGCAGGATGGGCACCGATAAAAGCATGTTGCGGATTAACGATGTGCCCATGATAGAGCGTATCTGTGAGCAGCTTCGCGGCTCGTTCGACCAGATATTCATTAGCGCCGATGATGTGGAAAAATTCGCTTATCTTGGCTTTGAAGTTATCCCGGATAAAATACCAGACCAGGGCCCTTTAATGGGTATAGCTTCAGCTCTAAAGGTTTCAGATAATGAATTTAATTTTGTAGTAGCCTGTGACATTCCATATATAAATCTTTCTTTCGCTAGGAGAATGCTTACCGAAGCTAATGAAGCGGGCATAGTTGTTCCGAACGAACGACGAGCCACGAACCACGAACCACGAGTGGAGCCTCTCTTTGCGGTATACAGAAAGAGTGCTCTGCCGGCGATAAATGAGGTGCTCTTATCCGGAGGGCGTAAAATAAGCGATGTATTCGCTTGGTGCAGAGTAGAGTATATCGAGCTTGATGATGCAGAGTGGCTAACCAATATAAATACATTCGCCGACTATGAAGAATTTCAGAAAAGTGGGAAGGTGTAGGATGTAATGGCTCACAAAGGTCTCTGGCACCAATTGGCTAATCTGGATCGGCAAGAAACTTCCAGACGCGCAAAATGTTTGTATCGGCCAGATACAGATGACTATGTCGTTAGGTTCCTGAACGCCGATTATGTAGTAAATCCGCATGAGAGAAAGATTTATTCTCTGCGTTCCGATCCATCTGCCCAGCAGGCGGAGTTTCTTCAGCAGCTTTGCATTCTTGCATATTTGATAAATGCCAAAGATATGCCGTTGGCGGGAAAGCTTGTCCAAGCTGATGAACTTCCGGGCGGACAGTTTTTCTTTCGAGGCCCGCATAAACTACCCACGGAGAAGTTGGTAAAGGCCTTCGGTGATTCTCCGCAGGATATTTATAAAGCTGCCGAGCAGTTTGACGCCAAGCAGTGCGAGTTTGGGGATGCTTCTGTGCAATTAGACGTGCTGCCTCGAATACCTTTAACCGTAATTATCTGGAGGAGCGATGAGGAATTTGATGCGCGGGCGTCGATTCTTTTTGACCAGACGGCGGGTAATCACTTACCGTTGGATGCGCTGCAGACAGCCGTGAACTTAACGGTCGAAGCACTGGTGAAAGCAGGAGGCAGTAAATAGTTGATGATGAATAGTGGTTCGTGGTTGGATTTAGTGTAGGGTAGGTTTTAACCCACCAATAAAGTCTCGATTTTCTTTGATGGATATTCAATTCTCGATGCCAGATACAGAACTTATCCTTGAGCGGAGTGAAGGAATCATTCATCAATAATAAATTGCAAGAAAAGGCTTATACGTAAAGCGCGTATGCGTTTTACGTATGCTATATTTGAATATCAAAAGAGGGCAGAGTACACGATTCCCGTCCATTCTCCGTCCCTTAGGGACTTCGAAGGATGAAATACTGGATTTTCGATACCGGATACTGATTTTGTCCTCGAACGAAGTGAAGGAATCATTCATCAATAATCAATTGTAAGAAAAAGCTTATACGTAAAGCGCGTACGCGCTTTACGTATGCCATATTTGAACGTCAAAAAATGATTTATATCAATTGTATTCAATTACTGCGGTTTGTGTGTTTGGCACAGATGGGTGGCAGCCTCATCCGTTAGGGATGGGGATGGTTCATCTCAAGATGTGAAATTCGCCTTATGCTCCTGTGCACTGACACACCGAAATACGCTTCACGAGATACGCTGCATTCAGAAGACAGAATACAGAATTCATAAATTTCAATGGGCGAAATACGAGATACATTTAACGAGATACGCTTCGTGCTTTCCGCGCATAATTCACAAGGGGAAAAATCGCAGATAACGTTAAAGTCTGGATACAGCCCTTTCTACCAGGATTTTATCAAAGTTTTGATGGTGAGACTTCTGTTTCGACTTTATAATCAGAAACTAATTTTTTCAACAAACCTAATTTCCATTCTTGAGCAGTAGGGCTAAGATACACTCTTTCTATAAGATCACTTAGGCTCACTTTGAGATTAACACCTTTTTTGGGAATTGGTTTTGCTGGATTATTCCGATCTCCCATCGCCATTATAAGAGCTCGAAGCTCATTTTCATGCTTAAAGTTTCGATCCTTATAAGTAAAAAAATCAGTGAATTTACCGAATGTATTCTGAGTGCAGCTCTCAAATTTTTCTTTTTCATATTCAATATACTGCATCACTCCTATAGTGCAAATTCTCTCATCATATTTTTGCATTTCATTTCGTAATAATCCATAGGTTGACTGGATCACTACTCCATGTCCACTGGGAACATATAGCTCCCACATTTTTTGGGACTCCGAATCATTTACATGCCAACAATTTACGGCACCTATCGTACGGAAAACCTTCTCCCAATGTTGCAAATTATTTATATATTGATCGCCATAGTCCCTATATGCCTCATAGACTCCAGAAGGTTGCCAAGAACCTTCATTTGGATCATCAAGGCTATCTACCCTTGTGAAATGTAGCGTAGAGGTCGTGAGCATATCCATAAACTTCCATAAGTCTATATAACGCCAGATTCTTACATCTTTATTTTCTGGTTTTTGAATATTTGGGTCATCTTTGTACATATTTTTCCCCCTTTTTTATAAAGTTGAATGCATACAGTAGTGTTATTTTTTGTCACCCTTTTCTGTGCACTGTCCCCAGCCATTAATATATGGATATCTCTACTTTTCAGTTGATTTGCTGTCTTGTGTTAATTGAACTTTCAAGCTTTGGAAGCCAGAGGCTAAGCGTTCCAAGGTTTTTGCTATTTTTTCTAATTGATTCGCGGCCTTTTGATCCCAGTTATAGTCAGCGGCATCTGTGCCGGCAAACGATTTTATGTCTATTGGGCAGACAACTTTGTGAGAGCGCTTTCCTAAGCCATATATACGGTCACTTCTGAAAGTAACAGTGATGTATATTACATCATCACATATACCTTTCTTTAAGCCTCCATATTGTCCCCAGGTTATAATCCTCTTGGAGTTAGGACCAAGAGATGGGATTCCATTAATAATCGGCCCATGGTTCATTGTTCTTGGAGTAGGAGCATTTTCCCCGAAACCGAAGGCTTTTTGCGGAATCGGTTTTGAGGATGTAAAAGAGATGTCCTTGGCCAAACCACGTCCGATGTTCTCAATTACGAGGATGACAATAGAAGGCCGCCTTTCATCCGGAGAGGCATAGATTATGACTTCGGGATCAGTTTGTGATCGGAAAAAAAGATAGTTGATTGCGGTGGCCGTTACTGTAACTAGCACCATCACAGCAGTTATGCAGAGTATTCCAATCTCTGTCCAAAGCATCAGATTTTTCTCCTGTTTTTGTAAAAGAATCTCGGTTCAGAATCAATAGACAAATTCCACAGGGTCTCTAATTTATCATCCGGTTGTCAAAGAAGTGACTCTCAGCTTGAATGTCCTCTATTCTATCGGAGTCCTGCTTATTTTGCACCAACTAACTGCCAAATCCACAGTAAGCATGGTTATTCCGGAATCTGAGTGTTTGACTATGTTAGGCGAAAATGTTAGTGTATGCTACAAAATGTTGACGGTAACGGATAAGAACCTTGGTACGAACAACTTAACGGTTCCAGGGTATTACGTTATGGATAATGTTGTTAAAACTGGCTAAGGGGCCAATATATTAGATGCAGGGGGCAAAAATAGCAGTTGGCGGTAAGGGGGGTGTTGGCAAGACTACCGTTTGCGCGGTCTGGGCACAGCTTTTTGCTCAGGACGGTCTTGATGTTTTAGCTATTGATGCTGATCCGAATACCAATCTGGCCTTAGCTTTTGGCATACCTTCCGAGCAAAGTCCTATGCCTTTAATACAAATGAAAGAGCTTATCGCCGAACGCACCGGCTCGGGCAGAGACGCTGTGGGAGCGTACTTTCGGCTCAATCCCAATGTAAGCGATCTGCCGGAAGAATATTGGCTTAAGGTGGGCAAGGTAAAGCTGCTGGTCTTGGGAGCGATTACGCAGGCTGGCTCTGGCTGTGCATGTCCTGAAGGCGCGTTTTTGAAAGCTCTACTTACACACACGATTCTGCAGCGGCAGGAGCTTGTTCTGGTGGATTTGGCAGCCGGCGTGGAGTCCATGGGCAGGGCGAGCGTTCAGGGCATTGATGCACTGGTGCTGATTGTTGAGCCGGGCGGCAGAAGTATTGAAACTGCTAACAATCTGGCGAAGATGGCCAGAGAGCTGGGCATCAAAAACGTTGCAGTGATTGCGAACAAAATCACCGAACGTTCGCAGGAAGATTTAATAAGGTCAGAATTGAAAGACGTTGCTTTGCTGGGGATTCTTCCTTATAGTCCATCGGTGCAGCAAGCTGATCTGCAACGGGCCTCGGTTATGAAAGCCGATGCGCAATTTATGGCGCAGTTGCAGAAGGCTAAGGACGTGTTGACTGATTTGATTGATTCGACTATCGGCTCTGAGGTCGATGTATAGGTTGTTGCTTTATTTTTTCGGAGACGAAGATGACTAAGGTCATAATGGTGGATATTGAACGGTGCTTAGCTTGTAAAAGTTGTGAGATAGCATGTGCCGTGGCGCATTCGCAAGCAAAGGTTCTTGAAGAAGCTATTGCGGAGTCACCTAAGCCGCGCAAGAGAGTGACGGTTGAGGCTGCCGGTGAGTTCGGAGTGCCCATCCAGTGCAGGCACTGCGAGGCACCGCTTTGCATCGAGATTTGCCCAACTGGAGCCATCCAGCGACAAAGTGAAGAAAGCCCTGTTGTGGTTGATAAGGATTTGTGTATTGGATGCAAGTTATGTATGCTTATCTGCCCTTTCGGCGTGTTACAAATCGGCCCGGAAGGACGAGCTATTATTAAATGTGATATGTGTTTGGAACGAATGGAGGAGGGGCAGGAACCGGCCTGTGTCGAGGCCTGCCCAACAAAAGCATTGAGATTGGTTTCGCTCCAGGAGGTTACAAAGCCAAAACGTATGGCAGCGGCAAAACAACTCGTCAAAGAAATCGAGATGAAGGAAAGTAAAAACGAGGGAAAATAGTAGGTGAAAAGGATAGTTATTATTGGTGGCAGTGCCGCGGGGATGATGGCCGCGATAGCCGCTGCCCGGCAAAACCTAAATGCTGAGGTAACGGTAATAACTCAGGACAGCATGCCCTATCGCAGACCTGCCATACCAGCGTTGATCGCAGGTTACATAACCAGGCCGGCGGATGCAAAAATCTTCTCCGCCGGGACGTTGGCCCAGCACAATGTTAAACTGATTTGTCCCGCTGAAGCTACGAATATCGTTCCGGAAAGTAAAATTATTTCCATTTTATCCAACGGTAAAGAAGAGAAATTATCCTACGATGCTATGGTGATTGCAACCGGAGCTTATCCGCTGATACCCGAAATTTCCGGCTGTGATAAAAAAGGCATTTGCACCTTTACCACCTACGAGGCGGCTGCTGAAATTATAGAGACAGCAAAGAGCGCAAACTCTGCAGTGGTAATAGGAGCAGGGTTTATTGCTCTGGAAATCGCCGAGGCTCTGATGCATAAAGGCCTGGATGTTTACTTCAACGTCCGCTCCAGGATTCTTAGAAAGCTGCTTGAACCGGAGGTTTCAGAGTTTCTCACCAAGAAGTTTGAACAAAAGGGATTGAAAATGCTAACCGGTGAGGCAATCTCCGAAATCGGTGGGGCCAACAGCGTTGAATATGTTATGCACAAGGGCAAGAAAATAGATACGACCCTCGTAATAATGGGTGCGGGAGTAAGGCCGAATGTAGCTCTTGCCGAAAAGTGCGGTATCGAGCTGGGTACAACCG
>Ga0315543_1002906_pt1 | contig 15929 bp, 13 predicted proteins | sample SalMarSW160210MG_2_FD_203098 | JGI IMG/M metagenome (GOLD analysis project Ga0315543, IMG submission 203098) | Salt marsh sediment microbial communities from the Plum Island Ecosystem LTER, Massachusetts, United States - Salt Marsh Sediment SW1601-210 ...
AGGTCCCCCGAGCTAAAGATGTAACCGGTTAGCTTATCATTCGGATCACGAACTGAGAAGTAGGTGAGCTTTTTACCACCATCTGCAAGAACAACCGATGCCAGTTCAATGCGCAGCTCGCCAGCTAAGGCCTGTGCCGCATGTACCGGCAGCGAGGGCATTAGACGTGCTTCTGCGGCAACCAAAAGGTTTGAACATAGAATAATGGATGTCCCGATACCGAAAAGTATATAGCCTAACCTGCGGTACCATATTTTGCTTGTATCGAGAAAGAAAATCTTGCCGGCTCTCTTTAGTCCGAAAGCCGCAGATGGTACATTTGCCAGAATAAGCACAACAAATACGTACAGTGTTACCTTTGTTCCAAGCACCGGAACAAATCCAAGACCTGTCACCAGCCCCCCTACCGCAGCTCCGAGATGGTCGGCAGTCTCAAGCTTACTGCCGGCATGGCCCGTATCAAAACCACCGTCAGCAAGCTGCCGGGCTGCAATCGGAAAATAACAACCCGTGCACAGACCACACAGAATAAATGCAACCGCTAAAACAAGATGGGAAGTGTCCCCAATTCTGCTTATTGCGGCCGAGGTTGGTCTCCATAGCTCTGCCGGACAAAATGCAATAGCAGTTAAAATCAACGTATGGATAAATATAACCGCAAGCAACATAATCTCCGGTCGAACACGGGCGACCTTCAGCAGACTTCTTGTAAAAACTGCGCCGATTGTCAAACCAACCATAAACAATGATGAAATGACGCCGATGTGCAGATAGAGAGAGCCAAAAAGCGTTTGATACCAGTACATTAGTGTAACAACCACACCGATACCTACACAGCCGGCTGAAAAAACCAAAAACGAACTGTCAAAGCTTGACCTGTCACCGTTTTGGGATGATCTTGAGATATAAACAGCCCTCAAAACAGTAAAAATTAAAATGGGGCCAAGGAACACTAACGGGCCGACTAAAGACAATAGCTTAACAAATCTGGTTATTGGAGCTCCGGATTGTTTGGTGGCAAGTAACAAACTGTAAAGATGAGTCAGAGGCCTGGAGTCACGGTTAATAAGTAAACTTCTCGGCAGGTCTGCCCTGCTGTAGCTTTCAAGAGCTGTAGCAGCACGGTCCGGCAGGTAAACGGAAAGCAATCCCTCAGGTCTGAAAATACCGCCCGCATCTTTTATTGATGCGAAGCGTTTCCGCACAATGCCCGGCTCACCGGTCAGCTCCGTAGAATCGGAAACGATAAACCATGTATCCTCTCCGGGCGTCAATACGAGATGCGAGAAGACCTGCTCCAGCGTTACTTTTACCGAGGCACCAAGATTGATTAGCTCTGTGCCCATAATATTTTCACCACCTGCCACTCGAACCGCAACAATTCCGTTAGGCCGCAGTGCGCTCCTTACCTGATGATAAAACTCGAGCGTGTAATATCGGTTCAAAACAGAACTGGTCGCGTCGGGCAGATTGACAACCACTATGTCATAGCATTGTTTCTGCTCTGCTAAAAGCTTTCTAATATCGCCGGTAACAGGATGAAATCGTTCGTCGATGATTCTGAGTTGTGATGGTATGAAATCGTTAACCCGCCGCACATATTCATAATCAGGATACGCCCAGCTAACCGTCTCTATCTGTGGCAAACGCAGCAACTCGCTGCACAGGCTCAATCCTGACCCGACAACGAGAACGCGCTTAGCATCAGGACGTTGGCAGAGAGCAATGGCAGCAACCTGTCCGGCAGTAGCCTTGTCGGGCAGAGCGTCACAAGTGCTGCCCTCTCGAATAGTCACCCATTGACCTTGGTAAAGCCCGTAGAGATACTCGGCTTGAGGCGTGTTAAACGAACCAAGCAAGGCCTTTTTCGGGAGTAATTTTGTCCATTTTATGACCCTAACACGATTCATCAGGGTGTGATCAAATCCACTCGCCAAACCAACAACAATAGCAAACACAGCCAACAGCGAAATAACGCATCCACCAAACGCAAAATCTGCTCCACTATTAAAATCCTTCAGTTGTAACTTTGCGGCTCGCTGGGTGAGTGCTTTGCTGAGCTGTGCGATAAACACTGAGAAGGACAGAATCAGAACAAGAAAGAAGAAAATTCGTGCAGGAGAAATACCGGCTCCAAGAAGCAATGTAACTCCAAGGCCGCCAACGAAACTTCCCGCTGCTTCGAGGATGTAAACGCGCGACACCGCAAACGCACCGATCGACTCAATCCATCGACAGGCAACGGGAAATAACATTCCCGTGATGATACTTACCGGTGCATTGACAAGCAGCGACCAAAACAAAATAGTTCTAATCTGTAAGAGTGCATAAGACTCGATGCCGGCAATCTCTCGCATCTGGATAATTAAAAGGGCCTGGAGAGCAAATCCGGGCACGTAACTCAAAAATAGAATCTCTATATTTCTGAGAATCCAGTCTGCTACAGCCCTAATTCGATATACCAGCACCGCGCCGAGAGAAACCCACAAGAACCACGAACCAAAAAATAAGCCCACACTTATATCATTGCCTTCGAATGTGGTGATAAACTCACGAAATAGCAAACTCTGTGCCGCAATCGTAAATAGGCCGTAACTGAATATCAGTAGACCGCGTGCAAACATCATTCCTCTTCGCCGAAAACATCTGCCTGAAAGACTAAAAAGCTCGCGCCTTCCTTCCAGGCATCGTCAGCTAATCGCGCCTTGCGCGATAATTGCGTCAGCATCTCACTTAGGTCCCAGCCTTGTTCGGGCGCAACCTGTGGCAGGAAAACAGCCGAATGACCGTCTTTATTAAGCACCACCCCGTCTATCCCAATTCGGATCTGGTTATATGAAGCAACAGGCTCCGGGGCAGTTAGCGCAGAGATTTCTATTGTGATACCGTCGTACTCAGCCTCCGAGAGGGGCAAAAAACGCCTATCGCTAAAGCCTGCGTTGACCGCGTTCAACATGACCGATCTATACAGAGGTCTTTGAGGAAAGATGTCACCGATACATCCTCTGAGCTGTCCATTTTTTTTCAGCGTCACAAAAGCTGCACGGGGACATTTCATCGCATCACTGACATTAACGCCAAGCTCAGACGCTTCTGGCATTCGCCTTTGTCGCAAAACATAATCAATTGTTTTGCAAGCTAAGGTCAAGAGTTGTTGCTTATCCTCACCACTCAACTCAGGCACATTAGTTTGCTGCTGAGTTTCGGAATAATTGCCCCACTGGCCCAGGAAGGCAACTGAAAGATAGCTGACCGACCTTTCAAAATCGCCGGTTAATTCGCCGGACGTAGTGTATTTGACCATCTGGGATTTAGCGTCTTTATCCAGCATCGAAAGTAATATCGCAATCGGAACGTAACCGCATATAGTCGCTCCTGTCTTGGCCTTGTAATCCAGAAAACCCCGGCTATCTAATTTAGCTATAAACTCGTAGGCACCCATATCAAGTTCTTTTATCTTTTCAGGTACGTTTTTTGTGAAAGGCACATAGCCATAGCTCTGTCCATAATGCACAAAATCTGAACTTGCTACAACGAGAGTTTCCTCATCTATCAAGCCTTTTAGAATCTCGGCCGCTTTTGTAACCGTATCCAATGAGCACTGACCCGCCACAATGGGTACCAATGTAAAATCCCGCTGAACGTATTGCAATAATGGCAGCTCTATCTGGACACTGTGCTCTCGGCTGTGGGCAGCCGGAACATTTTGAAATATCGAATACCCCAAGAGCTTATTTATGAATTCAACGTCCAGTGGTATTTCTCCCAGAGGAGTTTGGTAATGAGTCACTCTCGGCACACTTAGGATTTCTTCCATACGCAGATGGTGACTCGGGCCAATGACAATGATGCGCTTGAATTGCCTGCCGATTGTCTTGACACCCATAACAGCAGTTTGACCTGAGTACGCATAGCCTGCATGTGGAAGAATTAACGCAATTACGTCTTCCTCTGGCTGGCTGTCAGCTTTTTGGAAAAAGGCCTCAATTTGCGCCTTTAGCGCATCTACATCAGCACTGTACCAAGTACCAGCAAGCGAAGACTGCAGAATAACCTTTCCTTCTGTTTTTTCTGATGGCTTTGCTACCTCTTGTGCCGTTTGATCTGTCGGCGCGGTTGATTTTTTTCTGCAAGTGCTAATAAAAAGCAATAGAAAAACGCACTGAATCAAAATCGTAAGATTAAATAATCTCTCCTTTGATGGTTTGCTTAATCGCACTTTCATATTAACCACTCCATTTACCTTGGCTATTAATACCTTTCAGAGACATCAATCGACCGGGGTATTTTCGCAGCCGGGCAGCCCTCACAAACTTCCTCGGCGAGGTTTTCTCAGCCAGCCACCAAATCCCCGTGAAAACCGCCGAACACGTTGCTATCAACTCTCTAATAAATCTTCTGCGTGTCATTTCCAGACTCCGTATATCGCTCTGCCACAATCCGGACAAGAGCCGTCTTTAAGCCGATTCCGTAAAATTGTATAGCCGCTGCGTTCAATAAGTAGTTTCTTGCACTCGGGACAATATGTATTCTGGCCATCTTTGCTGAGGATATTTCCTATGTAAACGTACTGCAAACCTTCGCTGATTGCGATCTCACGAGCCATATCCAATGTCTCCGTTGAAGTCGCCGGTAAATTACGCATCTTGTAACGAGGGAAAAACCGCGAAAAGTGCAACGGCGTTTCAGCACCGAGATTAACCCTTACCCATTGACAAAGCTGGCGTATCTGCTCGGAGCTATCATTCAACGTGGGAATAAGCAGATTAGTGACTTCCACCAGTATGCCACTTGCTTTGGCAACAATCAAAGCGTTCTGCACCGGTTTCAAAGTTCCTGAACACACATCTCGATAGAATTCATCACTCATGCTTTTCAGGTCTATATTCGCTGCATCGACATATTCAAGCAGTCTCCGCCATGGATCCTCATTAATGTATCCTGCTGTCACGAGCACATTACGTATGCCCGCCCGGCGGGCCAGCTTCGCAGTATCATAGGTGTACTCGTAATAAATAATAGGGTCGGTATAGGTATAAGCCAAAGAAGGACAATTATATCGCTTCGTCAATGCCACAAGGCTTTCGGGGGAATGCGCCGTCGCCGGCACATCTTCCGGATTTGCCTGCGATATCTCCCAATTCTGGCAATTCCTGCAATGGAGGTTACAACCAACGGTTGCAATCGAGAGAATACCGGTACTGGGCAGAAAGTGAAAAAGTGGTTTTTTCTCTATGGGGTCAATGTGAATTGAGCAGGGGTATCCATACACGACGGTCCGCAGCACACCGTCGATATTTATTCTCACCCGACACTCGCCGCTCTGACCCGGCGCAATTAGACAGTTCTTCGGACACAATTCACACTGAACCTTCATTTCAAAGCCTTTTTAATGCTCTGTTGAAGAGCCCAAGATCGTGTCATTTCGAGCGGAGCCCCTGTGTCTTCTGTCGAAGACAGAAACAGGGGCGAAGTCGAGACACGTAGCGAAGCGCAGAGCCCCGAAGAGAAATCTGCATGCAACTGCACTGCTAATCCAGATTTCTCCGCTACGTTCGCTCCGCTCACTTCGGTCGAAATAACGCTTTTCAACAGAGCACCTTTTTAATACAGATGGGTGTTTTTACAGTATAACTGGCAGCAACGCACAAAACCATTATATCAAACATGTAATACGTTATGTAACTGTAAAGTGTTGGTTACCTTGGTGAGCAAATTAGCATTTTGTTTTGAAATGAATTGGATATAATCAAGCGTATGAAAAATGCTGTACTGAGTCAACTTTTTGACCAGATGGCCGACATAATGGAAATTCTCGGCGAAGACCCATTCCGCATCAACACCTACCGTAAAGTCGCAAGGATCGTCGGCGATACACCAACCGATATCGAGATTCTCCTTTCCACAGGTGAGTTGGCAAAGATACCCGGCATAGGAAAATCAAGTATTGCCAAAATCGAGGAGTTCATAAAGACCGGCACGATAACAGCACACCAACAACTGCTAACTAAAATCCCTTCATCTCTGTTAGAATTACTCAACATCCCAAGCATGGGCCCAAAGGGTGTAAAGGCCGTCTTCGAAAAACTCAAAGTCAAAAACATTACTGAGCTAAAAAAAGCCCTGAATGATGGTTCCGTCGCAAAGCTGCCCGGCTTCGGCGAAAAAAAGGCAGCAGCCATCGCAAAAGGCATAGAGTTTCTCGAAAAATCAACCGGCAGAATCCGTCTTGACCAGGCCCTCGAAGCAGCAGATATTGTTATGGCATTTCTGCAAGAGGTACCCGGCGTGGATAAAATCCAGCCCGCAGGCTCGCTTCGTCGCCGGGCTGAGACTATTGGCGACGTTGACATCCTCGTTACTACTTCAAAATCGAAAGCCAAAGATAAAAAAAACGCTGAGAAAATAACACACGCCTTTACCGGCGCAGCTTTCGTACAGGAGCCTCTTGCCGCAGGGCCGACAAAAGGTTCAGCAATCATTCAGACATCAACCTACCCCGTGCAGGTCGATGTCCGCGTCGTTCCGCCGGAAAGTTTTGGCGCCGCTGCTCAGTACTTCACCGGCTCAAAACAACATAATGTCCGACTTCGAGAAATCGCAATAAAGGCAAAGCTGAAACTTAATGAGTACGGCCTATTCAAAGGCGAAAAGATGCTCGCGGGGCCTGTTGAAGAAGAAATTTACAAGAAGCTCGGCCTTGATTATATCGAGCCGCTCCTGCGCGAAGACCGCGGTGAAGTCGAAGCCGCTCAGAATCACGCACTACCCGAATTGATAACCTTCGATGATATAAAGGGCGACTTTCACGCCCATACGAAGGCATCCGACGGCAAATGCGACATAAGCGAACTTGCCCAGGCTGCAAAAGACATGGGCTATAAATTCATCTGTATCACAGACCACTCAAAATCCTCCGCAATTGCAAACGGGCTGAGCCCCAAACGCCTTGCGGAGCAGATAAAACAAATCCACAAAATCAGCGAAAAAATAAAAGGCATTACCATCTTCGCTGGAACCGAGGTTGATATTCTCGCCGATGGCTCTCTTGACTTTGAAGATAAATTGCTTTCGGAGCTCGATTTTGTAATAGCTGCGATCCATTCGGGTCTGGCCAGTCCGCGAGAGAAGGTAACGATGCGCACGCTCAAAGCGATGGATAGTCCTTATGTCAATTGCATCGCTCATCCGACAGGCAGACTGCTCGGCGAGCGTGATGCGATGGACATTGATATGGCCGCCGTCGTCAAGCACGCCGCCCAGACACATACCGCTCTGGAGGTAAATGCAAATCCACATCGTCTGGACTTGAAAGACGTACACTGCAAAATGGCTATTGAAGCCGGCGTCAAACTCGCTATCGGAACCGATGCTCACAGCACTGAAAGCCTCGGCTTGATGGGCTTTGGCGTCGCAACAGCCTCCCGCGGCTGGGTAATAAAAGCTGACGTCCTCAATACAATGTCACCCACTAAAATCAAATCCTTTGTCAAAGCCAAAAGACCAAAATAAACCGAGTTTTAATTTGTAGCTTTACATTTTCAGCTTTCACATATAAGCTTTACACTTATGGTATCTAAGCCTGTTAAAATCCTGCTAACTGGCCTGCCTGGCTGTGGCAAAACAACCGCAGTAATGCGCATCATCGAAAAGCTCGACCAGAGCAAAATCGCAGGCTTTTATACGCAAGAAATCCGCGAAGCAGATAAAAGAAAAGGCTTTAGCTGGACCCGTCTGGATGGGGCCGACGGGATACTTGCACACGTTGACATTAGAAGTCATCTCAGCGTGGGCAAATACCGCGTCGATGTGCTAGGCTTTGAAGAATCTGTCGTACCGGTACTGGATGTTCAGCAATCAAATGCTGAGCTTTTCGTTATCGATGAAATCGGCAAAATGGAATGTCTATCAGAAAAATTTGTCGCCGCTGTCCGCCAGCTATTTGCATCAAACAAATCGGTCCTTACAACAATCGCAAAAAGAGGAGCTGGTTTCGTCTCCGAAATAAAACGCTTACCCGACACTCAACTGCTTAACCTGACTCCGTCTAACCGCGACCAGCTAATAGAACAGATACTCCAGACGCTCTCATTTCTGAAAAAACCTGTTTGACACTTTCCTTTCAGCCCCTCGGCCAAAAAGCTCAATAAAGAAATCTTCTTCCTGCTCGACAAAATCCACCAAATAGATATTATAATTCAAAACCTAAATGATAAACTGATGGGAATTAGCGATGCAGGAAGTAATAAATCTACCCACGCCCGATTTGAAAGGAACAGCTCAGTTAGAGCAGGTAATAGCCGTTCGGCGTTCGCACCGTGATTTTTCAGATGAATCTCTTACCCCCGAACAAATAGGCCAATTGGCGTGGTCGGCGCAGGGGCAAGCTCTAAAAGGCAGGTATCGCACAGTACCATCTGCCGGCGCAACCTATCCACTGGAGCTTTTCCTTGTTAGCGACATGGGTTTATTTCACTATATACTTACTAAACATGCGCTTGAAAAAGTAACTGACCAGGACCTGCGTTCACCGCTTGCATCTGCCGCCTGGAGCCAGGAATTTATCGCCGATGCACCGTTGACGCTTATCTTCACAGCGGAATTTGAAAGAACAACCGGCCGATACCGCCAAAGAGGCATTCGCTACGTATACATGGAGGCAGGCCACGCCGCTCAGAATATCCACCTGCAGGCAGAAGCCCTGGGGCTTGGCTCGGTTGCCGTCGGCGCATTTGACGATGCAGCGGTCAGCAAAGTCCTTGGACTTCCCAATCACCTTAAACCTATCTATATGGTCACAGTCGGCCGCCGGCGAAAATAATGCTGCTATCTTAACTACAAAATGTCACGCGACTGGGCAGAAAAAACAGCACAAAAACTCGTGGAGCAGGACGCAGTCCGTCAAGGTCTGTGTTTGGTTCTCGGTGCCTCCGATACCGGTAAAACAACATTGACATTTGATTTTGCAAAACGCCTAACTCGAAATCACCGTGTCGCAATTGTCGATGCCGATATCGGCCAATCTCATGTCGGTCCACCAACCACCGTCGGCTGGGCAGTAATTGACAAAACTCAGCGCAATTTCGAAGAGCTTCAACCACATGGCATCAGCTTTGTCGGTCATGTGACACCCGTCGGCCATTTACTGCAACTAACGGCAGCAATAGTTCGTTGTGTGGAGCAAGCAAGAACCAACAGTGACTTGGTAATAATAGACACCCCAGGCTTGGTCACTGGCCCCGCAGCCGCTGTACTTTGGTGGACAATTCACAGAATCCTAAGGCCCGAATTGATTTTAGCCGTCCAGAAGGAAACCGAACTGAACTACATTCTTCAAGGACTACCCCCGACTAATCCGCAACTCAGAGTTCTTAAATCGCCTCCTGATATACCAACAAAATCTCCACAACAGAGATTGGCATACCGCCAAAAACAATTCGCACGGTATTTCAGGGATTCGTGTTCTGTCACTCTCGTTCTTACGAAAATAGCTGTGCAAACGACTCAGCCAATAAATCCTGACCGCCTTAACGGTAAACTTTTGGCCCTTAGGGACGAAAAAGCTGCAGATATCACCATAGCTTTCGTAGAAAGCTGGAATCCCGATACCAAAACCGTTATCATAAGAGCTCCGAAAGTGGATATAGCCGAGGTCTGCTGCCTCGTCCTGGGAGATGTCACCGTAGAAATGCCGTAAATAAAAGAGCCATGTGGAAAATGCAAACTCAACTAAAATACAAAAACCTGATTGACCTGTTCAATGAATCGCTCAGCGATATCAAGCCAGACACAATATGTTTAGAAATCGTACGCGCAACACGACATGAAAAACTCTCCTTCAGTCAGCTAAAGGCACAGGCCTACAGTTTCGCTCTCCTGCTTATCAACGAAGCTGGCATAGAAGCAGGTGATAAAGTTGCCATCCTGGGTAAGAATCGTATTGATTGGGACATCGCTTTCTGGGGCGCGATTCTCACCGGCGCTGTGCCGGTGCTGATAGATCCTGAAAGAGCCCTCGAAGGCGTAGTCAACCACTTGCTTCACACCGACTGCCGCGCTCTTATTATGGCCGATGATTATCAGGACTCTGATTCTCGTCATCAGATAAAAAATCTCGCTGCTAAAAATGACCTCGCTTTCGTCGAGATGACAGATGGACCTTTATGCACACCCCCTACCGATTCTCCCGAACCGCCATCCCTAACAAATTTGCACATCAACGCCGATGACACCGCTGCTATCCTGTGCACCTCAGGTACGACAGGCGACCCGCGCGAGGTCGAGCTAACCCACGGAAACCTCATCGCAAACACACAAGGCTCTTTTGAAAAAATCAGAATAACCAAGTTCGACAAGCTCGGCCACATCCTGCCCCCGCACCATTCCTTCGGCCTGACCGTGGGAAAATTACTGCCTCTCTGCGTCGGTGCAACAAGCATTTATACCGACCAGTATCGAAGGATTTCAGAACTTATCAAAGACAAAAACATCACCATCTTCATCGCCGTCCCCGCTCTGTTCACAGTCCTCGCGAAAAAGCTCGAAGATGCCCTCGCCAAGGAAAAAAAACAAAAGCTACTCGTGCGATTCCTCGACCGCTATGCACCTAAATTGCTCGGCAAAATAATTATAAAAAAGCAAGGCTGGTCCAATCTGCGTTTTTTCCTTTCCGGTGCTGCGCCCGTACCAAGATGGGTGCTCGACGTCTTCTGGAAACGCGGCCTCAAACTCTGCGAAGGCTACGGCACCACCGAGAACTCACCCGTCTACGGCTTCAACGATAATCCTCGCAAACTCGGCTCCGTCGGCAAACCTCTTTCAACCATCATGGTCAAAATCGTCGATGAAACCGGCAAGGCCCTCTTGCCGGGCCGGCCTGGCGAAATCCTCCTCGGTGGCCCATGCGTTATGAAAGGCTACTATAAAAACGCCGAGGCAACACAGTCGGTCATCGAAACTGACCCTACCGGCACACGCTGGCTCCATACCGGCGACCTCGGCTACCTTGACGATAAAGGAAATCTGTTTATCACAGGCAGAAAGAAATTCCTCATCGTCCTGCCGGGCGGCAAGAACGTCAATCCGGAGCTCGTCGAATCAGCGCTCTCGGAGGCAAGATTCATTAAGGACATCCTTGTTGTTCCCACCATTCGCAAGCACGAAACCGGCCTGACTGAAGAAACAATCAAAGCTATCGCTCAGCCGGACATTGACGCGATACGCTTGCATACCCGCCTTGCAACAGATGAGCTACTCAAGCAACCGCAATTGCTCAGAAAACTCATCTGGCAAAGCATCGACCAATGCCAGCGAAAGACAAAACGACTTGCCCACTTCGAAAAAATCTCCTCACATCAGCTCGAAATAAAAATCGATGAATTCCAACGGACCTCAACCGGCAAAATAAAACGAGACGCCTACATAAGGCTTTGACCCCACAATACCCATCTCATCTTTTTGCTCTTTGATATTACTCTGTAGAAAGGATGTCATTTCGACCGTAGTGAGCGCAGCGAACGGAGTGGAGAAATCTGGGTTAGCAGCGCTTTTGTATGCAGATTTTGCGACTTAGCTTCTGCCTTCCGTCATCTTTCTTCTGTCCTCTGTCTTCCGTCACCTGTCTTCTTCTGCACCAGCATGGTCATCATATACATACTCTGCCTGAAACTAATCTCACTGATAAAAGTCTCATCCATTCCCGAAGGTGTTCTGCTGATCGGCAGCGGGATGTGATTAGGAATTGTTGGTAATCGATTATTGTGTGGGCAATTACATAGATAAACATTTCCTCCGCAAGCCTTAGTTATTCTCGAAATTAAAAGTTCCCTCGCAGAAAAGTCGCTGTAATTATCAATCTTCAATCAATGTTCCCACGACAGGAAATATATCAAGCAAACCTGAGCCGTGTGGTGCTTGAGCCAAATCTTCGGTAAGGTCCTTGCCGGCAACATGTGTCACTTGATGCCTGCCGTTTTGCCATAAGAAACTGTTGGATACATCGTAGACCTTTCCCTTATAGGCGATAAATACCTGTGTGTTATCCTGCCCGTTATATTTGGCCAGTTCTTCCTTAGTGAACGTTCGCATCTTCATAGACATGATAGAGAACAAAGGGCTGCAAGGTAGCAGCCCCATGTTCACGTCCGTTCTGTTACTTAAGGAACTTTGACACAAATGGAGATGTGTCACCGCGGCGCAAAAAATGGCCGGATGGTCCTTCGCCCAGGAATTCTGAGAACCATGATTCGTGCTCGATTTCCTCGTTGAGAATTGCTAAAGCCAAATCATAAGTTCGATGATCCTTGCCCGCTGTCAGATTGCAGATGTGTGTGTATCCTCGTACTGCACAGCGCTCGGCTTCTACTAATACCTTCAAAACTGCCTTAACGTCCGTCGGGCCCTTGGGCAGACTGGCAGGCGGACAAGCCGACACATCATGAAAGTCTTTCATGTTCTCAGGCAGTTCTCCGCCAAGCTCGTAAATGCGAGGCACCAGAGCCTCAAAGTGATTGCGGTCTTCGATTCGAGCAGTTTCAGCAATCTCTTTAATCCCCTCACCTTCCAGCCCAATCAGATTCGCCCGTAAAATTGTGTAGTAGTAATACGTGGTCAGTTCCGCCGCTGCATTTTTGACCAGCAGTTCCACAAGCTGGTCAACATCCACCCCGGATTTTTTTACCATTTCAATCGCTACTCTTGCCATTCTTCTTGCCTCCCTGAAATTAGATCTTCCACATAAACCATCAATAGCTAACTATCGCTCAATAATACTCTTGACCAGTAAATCATACATCTTCTGACCACGTACGATAGCAAAACATTCCTGTTCGTAAGTTTTTTTATGAAAGTAAAAGATTAGCCCCAGCACCTGTGGCTGGGGCATTACATGTGCCGGGGGCGTTTATTTATTCCGGGAGAATATTATTTATCTCCCAATTTATTGCGGGGTTCGTTTAGCCCCCAATTTTACATTGGGGGTTTTTGTTTTGCACCTTGTTTTACGCGGGATTTTGTTTTGAACATTTGGTAGTTTGAATTTAGATATTGTTTAGGATTTCGATATTAGTGCTTAGGATTTAATAGCACTATACGCAATACGCTTCACGCATCACGCTTCACTCAATACTCATCTACTCATTCACGGATCTCGGCCCCCGGACCCGTGCCGGGGGCCTTTATTTCTCCTGACATTTACTACCCTGCCCACAGGTGGCAGGGCTAACCGAAAAAGGTTTGTAAAAAACCAACATTTCAATATCATTTGAACCATGTCCAAAATCGTCGGATATATGATAACCTGGACAACATACGGCAGTTGGCTGCCGGGTGATAAACGAGGATATGTAGAAGACGGCCAAATCCTACCGGGCAACGTAAGGACATTGGAAAGAAACAAGCAGCGGCAGAAATCGAAAACCGTAAGATTAAGTGCAAGGCAAAAACAAATCGTGCATCGGGTGATTCTTGCCGAGGCCCAAAGATTAGGCCACCAAATTGAAGTATGTGTCGTTTATTCGAATCATGTACATCTGGTGGCAAGACCTCATTCGGAATCCATTGAAGAGGTCGTCGGAAGATACAAGAGTGTGACTACTCGCGCCCTCTGGCAACATGGCCGTAAGGGCCGTATCTGGACAAAAGGTTTTGACAAACGTTTTTGTTTTTCCGAAGAAGATTTAACCGCAAGAATCAAGTACGTCCAAAACCACACCCTTGATTAGCCCCGGCACCTGTGGCCGGGGCCTCATGTTTAATTTCGCCACCTGTGGGCAGGGTTATTTTTGTCACCGGCACCTGTGGCCGAGGCCTTATGCTTAATTTCCCCACCTGTGGGCAAGGTTATTTTTATCACCGGCACCCGTGGCTGAGGCCTTATATTTAATTTCCCCACCTGTGCCAGGGGCCTTGGTTAGCCCTGCCACCTGTGGGCAGGGTTATTTTTGTCACCGGCACCTGTGGCTGGGGCCTTTATTTATACTGCGAAACCCGTTTAGCCCCAGCACCTGTGGCTGAGGCATTACCTGTGGCCGGGGCCTTATGTTTAATTTCGGCACCTATGCCGGTGGCCACGTTTAGCCCTGCCACCTGTGGGCAGGGCCGATTAATACCCGGACCTGTGCCGGGGGCATTTTATTTGTGCTTGTCGCAAGCAATCCGAAAAGGTTCAAATGTTTCTTGATATTTATCCGCCTCAGGCGGATTAAAGCCCATTCGGAAACCGCAGATTTTTTCATGCCTTATGGGCTAACCAGCATAAACCCTTCCCCCATGTCAGCCGATACTTAAAGAAGTGACAACCGCAAAGGGGGTTTATTGAAAGGAAGAGACGATGTCAACATCTATAATCAAAGAAAGTGAATTCATTAAAAACGTAAAAAATGGCCTACTCGAACATGAGCTTAATTGCTGGTGGGACTTTTGCAAGTTCGTTAAAGATGAAAATAAAAGCTGGCCAACTTTTATATATCGAGGGCAAGCGAACGCAGAATGGAAGGTTGAATCTACGCTGGATAGGCTGGAGAAAAAATTTCCAACCAAACCTAACCTTAGTAGTAGAGTACCAAATGAGTTTAATGTTCCCCGTGTTAGTCGAGACATACAAATCAAACGATTCAAGGAATTAGCTTGGGGCAAATTTGGTTGTGAAGAGGTTCAATCAATCGAGGATGAAAAAGATCAATGGTGGGCAATTGGTCAGCATTGTGGACTAGCGACCCCTGTTCTGGACTGGACGTACTCCCCGTTCGTGGCATTGTTTTTTGCCTTTGAAGAGGAGAAGTGCGATTGTGATGGTGATTGGAAGGAGCCTGAGAAAAGAGCAATATTTGCTCTTACACACCATCTTCTCAATAACACTAGAGCAGCGAATGGGAGCGAGGAAAAGCTAAAAATATTTGTGCCGAGAGGCGGTACAAACTACAAGGCTTCAAGCCAAAGCGGAATAGCTCTCAGAATGCCTCAAGGTAAGGACCTTGAGGCCTATCTAGCAGAGAAGTTCGACAAAGATACATACAAAGAACCATCAGAAGACGGTAGTGGAAATTTCCACCCCAAAATAATCCTGCAGAAGTTCATAATACCGAACGAAGATCGAATCGGATGCCTAAGGTTCCTGGACTATATGAACATTAATAGGGCCAGCCTTTTCCCTGATCTCGATAATGCAGCTCGATACGTCAACCAATTATGGGAAGTGAACTTCGATAAGGCCGTAGGTTATATAGGTGCCGAGTAATCTGATATATGTTCGAAAGGCTTCAGGCCTTTTGTTGCATGGCTAAATAATGAAAGATTTGCCGCAATGTTATTCGGTAATCTTGTAAACGGAATCACCTGCACGAACGCGGTCGCTAACCTTTATTCCAATCGAATCGCCTGCTTTCGCCTCCGTAACATCTGTATTTTTTATCTGCATTGAATCGACCACCAATTCCAGGTCGGTGGTATGGCCTTTGATCTTGATTTTATCGCCGACTTTCAAAGGCCCGGTCAGCTCAATACCTGCAACAACCGGACGTGCAAAGAAATCCGAAACCGTTCCAATAATGTCTTCAGCCATCTTATTTCCCCTTTCGCATAACTGATTTCTCAAATAAATCAGTGTAATCCTAAGGCTAATCACTTTCTTATGCAAGAGGCAACATAGGAATCACATTAACTCAGCTAAGTATTCCAGTAACGTAGGAAAATAAAAAAAATCCGACGCGCTAAATCCTATATTCGAAAAAAATCCAAATAAGCGAAAAATTAAAAACCAATCAGATCCCTTTCTGAAAAGAAAGTGTACAATTTTGTCATTCCTGCGAAGGGGCTTGTTGCCAAAGTCCCTTTTCATTTCGATATTGCCCGAAAAGCAAGATGGTGAGTTCCATCAAAGTAAAAACCGAAAACGATGCACTTGAAATACCAAAATACTCTGTGCAACAATA
>Ga0315543_1002908_pt1 | contig 15920 bp, 11 predicted proteins | sample SalMarSW160210MG_2_FD_203098 | JGI IMG/M metagenome (GOLD analysis project Ga0315543, IMG submission 203098) | Salt marsh sediment microbial communities from the Plum Island Ecosystem LTER, Massachusetts, United States - Salt Marsh Sediment SW1601-210 ...
TCTTCCCAGTGCTCGATTTTACCGAAAAACTGATTATTGATAGTCTTTGCTACCGAAGGGAGCGCTATAACCCGGGCTTCCGGGAAAGCATCTGCAATGGGACCAAGGCCGAAGTAATGGTCGGGGTGCGCGTGAGTCACGTATATCGTTTTGAGGTATTTACCCGTTTCCAGTATTTCTGCGACAACTCTATGAGCATTTGATAGAGTCCACTGCGTATCGATGAGAGCGGCATCGGTCTTTCCCATCACGATTACGGAAGCGACCTCAAAACCGCTTTCGTCGCTGAAGAAGACCTTCGTAGCGGGTAAACTCGGCCCGTGTTTGTTAATTCTAACCTCCATAGATTAGCCCTCCAAAAAGCAATTTTCTTCAGTTTACCAAGCAGGGTACTTATATTGCAAGGATTTATCGGCATTCTAATTTGTCCCCTTCACCCCTTGCTTTATCTGTGCATTATACGTTACAATTTCTTAGCCGCGGAGAGGTGTCCGAGTGGTTGATGGTGCCGCTCTCGAAATTTGCTATCCAATCTCCCAAGCGGTTACTTTACGTTCAAACTGATACTTTCCTGTTAGCACGCCATTACCTATTTTGAAGCTAGTGTCCCAAGTAGTTAAGTCCTGTTTAGTTTAGTCCGTGACCATTTTGTGACCAATTTTCCACGTTCATTTTGAAGCTACATTTGCTAGTAGAATATGTCTTTATAAACTGGGCAACTTTTGAGAGGGATTTGGCTGTTAGACGTGGGAAGCGCGTCACAAATCGCTACTTTGTGCAATTGAATTCATAATCTGAGTGTTGTTGGCCAATTGAACGAAACGGGATCTTTCTTTAAAGGATTAGTACAGGCTGATATTATTGTTTCCACTCGTATGTCAATCTTGAGATTGCTCTTGGCCATATCTCTTCCTTTGAGCGGACGGCGATTGGTGCTTGTCTAATAAATCCCGGCTATAAAGTGCCCCGCAGCCTGGGGTCGATGGCATCTCTCACACCATCCCCAACCATGTTAAAGGCATATACCACAACAATGATAGCGATGCCAGGAGCAAAGGAAAGTAGCGGATGTGTCAATAGATATTTATAGCCGTCATTTACTAAGCTACCCCAGGCCACAGTAGGTTCCTTGATGCCGATACCAAGGAAGCTAAGGCCAGCTTCGAACAGGATAGTCATTCCAATCATCATGGTCATCAGTACTATCATTGGCGGGAAACAGTTGGGAAAGACGTGACGGAACATGATGCGCAGGTTACTTGCTCCTGAACTGCGCGCTGCAAGAACATAGTCGTTTTCCCTGACAGAAATAGCCTGACCGCACATAACCCTGGCGTATCCCGACATCATGCCGATGCCGATGGCTATCATAACGTTTAAAAGCCCTCCGCCGAGCAGAGCCGCGATGGCGAGAGCCAGCAGGATTACCGGGAAAGCCATCAGCGCGTCTATGAACCTCATGATAATCGCGTACGTTATACCGCCGAAATATCCGGCAGTTAGCCCCAGTATCATGCCGCTCGTAGCGGCAATACCAAGGGCAACGACACCGACCATAACCGCCGTCCGTGCGCCAAAGATGATACGACTTAACATATCCCTGCCGAGGGCATCGGTACCCAGGAGATGCTCTCCACCGGGCTGAAGCAGGACATTGTTCAAGTCCTGCTTAACGGGGTCGTAAGGAGCTATCCATCCGGGGAGAGCGGCACATATTAATAGCACCAGGATGACAACAGCGCCAAAAACAACCACCGGTCGGCCCAGAAATACCTTGAAGAAGCGCCGAAGCTCGTTGACACGGGGTGGAACTCCGGTCAACTCTAAGCTCCGTTTAGCCTCTTCTGACATAGTACTTACCTCCTTATCCGTACTGTACCCTGGGATCAAGCCATCCATAGGAAAGGTCTATCAGCAGGTTAGTGGCCAGTATAATTGTAGCGGCCACCAATATAACACCTTGAACCACGGCGTAATCCTGTGAGAAAAGCCCCTCTACCGCCAGCCTCCCCATACCGGGAATACTGAATACGGTCTCAACGAGTACGGAGCCGCCCACGATTGCAGAAAGGGTCATACCTTTTAAGGTAACAACTGGAATGAGGCCATTTTTCAGGGCGTGCCTTATTATTACCGCCCGTTCCCTTAAACCCTTGGACCAGGCAGTGCGGATATAATCCTGCCGCATGACCTCGAGCATGCTGGAGCGGGTCAGGCGTACTGCCGACGCGATAGCAGGAACAGCCAAGCAAAAGACGGGCAGGATAATCTGCTGAGTGTTCGCCCAGAAGTCCTTGAATGGCGAGGTGTAGCCAAAGATTGGCAGCCAGTCCAGTTTAAGGCCGAAGGCGTAAATGAGCAATATACCGAGCCAGAAAACGGGAACCGTTATTCCCAGATTACCGAGACTGGTTAATGTACTATCCATCCAGGTGCCTCGCCTCACCGCCGTGACCACACCCATCGGTATCCCGATAATGATGCTGATTATAAAAGCCAGGCCGCCTAAGTGAAGAGTTATGGGCAGCCGCCTTTTTATATCGTCTACCACCTTACCGCGGTGTATAATAGAGTTCCCGAGGTCACCAGCGGCCACACTACCTATCCAGTCGATATACTGCACAAAGAGGGGCCTATCCAGCCCCAAATCATGCCTGATGATGTCAACTTGCTCCTGCGTGATCTCCTCTAAATCTGAAGAAGTTAGGTACATCAGAATAGGGTCACCGGGCAAAAGTCTTACCATTAAGAATACGATTATCGTAACTATTAACAGGACGAGCAGCATCTGTAATATTCGACGAACGATATATGTTCCCATGACTACTATTCTACGATTGTTATCGGTTCGGCTAAGACCCTAGTGCGTAATTGCATGGTTATATAGACATGAGCATGGCATTGCTCGATACGGGCATGTGCCAACTAAATGTAGAGACCAGGTTGACCAGGGAAAAGGATACATTTCTAATTGCAGCATAGCGACAGCTAATTATTCAACCTATTTCATAGACTCTACGCTAAGCGTACCACATTTTCCCAGCATCGGGAAACTCACACGCCCTAGCCGACCTATCCGTCCCGGCGACGGGCATAATCCAACATCGCCGGGACGGACTGTGTTATAAACCTTATTATCTTACTGTATCTAGCGTAGTTCCGGGTCAAGCCAGGTAATTTCGAGTTCCGTCAAGGTGGTCAGGCTATCTTTCAGGTGACCGGTGTCATGAACGCCTTTCTGTAAGAAAGCAACCGCGGTCTCTTCCATATAGGGTATGACCATCACATCGTCGTGCATGAGCTTGACCAATGCTTGCGTCTTCACCGGGTCAACCTCAACCGAGGAAAGGGCCGCGTCAAATGCCTCCTGCCATCCGTCGGGTTTCTGGACGCTGGGGAATTGTACACCCCCAAAGTAGAAGCTGAAACCTTGGTTCATATTCTCAAATGAGGCCATCGCGTGAGCCATCATGGCGTTGCTCCAGCCACCAAAGCGGTATTCAGAATATTTGCCAGCCTCGGGAAAGTCAGGGGTAACTTCAATACCCACCTCGCCGAGCATGTACACTATGGCGGAAATGTAATCTTTGGGGACCACCCGGATAAAGGCGTGTATCGTGGTCTCGAACCCGTCGGGGTAGCCGGCTTCGGCCAGCAGTTGCCTGGCCAGGTCCTGGTCAAACTCGTGCTTATCCAGATTGGGAATTGCTGTCTCGATGAATCCGGGATAAACTTGATACGCTGGGCGAGAAAAACCATACCCCAAAGCCTTTACCAGTGCATCCCGGTCAATGGCATGTGATACCGCCAGACGCACTCTCCTGTCGGCGAAGGGGGATTCGGCATTTTTACTGTCTGGAGCTAAGAAGAAAGTTCCTCCAGACCGGGTGACGTAATCAAAGCCCATATTCATCAGCTCCTGGGCCGTCATGCCGGAGGCCCGCAGTGAGTGTATATCGCCCTTCTGGAAGGCGATACTGCGTACCGTTTCGTCGGCAATCACGATGAATTCCATGCCATCCAGATAAGGCAGGCCCTCTTGCCAGTAGTTCTCGTTCCTTTCGTACACCAGCCTGGCGTCACGCTCGTATTCCACGAATTTGAAGGGGCCGGTGCCGACCGGGTGCCACCTCGCCCAGTCCAGACCGTTTTTCTCGACGGCCGCCGGCGAGATAATCATGGCGGCTCCCGCCCCCAGACCGGTCAAGATAGTGTTATTGTAGCCGGTGATATTGATGCGAACCGTGTAGTCGTCGATAACGTCCACCGACTCCCAGTCGCGTGCCTTTTCGGCTTCTATCTGTTTATCGAGGTTCCACTTGACCGCTGCGGCGTTGAAGTCGGTGCCATCGTGGAACTTGACTCCCTTCCTCAGGGTAAGAGTGACAGACTTACCGTCCGGAGCGATTTCCCAGGCCGTCGCTAGTAAAGGCTCGACTACGCCCCCGTTCCTAACTCGTACCAGAGACTCAACGGCGGGTCTGGCGTCAGCCTGTGCGTCAGGAGCGGCTTCCGGCATATAGCCGATAGGCGTTGCCGGTCCTACCGTTAAGACCTCTTTCAGGATGCCGCCATATTTGTCGGGTTCGGGTGCCGGAGCCGGTTGCTCCGGTGCGGGGGCTGGTTTTTCTGGTGCCGGAGCTGGTTTTTCTGGTGCCGGGGCTGGTTCTTCCGGGGCGGGGGCTGGTGCCGGAGTGGGAGCTGGAGCTGGAGTTGGCTCAGCACAGGCCGATAACAGCGTGCCGAATAGCAGCACAACTGCCGCTAGGATAAATAGTGTTTTTTTCATTAGATGTTACCTCCTTGATTAAAGTGAATCAATAATCTCTAATTTTATGATCATCTTCTAACCTGTCGGTGTATCACCTCCTTCCCGCTGCCCAGTATCGCTAATGAAAGCCTGCAACGTACCTTATTTAGCCTCGGTTAAAACCACACCCGGTAAGGGGACTCCCTGCATCAGCAGGTTTTTTTGTAGAGTTCTGTAGTCTATCTTTCTGGGACTCACTCCCTCTTTTATCGCCATCGCGGCTGCCGTCCCGGCGGCCTGTCCCATCGCAATACAATGCGGGATAAGGTTGGCTATATTGTTGGCTGCCATGTCCGAGGAGAAACTGCGACCGGCGACGAGTAGGCCATCTGTTTTAATCGGCACCAGCGCTCGATAGGGAATATAAACATGTTTAACCTGTCCTGTCTGTCCCGGCGGCCCGAGGCGAGGAAATACGGCTATGGTATCATCATATTTTTTACAGGACTGGAAATCTTCCTTGGTAATTACGTATTCGCCAATTAACCGCCGGCTGCCCCTTGTTCCGGTTTGTGAAGCCGTGTCGAGTATAAAGCTATTCTCAAACGTGGGGATATTTTTCTTCATAAAGTCGTGCCCCCGCCGCATCATCTTGCGCATTTCGACTTCCAGCTTGGTGAGGTCTTCGACGTTAGTGCAATCCAAGCCCGGTATCCAGTTGTTCACCCATAAAACGTCATTGCGGGGTGATGGCAGCGGCAAGAGGCGGGTGCCGGCAACGCTGGCAAGCTCTTTCATCAGTTCTTGAAATTTTTTCGGTTCAGACTCTCTGAAATCACAGTATCCCTGGTAATCACAGTTCCCCAGACGGAAAACCAGAGCCAGCATCGAACTCCTCGATGAAGGATCAATGGTGCCATCAAACTCCGCTCCGGCTGATGGCAAGAGGTCGCCATCTCCGGTGCCGTCAATTATTATCTTTCCGAGCACCGCTTGCCTTCCTGATTTGCTCTCAAATATGATACCCTGGACTTCGCCATTATCAACAATAGCCCGGGTACCCCAGGAATGAAGAAATAGCTTGACTCCTGCCTCTTCCACCATGTCATTCAGTACACACTTCAACAATTCGGGGTCTACCCATGCGGTATGCTCTATCCGGCCGTTATTCACATTGCCCATGAAGCGCCGCCACCGCGACACTAGCTTTTCGCCGCTGGAGCCTATGTCCTCCATTCTGGGACGCAAACACCCGCCGATGACATCCAATCTTTCCAGCCATTCCTGGCAAAGGCCGGCGATTATCGGCTCCTTACCGCCATCGCTCATGTGCGGGATTTGGATAACTATTCCCCCGGTAGCCATGCCTCCCAAATGCCCGTACCTTTCCAGGAGCACTGTTTTAGCGCCGCTCCGCGCTGCGGCTATTGCCGCCGAGTGTCCTCCAGGGCCGCCTCCCACTACCACGACATCAGCTTCATAGCTTACCCTGACTTCACTGGCTGGTTCCCGGATGATCTTTTCATTTAAGCTTTCAACCAAGCTCTTGTCTCCTTCCGTGTTTAAATCATTTCATTTTTTCTTCACATCCGTGTTTTTCCATCCCGGGGAAAAACATATTACATAATTCGACTAATAATTTGAGATATTTCCCCCGTGCAACTCTTTATTGCCGTCGCATATTTTTGAGTATTATCGCCTACGATATGCGAGGTGAGGACTATAATACCTGCAGCGGCAATCACACTTCCACTCGTATTATAAATAGGGGCTGCGGCGGCCCATATTCCCATTCTGTATTCTTCTTTGTCGAAAGCAACCCCTTCCATTTTTGCAATCTCAAGTTCTTTTTCAAGCCGAAGAATATCGGTGATAGTATTTTTGGTAAATGGTTGCAGCGTATTTCTGCTGTAATATGCCTTTCTTTCCTCTTCAGACAATGAGGCCATTAATATCTTCCCACCAGCGGTACAATGCAACTTTAGTCGTTTGCCTACAGGCGAATTGATACGTAAATCTTCGTCAATCCCAACTTCTTCTATTACAATTGACTCATCGCCATCTATTACAGCTAAATAGACCGATTCATTCTGTTCTTTACTTAGCTTACTTAAGGACAGGTAAGCAAAATCAATAAACTTCAGGTTTCTTCTAATGGCGAAGTTATAGTCCAGCATTTTCAAGCCAAGTGAGTACATACCCTTATTTTGATGATGAGATAAATAGCCTCTTTTTATCAGAGTTGATACGAGTCTGTAGGTGGTAGCCACATTGAGTCCGGTTAACTTGGATATTTCATTCAAACTAAGCCCACCGTCGTTCTTGAGAAAAATTTCCAGTATGTCGATTGCCTTCACTACAGTTTTAGATGTATTTTCCATAATTTTTGAAAAACCCTTTCATTTTCTGAAATTGGCGATATTTTATCATGTAAGATATTCAATGTCAATTATCCGCATTGACTCATAATAAAAGTTACCGAAAGAGGGGGTAGTTGCGTCAAAATTAGTGTTACCGAAGGAGGTAAAGGTGACACGACGCAGCATAATGGAATATGTACAGGCACTAAGAAAACGGTATTTTCGGGCAGCAAAAGAAGAGAAAGGCAAAATGTTGGATGAATTTACTCAGGTTACGGGATTACACCACAAGGCAGCTATCAGGCTGCTGAATCGGCCGGATGCTCCCAGGGGAAACAAACGGCATGGCCGTCTCCTGCCATGTACAAGGATGTACTGCGGCCACTCATAGCGATCTGGGAAGCCAGCTACTCAGGGGACATGCCCCGCATGTGGCACCAAGATGTTTAGAATTGGAAGGGGCTAGAACTAATACTCTGGGAATTCAGATTATTGATGAGGACAGATATCTATCGACAGATGTCTGGCCTCTTTGTTAGCATTGCACATTTCGTCAGAATGTGACTTGGGAGACAGCGTGGCGTTCGAAAACGATGAGTATCCGTATCCCATGGTTTCTGGTGCGGGCAACTACTGACTTCTGAAACCATAGATTCGGTGATACCAAACTCCGGACTATCGGACCGCTATCCAGTCAAACTGGCTGGAGAAACAAACATCGGTTAATTATCTATTGTCCTCAGTCCATCCGAAGGTGAGTGTCGCACGATATGACTCAATTGCCCTTGATTACACCGGTCGCCGACAAGATAGCCACAATCAGCGCAAAAATTGCCAAAACCATTGGCAGTATCTTTATCAGCCATTTTTCCTTCTTGAGAGATTTAATGTCTTTCTTCAAATAGCTAATGGGGCTCCGCGAAGCCTTTCTGGGCAGGTAATCACCAATTTGGTCCTTGTCTTGGTATCGCCCTGCGTAAGGCGGAGTAGGCTCGATTAGCTTAATAAATTCGATAGTTGCGTAATGCTGCCCGCGCCTCAGTTGGACTGTATCATTTGAGGTGTTAAATAAAAGGCACCAAAGGCCTCCTCGAAAGCCCGGGTCAACCTGTGGACCATTTGACAAAACCAAGCCCTGGAAGAATAAGCCAACGGAAATATCAAACCGGCCGGCCACATCCCTCGGCAAGTTGAACTTCTCCTGACATGTGACGAATACGAATTCAAAGGGCTCCACAAGAATAAAAGTATCCTTAGTAGTTAATGTTCCCCTCTTTCCCTCGTAATAGAACTCATCTCCTAGAGACAAATCATAGGAAGCACCCTTGATATTACCAACATTTGCATTTTCCACAATGAGAACGCCGCAGTCTATCATGAGTCGGATTACTCTTTGAGGAAGCATTCCGCCGCTTTTTCTGAATTCCCAAGAATCAGAGATAAGTGCTACTGTTTTAGTCAAGTCACTATTGAGCACTGAGTAGACGCACATCTTCTTAGAGTCTCTATCACCCATCCTTTGGTCCTTTACGGCCTCGGTGCTCTGCTGGCCACGAGCCTTAAGGCGAGCATCTAGTACGGTATCATCCGCGTCCAGAAACACTGTTAGGAATCTGGTCCCGCCGCTTTCTTCGCTATTAACGAGATTCTTAACGGACTGTGGGGTGATCACCAGCACCGGAATTTGTCTGTCAGACAGAACTCTTTTAACCGACTCTTGTTTGATACCGTAGAATTCACCTCTGTATTCGGCTTTAATCAATAGATCACCGTTTCTATCCAGTTGCTTGAAATCTTCTTGACTGGCATGCAGGAACTCACCAGTCATATCATCCTCACGTGGCTTTCGAGTGGTTACCGCCTGAACTAAGCTGAATTCCTTGTGTACCTCGCAAACCTTACGGGCTACGGCGGTTTTTCCCGACCCACTAGTTCCTGTTATGACTATACCCTGGTAATCCACTTCAAACCTTCCTGAACAGGTATATTCTCTCACGTTCTAGGGTAGCCCATTTTAAATTATGCCCTCGTCTAATCTTAGGCAAGATTCTCTCGAATTCCTCTTCCTTCACGAGGTTATAATCTTCGAGCTTAGATATGACTTTCTGTACAACCCGCTTGCGGTTGGTATTATTGTCGTTGTCAGTATCGAACACGGGCATTATGTAACAAGCATAACCACCCTTTTTAATTTTTCCGGCAATGACTTCATTGGCACGATTCATGTCCGAAGAATACTTCTCTAGCGAGTCTTTCGTCTGCCTTCTGCTTCTTGCACCAATCTCCATTTTCAGGTCGCTCGTTAAGTTAATCCCTAATAAATAATATGAGAGCCTTCGCGATTTCACGTAGTCTGTCATGTTTGGATAGGGTGGGGAGGTAACAACCAAATCAACTGAGTCATTTCCCACCTCGGTGCATTCCCTAGTATCCTTGTAGAATACGGTCTCCCGGGTCGAGAGTTCGACATAAGCCTCAAAATATCCCGGTAAGACCATTTGTAGTTGACTGGTCACATCTGTGAGCAGTCTATTTAAGCGCGTGGCAAAAAGACTGATCACCTCATGATCCTTCATTTGCTCTGGCTTAGGTAGAACATTATCTGCTATGCATCCCCATCCTCTCTGTTGACTACTCACCGTTTCCATGATGGAAGAAATCGATATCCACATGGCAGCTTTCGTCAGAGGATCAGCACAATTTGAGTATTCAGCAAAAAGAAATGACAGTTCATTGAAAGTTTTCAATGAATACCATGGTCTTAGTTCACTCATTTGGATATGGCCGTGTTCAACCGCCGTGTAATCTTTGTCCTTATCGAAGCATGATATTATTGTTTTGATATTCCCTCTTAACATGTTCATGTCAGTTGCCGGATTCAATAGAACAAACAAAGAGCGGATGAATTCCACATTTATTTTGCATATGTCGTTGGTTACAGGCTTCCTGTTCAATAGGAGAGCTTGAAAGTAGGTGGTTCCTATGCCGCCGAACGGATCATATACGACTGCATTACGGGATGTTAGTACTTCTATCAAGGTGAACGGAATCTCGGGGATAAAAGTAGCCGGGCACCAGTGATAAGCACTGCACTTAAACGGACGCATCTCATGAGGAGAGAATACGCTCTTATCATAAAAATTCCAGTTTATGTTCTTGAGAGCAGCCCTGGATTTCTCGAGGTCGCTTACCAGCGCACTCTTCTTGCTGTTGCTAGCATTCTCTGGATTCACTATAAAGGTTAACCTCTCTCAATGTGTTATCAACTAGAAAATCACGTAATGCTGTAAGAATCTCTCTACGCACACTCGCGGTTATTTCTCCATTAATTCTATCTATGTCATACATACTCAGGCCAACATTCTTGAAAAACGCTCCTATTAGGAGTTGGTTAGAACGATTACCCACTTGAATAAATTGACCTCGGTTGGTCTTGATGTCGATCTGCCTTTCCGTCTTGTTGACATCAACAATCAAATGCAGGGCAACCATGGCTGACTTGAACCGGGGGCCAAACTTGGACCTTATTAAGAAGCCTAGTCTCTCCTCAATCTCTGTCCTGCTGTTTCTGTCAGCCAGCATTGATTGTTTAGCAGTGTCGGTAGCAGAAAAAACTCCGATGCAGCCGTATAAGTCACCTCTCATTATTCGAGCGACAAGAGAAGCTGTCTCGGACGATACTCTACCTAACTCCTGAAACAAGACAAAGTCTACGTCGTACCAGTTAAACGGATGTCTCCTCTGGGATTTTGCAATTTCAATCGCCTCGGTAAGCATACATTTTGCGGCAAATTCCTGAGGATTCAACAAAAGCAACTTATACAACTTCTTTCTCACATTATGCCATTCTTCAATGAGTGGGATACTCTCCTCTTTCACAACGAGCTCACCATTTTCAACCCAGAGTGACCTAGCAAGATTAAGCGGAATGTCGCCCGATTTCGTTATTCCCATGTGGTAGGCCAACCTAAATACGTTATCGATATTATCAAGGTCCATGGTACCGTTAATTAGAGGGCCAAATCTACCTTGACCTGAAATTGATTCCCCGATTGCCTTTAAGTCTTTCTCTGAGATTCTTGATGGTATGCTCCTTGGCATTCCAAAAAAAATTGGCTCTAGTGTGGTGGACTTGTAAGTGTAGGGCCCGCCCGTCCGTCCAGTAATCACATCCAAAAACGCTGTCTCGTGGTCAAACCCTAATTGTGACTCGATATATTCTACAGAATGCCCGAAGCCGGCGCTTACGACGTCATGTAGGAGCGCAGCCAAAAGGAAATTCTCTTGTTCATTGACGCTGACCGCTGTTAGCAATGGCCATGTTTCTAGACACTGTTGAGCAAGATGACAAGTTCCTATAGCGTGCTCGTAGCGATTGATATTTGCCCCGCCGGTCAAACACAGCGAGTTAATATTGCAGAGACGAACTTCACGGAGCCGCTGCAATTCCGCAGTCGGGATCACATTCCAAACAACGTCTGGCAAGCAGTAGCTGCCGTACAGCGCATCATATATATATTTGTTGTTACTTTCCATTGAAATATCCTATCACGCCCTCCGCACAGACTATACCCGAACAGAAGGCTTGTGCGATACCTCGAAACTGACCTGTACAATCGCCTATCATGTATACTCCTGGAGAAACTGAGAAATTCGAGTCAACTGGGAAGAAACTCCCTCCGTAATCTGCTTCAGGAGCAAAAATCTTGACCCTTTCCCACCCACTTCTCGGAAGAAGCCTTTCAGCAAAATAACGAACTGCCTCCAATATGGTCGCTGAAATATCCACCGGAAAACAGTCACTTACATTTCCCCAGACCCAATAAGAGCTATCCCGTTCTTCATACGATGGGGGTCGATTCTTGTGTCTGTCAGCGGAGAAGTATTCCGGCAACATCTGACATGTGAGCCTACCACCACATTGTTGAAGGGACTTCTCCTTTATTTGTGTTAGCAGTAACCGATTGGCTTCAGATAGCTCAAATCGTTTCATGATTCCGAGGTTGGTGAGACCGCTTTGATTCCCGGGATTACTATACCCTTCGGAAAAAAACACCCCATCCATGACATATGGCGCAACTCTACCTTCTCTGCAAACACAAAAGGTCCTCGCCCCATTGAAGTGGAGCTTCAGGTCGGAATGGTATCGAGCTATATCTGGGAACAGATTGGTGGGGAATTCTAGCCTTACCCCAACTTCTAGCTGACCATCTTTGCCTGCGAGCATCAACTCGGCATTTAGGCAGTTGGCGATGTCTTGTCCAGACCTACCGACCGCGAGAACAAGGCACTCCGAAACGATGACAAATTCCCGTTCGCCTGTCCTAAGCGTCAGCTCAAAATTGTCTCCTTGCCGTTCGGCATTAATTAATTGTGTATTAGGCAGCACTGAAATACCAGCAGATTGTAGTTGACTACAGATTTCGCTATACGCTCTTCCAAGTTCCACATGGTCAAATCGATAAACATCAAAATACTTATAACTGAACCCCAAGTTTTTGAAAGACTCAACTGCCTGGTTGACGTCTTCAGCCATCACATAAGATGGCTGAAGTGGCACGTACTTACCTATCACACTGATGGCATATTCCAGCCTATTCTTTGCGGCTTTAGGTCCGCCAAGAATAGTCACCAGATGGCTTCCAGCAGGGAAAGCGCTTATCTTCCCACCGCTCATCAGTGACGAACCTCCAATTCCTGTTATCATGCGGCAAAGCGGCTCTTTTTCACATTTGTCGTTCCGGCGAATGGAACAGGACCTGTTAGCCACTATGTCACCTTGCTCCACACACATAACCTCTGACGAGATTTTAGAGTTAGACAGGGTAAGAGCAGCCGCTAGACCTGCTGGTCCCAGTCCCACAATACAGACCTTGTATTTCTTCCCTTTCATCGACATGGCTGACCTTATTATACAATATCCTTAATGATTCCTTAAATCTAGCTTGAATTGATGGGTAAATGTAAACTTATCCGCGCTGGCAGCTGCGAATCTCCATCTTAAGACGAAAACACTCGGGTGGAGAATTCACTGGACCGTATCGTGACATTGATTGCACAAAAAGCCAAAATGTTAACGCCACTCGTAAGCGACTATTAAACCGTACAGCTCTGCTCGATGGTTCATAGTGAGAGCTGGGGAACCAGTGCTGTTACGCGGTCATGAGTTAACTAGAAAGCGATAGCCTCGGTAACAGTAATTTTGACGACATGATTTACCTTCATATTGCGGGCAGCATATTCCTTTGTCAACTGACTAAAAAGGTCTCCTGTATTCATAATTTCTGCCTGGCCCCAGATTCGGCACCCTTTACGCTCAGTCGGATTAAGGCAGATTACGGATATCTGTGGATTCTCCTTCAAGTTGGCAATGGTGCGTGGTGAGTGAATATCAGCAAAGACCAGATGCTCGTCATCAAGAACCCGAAGAGACCCTTTAGCTGAGACGCTGGGCCTGCCTGCTTTATCAGTTGTAGCCACTAGCGCCGGAGAGTATTCAGTTACCGCCTTCTTAACCTCCGATGTCATTTTCATGGTGACATTACCCCCTTCTTAGTGCTTTCCCGACATTGGATTTGTGCCTGGGTATTTCCGTAATGTGTCAGAACCCATGATACATCAGCCGACTGAAATGAGCAAACTTGTACTGATAATAGCGATTGGCTGCGTATTAAGACGGTGTTCTTAAAATACGGGGGTCGTTCACCTTTTGTAGCCCGTGTCATTGAACATTTCATCGTAATGTTCAGTAGGAATGGAAATCGTCGGTAAAGGAGTAACTCTTGCCTTTTTGTTTACTTCCTATTTCATCTTGCCTCTTAATGAGGCTGTAGGGAATATTATGCCCGGTAGAGGTAATGTCGCTATAGAACTGGCCTATCTCGAAGCTGCTTTGTCGCATACGCCAAAGCCGGCTGCCTTCTCTATGTCCATACGCTTACCCCCAACCAGTTCGGCAGTGGTAAAGTCCACCTCGACAATCGTGACTTTTCTCGCCACCTTCCTTCATATTCGGATGAGCATTGCGGATGTGGCTTTTTACGCGGCCTCTGTCTGAAACTCTTTTTTGCTATCCTCACACCCGGGTACAGGGCATTTGAACGCTATCCTGGCACCTCCTTCTTCTACTGTAAGCCGGACTCCAAATGGACTCGCAATGGACTCCAAATTTTTAGCTACGATTGGACTCCAATGGGGTAGCCCAAATAGCCTCAACACGGGACTCCAAATAAGTTATACCTGAGACTCTGGTAAAACTATGAACCGACCGTGTTAACCACCTTTATAGCAGCGCTAAGCGGGGTTACGCGGGGCAAAGCCGTTGTTTTAAGGTTTTAGTGCCGCGACAACCGACCCTGGCAGCGAGAGTCCGATTTAGATTCATCCGGGGTTACCCTGAGACTCTGGCTGAAGCTAATATTCCAGACCCTGAAACGAGAGTTTTATGCTCACATTCTGGTACCGGATATCTGGATTCTCCCGCTTTCCCTCATCTCCATATCCCCTACTTGGGGTCCTGCGGGGGCCTTCTTTTCTAGCTTTGTGGCCCCCATGATAGCTACTAATGGGTGTGTAACGCTAGCACCGCTAACGAGCCTGTTTCCAATGCCATCAGTCCATGAAACTATAGATAAGCGGGGGTTAAGCGGGGCAAAACCGCCGCTTTAAGGTTTTGGTAATGCAGCGCCCAACCCTGCCAACGAGAGTCCGATTTAGCTTCATTCAGGGTAACCCTGAGACTCTGGCTGAAGCTAATAATTCCAGACCCTGAAACGAGAGCAGGAAGCTAAGACGATAGGAAAATCAACATGTCCGGTCGAGGGGTGCGACGATCACCATTTAAGACCACTACGGGCATATCTATTCCCAAGCCGGGGCTGGTCGACCTGATGGGCCTGCTTATCGGCTGGGGTATGTCTATACTGAAGAAGTGGCTCGACCGGGCTGGCTGCAAGTAAGGAGGGGGTAAAACCTTCGGCGACGAAGAAAGGACGAAATGATAGACGGCGGCGTGAAATCCTTTTTCGTATGTATAGCGACTACCCCGCGCGAGTCGCAACGAAACTAAAAAAATTGCGAGTCGCTGCGGGTCGCACGTTTAGACCCGCTCGTTAGTCGCAGAGCGATTCGTAATAGAAGGCAAGGGAAGTCCATACTGTCGGAAAGGACCTTCACCACTGGGGGTTAGTATACCAACATAATAAAGGAGGCTAGCTATGGTGCTTTGAACACGCTAGCTTCGAAACAGTTCAAGGCCTGATGTACATTTCCTCACCGGGAATAATCGCCTTCGCGGCCCTTGTGGCCTACTCCCCAGCAGCCGGGAGGCTTAGTGGCCTCCCGCCAGGTTACGGGTATCCAGCGGGGTTATTAATGAAGAAACAGGGGTGCTGTTTTACGACAAATAGCTGCTGGCTTATATCAATGGAATCGACAAAGCCGTAGCTGGGCGCATCAACCGTTTTGCGACATTTCCTGCTGTTTCATACGATACAGTAAAAGGTAACATTCCGATGGAATGTTCAATCCTCAATACGCTTCGGATACTGTGGGGGTGATTTGCCCTGTTTCTTCACAACCCTGGGGTAATTGGCTCGAGTCACTCTTTCAGTTACGCTAATCAGCTCAACGTTATGCCACCATTCATCGCCATAATCGAAGAGATAGAGGAATATCGGTCCACCATACAGTTCAACACTGTCAATCCTGATGCGGGTAGCAAGTTTACCCGTTCCGTCGGTATCAAGGCCAGGTGAAGTATACTCACTCTCCCTGTCAAAGGGCTTGTTGCTTAAGAAGAAGCTGTATTG
>Ga0315543_1002912_pt1 | contig 15906 bp, 12 predicted proteins | sample SalMarSW160210MG_2_FD_203098 | JGI IMG/M metagenome (GOLD analysis project Ga0315543, IMG submission 203098) | Salt marsh sediment microbial communities from the Plum Island Ecosystem LTER, Massachusetts, United States - Salt Marsh Sediment SW1601-210 ...
CTGGACTTTTGGCAAGAAGATCACTTATTTGATTGATGGTGTAATGAGCTACTCATTTCTTCCCATACGCTTGATGTCAGCAATGGGAATCCTGTTTGCGCTATTAGGACTTCTCTACGCTGTAATCATATTCGTCCTCAAAGTAGCTGGGGGCATACCAATAGAGGGCTGGGCACCGCTGATGATTGTAGTGCTCATAATGGGGGGCATTCAGATGCTCATGTTGGGTGTCATTGGCGAATATCAGTGGCGGACGCTGGGCGAAGCGCGCCGCAGACCGCGCTACATCATTGATGAAGTGTTCGGCGAGGACGCACAGGAGCCGGCGGAACGTGATGAAGGTTCAACAAGCGACAGCGTGTAGTGCTATAGCGACAACCGTCCGCAGTGGCGCCCGCGCGTGTTGCTGTGTACAAACCGCCGCGAAGGCCAGGCGCATGACCGATAGGCGATGCTCTATGCCCCTTGGCTGCAAAGGGTGAGGTGTGAGTGAAACGCAACACAGGCAGGCTCCTCGACTTGATCATCAAACACCAGCTTGTGCTGCTTGCCGCCGCTGTCCCCGTGCTGGTCTTGCCGCGTTCCTACCTCTGGAAGTGGCAGCAGGGCCTTACAACCTATGCGCCCCTGGGGGACGAGGCGGCAGCGGGCCTGAGTCCCCTGACCTGGGCTGCGTTGGGGCTCGTCGCCCTGCCCTGGCTGCTGCGCCTGGTCCGCCAGCGCCGGTTCAGTCAGCGCACCCCCCTCGACTGGCCCATCGCGCTGACCCTGCTCAGTGCAGCCATCGGGATCTGGCCTTCGGTGGACCGCCTCTTCAGCGTGGAGCGCTTCCTGGGGCTGGTGGCAGGTGTGGCGCTGTGCTATGGCCTGGTCAACAGCATCAACACCGAAAGGCGACTGCAGGGGATGGTGGCGCTGTTCCTGGCCGGCGGGGTGGCGCTGGCCCTGCTGGGCTTCGCCCTGACCGACTGGACGGCGGTGAACTCACCGCTGGCGGCTGTCCTGGCACCGGTCTATGCGATGCTGGCCGGGCTGCCCAAACTGGGGGCCAAGCGACTCAACGACAGCCTCGTGGCCAGCACGCTGATCATCTTTGTGCCGCTGGCGCTGTGCCTGCTCCTGGCGCCCGTCCGGCGGCGCATCAAGCCGTTCCTGGCGCTGGTGGCTCTGCTGGCCGCTGGCTACACCGTTTTGGCTTGGTCCCGCGGCGAGCTGCTGGCGCTGGGACTGACGCTGCTGCTCCTGCCCGCCTTAGTCAGGCGCCGCTGGCGCATCCTGCTGCTGGCCATCGCTGGGGCAGCCGTTGTCGCTCTCGTCATCCTGTTGGCTGTGCAACCCGCTAACCTTTCGGTTAGCAGCCTGCTAGCCCAACTGCGTCCCAGTCGTTGGCAGGTCTGGACGCGGGCCCTGCTCATGATGCGCGACTATCCCTTGACCGGCATCGGGTTGGACACCTTCCGCATCATCGCCCAGAACGAGTATCCTTACTTCAACTATGCCTTTAACCAGAGCGAGCATGCCCACAACGTCTTCCTGCAGGCGGGCGTGGATCAGGGAATCCTGGGCCTTATCGCCCTCCTTTGGCTGGTCGTCGCCTTCTTTCGCATGGTTGCTCGGATCTCAAGTCCCAGGCTCGAGACGCTGGGCCAGTCGGACGATCAGTCATCAGTTATCAGCTATCAGTTATTAGTCATTGGCCTCTCCGCCGGCTTTACCGCCTTTCTCATCAGCGGCCTGTTCGATCTGCTGGGCGGTCCCCGCGCAGGCCTGGTCCTGTGGGCGCTGTTGGGGTTAGCGGCTGCAGCGTGCAAACTGTGCCCTGCGCCTGCCGTGAGCCCGTCGAAGGCCATCACGGCTCACGCTTCACGTTTCACGTTTCACGTCTCACGCCTGACGTCTCACGCTTCACTCCTAGCGGCAGTCATCGTCCTGGTGCTCGTCGTCGCATTCCTGACCTATCCCATCGTCGCCAGTGCCTACTACGACAATCTCGGGTGCGTGGAGCGGGGGCGGGGCTGGCTGTGGCGGGAAGCGAGTGAAGAGCAGCGGCGCGCTTGTGCGCAGTCGGCGCTGGCCCACTTCCAGCAGGCGCTGGCGCTGTGGCCGGGCAACGCCGCTGCCCAACGCCACCTGGGAACCCTGTGCTACCACGCCCAACACCCGGAGGAAGCGGTCGTCCGGCTGCTGGGGATGCCTGGCGCTGAATACCATCCGGGCTTCCTGGCCTTCTACGATGAGGTGGCAAAGGCCGTGGGTGCCGAAGCTGCTTTGCCTCACCTGGAGCAGGCTGTGGCTCTGGCCCCCTACGATTTTCTGGCCCATTTGTTCCTGGCCGAGGCTTATCGGGCTGATGGGCGGGTGGCGGAGGCGGTGGATCAGTACGCGGCGGCCGGCATCGAACTCGACAGGGTGCTCTGGGATGCGGGGCGAAGGTGCAGGGGCGATGCTTCAACCGAGGAGGCCATGGTGCACTACGAGATCGCCGCGCGCCTCTTTCCTGCGTCGCCCCTGCCTGGCTACGGCCGGGGAGACTGCCTGCGGGGGCGCGGCTCATACGACGAAGCGGTGGCCGCCTATCAGCAGGCCATCGCTCTGGACAATGACAACTCCCTCCGCAAGCACCAGACCCTGCGCTGGATATGCAGCTACCAGCAGGAGTGGGATCGCGCCATCGCCGCCTACGAGCGGGCGGTCCGGCTGGACCCCAATAATGCGTCCTACCAGGTGAGGCTGGGCGATCTGTACCGGGATGCCGGCCGGCCTGGTGACGCCAGGGCTGCCTACCAAGCTGCTCTGACCTTGCGTCCAGATGACGAGTACATCAAGCAGCAGCTTGCTCAGTTGCCGTGAGAGCCGGAGCTGTTCCCCTCTCCCGAGCTTGGGAGAGGGGCCAGGGGTGAGGGCCACAGCGGCAAACTCCCCCCAGGTATGCAGCAACCCAAAAACCATCATGCGTGTGCTATTCATCGTCCCTTACGTCCCGAACCTGATACGGGTGCGGCCCTACAACCTGATCCGGCACCTGGCGGCCCGCGGGCACGAGGTCACGGTTCTGACCTTGTGGTCCAGCGAAGAGGAGCGCGCCGACGGCGAGGCGTTGAAGCAGCACTGCCACAGCGTCGTCGCCCTGCCGCTGCCCCGCTGGCGCTCCCTGTGGAACTGCCGGCCGGCTTTGCGGACACACGTGGGGCTTCGGGCGATCTATTGCCACGCACCAGAGCTTGCCGCCCTGCTCGGGCTCTTTCGCCCACGTACTTCTCCGTGCGCTTCGAGCCCCTTGACTCAGAGAGAGCAAAGGACTGAGTACCATGGTGATTGCTAAGCTTATCTCCTCTATCGCATGTCTAGCAGCCCGCAGACAAGTAATAGTTCTGTTTTGCGCAGCAGCTGTGATCAGGTTGGCCTATGTAGCTACGCTCCCAAGCAGTCTGCGCTTTGATGAGGCCTACTACCAGGATATGGCAGATCACTTGTTGGCCGGAGACGGTTTTACCTTTTCATTCAGTGCGTGGCACACAGGTCTCCCCTGTCGACCCACCTCAGTTCAGGAACCACTGTTTCCAATGCTCCTAGCCGGGGTGTACCATGTATTTGGAATCCACAATTATCTTGCGGCTCGCGTCGTTCAATGCATCATCAGCTCGTTTACAGTGATATGTGTCTATGCCATCAGTCTCTTGGCCTTTGATCGACCCAAAGCGCTACTAGCAGGCTCGTTCGCGGCAATTTACCCGCCTTTGGTATTCTTCAACGGCTACCTTATGACTGAGACGCTCTATATCGCGTTTCTGGCGGGCATGATCCTATTTGCGGCTCTGACTGCCAACTCTCAATCAAGGTTGTCTGCTTGCGCCACGGGAGTGCTGTTCGGCCTGGCTTGCTTGACGCGGGGTCTTATCCAAGCCTTCTTGCCCGGGTTGTTGGTCTGGCTGTGGCTTGCGCTACGTTGCCAGTGGCGTGTTCGGATAGGTACATGCTTACTTGTCATGATAGGGGGCGTCTTGGCCATCGCCCCTTGGACAATCAGGAATTATGCGGTGCACAAGGCCTTCATTCCCGTCACAACCAAGGGGGGCTGGGTATTGTATTTCTATACCTATCCCGCTCCTAATCTGAATTTCAATGATAGATGGGACGAGATCCGTATCCCTAGTATGCCCTCTTCTTACACAGAGATACAGCGCAACCAGGAATTCACTCGCTTGGCAATGAAAAACATCAGAAACAATCCGAGACTGATGGTGCGCTTTGCTGTGGCCAAGCTGGCTGACTTCTGGAATCCGCTCCTGAAGGGTTGGCATCCCGTCTTGTCCCTTCTAAACATATGTACGTTCGGCATCGCCACGGCCTTTGCCGCCTCTCGTCTGATACCTGCCTTGCGCCTGCGTCAAGTAGCGCCGATTCCACTGCTTCTGTGGTTGATAATTGGGTACTATGCAGCGATGGCCACGCTGTTTACGGGAGGTGGAAAGGCACGTCTCCCTGTTGAGCCCTTCTTGATCGTACTTGCAAGTGATGGGGTAGTCGCTTTGCTGCGGAAGAGTGGTTGGCGTTGCAACAGCTTGTCTCGGCATGCCGGGGTGGGCTCGCAATGAGGATACTATTCGTCGTCCCTTACGTCCCTAACCTGATACGGGTGCGGCCCTACAACCTGATCCGGCACCTGGCGGCGCGCGGCCACGAGGTCACGGTTCTGACCTTGTGGTCCAGCGAAGAGGAGCGCGCGGATGCCGAGGCGTTGAAGCAGCACTGCCACAGCGTCGTCGCCTTGCCGCTGCCCCGCTGGCGCTCCCTGTGGAACTGCCTGCGAGCACTGCCGACGCCTGTACCACTGCAGGCGGTCTACTGTTGGCAGCCAGCCCTGGCCGAGGAGATCGCTCGTCGTGTATCGCCCGTGCGGCCGACGCACAGGCAAACCGCAGATTGCATTTCCCCGTCAGGCACGCGTGATAAGCGATACGACGTCGTCCACGTGGAGCACCTGCGCGGCGCCCGCTACGGCCTTGCAGCCCGCAATGCGCAATCGGCCATCCCCGTCGTCTGGGACTCTGTGGACTGCATCAGCCTCCTGTTCGAGCAAACTCTGCAGAGAGGCCCCAGCCTGGGCAGCCGCTTGAAAGCCTGGCTGGATTTGGAGAGGACGAGGAGATATGAGGGCTGGCTCGTGAGGCAGTTTGACCGGGTGCTGGTCACCTCACAGGCAGACCGTCGCGCCCTGCAAGACCTGGCTTTGTGTTCCCTGCAGCCTGCAGCCTTGAGCCTTGAATCTGGGACCATCACCGTCCTCGCCAACGGCGTTGACCTCGACCACTTCAAGCCGCTGGACGTCCCCCGGGACCCTGCCACTCTCATTCTGACCGGCAAGATGAGCTATCACGCCAACGTGGCTGCGGCCCTCTACCTTGTGCGCGAGATCATGCCTCTGATATGGGCCAGACAGCCGGATGTCAAGCTCCACATCGTCGGCAAGGATCCAGCTAAGGAGATACGGGCAGTGGGCAGCGATCCACGGGTAACGGTAACGGGCTATGTCCCCGATATGCGGCCCTATCTGGCCCAGGCCACCGTCGCCGTCTGCCCGGTCCTTTACAGCGCGGGCATCCAGAACAAGGTGCTGGAGGCGATGGCCATGGGCACACCGGTGGTTGCTACGCCGCAATCCTGTGCCGCCCTGGAGGTTGTCCATGGCGAGAACGTCCTCATCGCGGGAGAGCCGGAGGCGTTTGCCCAGCGTGTGCTGGAGCTGCTGGATGATGAGGGGGTAAGGGAGACAATGGGGAGGAATGGCAGGAGGTACGTGGAGGAGCACCACGACTGGCGAGACGTGACACAGAGGCTAGAGGAGGTTTATCAAGAAGTGATCGGGAGGAGGCAGTGAACGCCGTAGCTGAATCATCCCCACCGAAGACCAGGCCGAGCATATCCCGCAGAGCCCCAAGCCGCCTCCTTGTCGGCACCCTGCTCCTCGGCGACTCTGCAGCGATTGGAGCTGCCTTTGCTGTGGCTTACGCCGTGCGCTTCAAGACCAGTTTGCCGGTCTTCCAAGCGGTTGTGCCGTCCCTGCAGTTCTATTTCAGTTTGATTCTCATCTTGATCCCTTTCTGGCTTCTCATCTTCGCCGTATCCGGCCTGTACGACGAGCGCAACCTGTTGGGCGGAACTGGTGAATACGCCAGAGCCTTCAATGCCTGCACTGCGGCAATGATGCTCATCATCACGGCCGGTTTCCTGGAGCCGACGTTTGTCATCGCCAGGGGCTGGCTGCTCCTCTCCTGGGGTCTCACATTTCTCTTCGTGGTCACGACTCGTTTCTTCCTGCGGCGCGCATTCTACCGCCTGCGGAAGCGAGGTTACTTCCTCTATCGCACCCTGATCATCGGAGCCAATGAGGAGGGGAAGGCCCTGGCGGAGCAACTGCAGCACTGGCCCGCTTCTGGCCTGCAGTTGGTCGGCTTCGTGGATGACGCCCTGCGGCCAGGGACCGAGGTGCTGAACGGGCTGCGGGTGCTGGGGCCTACGGAGGAGCTGCAGGCGCTGGTTCAAGAGCACGGGGTGCGCGAGTTGGTCGTCGCTACCACGGCCCTGCCTCGCCGCACGCTGCTGGGCATATTCCAGCAGTATGGTACCTCGCCCCTCGTCAACATCCGCCTCTCCTCCGGCCTGTTTGAGATCATTACCACCGGCGTGCAGGTCAAGGAGATAGCCAACGTTCCCCTTGTGAGCGTCAACCGGCTGCGCCTGACGGGGATCGAGGTGGCGCTGAAAACGATGTTGAACTATGCTATTGTCCTGCCAGGTCTGATCGCCATCTCTCCCCTCCTATTGCTCCTCGCCGTGGCGGTCAAGTTGGATTCGCGCGGTCCGGTCCTCCACCGGCGTCGGGTGATGGGGATGGGTGGACGGGAGTTTGACGCCTTCAAGTTCCGTACCATGCACATGGACGCCCATGCGATTCTGGAGGCCTACCCGGAGTTGAAGGCAGAGTTGCAGAGCAACTACAAGCTGAAGGACGATCCCCGGGTGACCCGGGTGGGGCGCTTTCTGCGTCGCTGGAGTCTGGACGAGCTGCCTCAGCTTTTCAACGTGCTCAAGCGGGACATGAACCTGGTAGGGCCGCGGATGATCTCGCCGCCGGAGGTCAAGGAATACGGCAAGTGGGGGATGAACCTGCTGACGCTGCGGCCGGGGCTCACCGGACTGTGGCAGGTATCGGGCCGCTCCGACGTGACTTATGAGGAGCGGGTGCGGCTTGACATGCAGTACATTCGCAATTATAGTATCTGGCTGGATCTGCACATTCTGATTCAGACGATCCCTGCGGTGCTGCACGGTAGGGGGGCACGCTAATATCTCGCTGATTGGCCGCGTCGCTCTGTCGCCCATTCGTACAAGAAGGAGAACGACTCATGGAATTACGCCAATACTTCGCCGTGGTCTGGAAGTGGCTGTGGCTGATCCTGTTGGGGACAGCGGTGGCGACCAGCCTGAGCTACTACACCAGCCGCAGTATGCCCCGCATCTACCAGGCCTCTACCACGGTGATGGTGGGGCAGAGCCTGGGCAACACCAACCCCAGCACCGCTGACCTGTGGACCAGCGAGCAACTGGCGGAGACCTACGCGGAGATGGTGAAGCGGCAGCCCATCCTGCAGGCCACGGCGGATGCCCTGGGCCTCGGTATACCCTACCAATGGCTAAAAGGACAGGTGACCGTCAACCTGGTCTCAGGCACTCAACTGATGGAGATTCACGTACGGGATACCGACCCGACGCGCGCTGCCGTCATCGCTGACGAGATCGCGCACCAGCTTGTGCTGCAAAGTCCCACCGGGCCAGAGAAGGCGCAGGAGCAGTACCGGCAGTTTGCCCAGGCGCAGATTGAGGATCTCCAGAGCAGAATCCAGGAGACGCAGGCACAGATGATCGAGCTCCAGGACGCCATGGACGCCGAGACCAGCGCCACGGGGCTGGCCAACAAGCAGGCACAGATGGCGACCCTGCAGAACCAACTCAACACCTATCAAGCCAATCTGGCGCCGCTGCTCAACTTCTTCCGGGGCAGCGCCACCAACTACGTTGACGTCATTGAACCGGCCATAGTGCCCACCAGCCCCATCGGCCCCAGGACAATGCAGAACGTCCTCCTGGCAGCCACCGTAGGGCTGATCCTGGCTGTGGGCGCGGCCTTCCTCCTGGAGTACTTGGACGACACCATCAAGACGCCGGACGACATCCAGCAGGCTCTGGGCCTCTTTACCATGGGGGCCATCACCCGCATCAGCGGCGACAGGATCGAGGACAAACTCGTCACGACTGCCCACCCCAGGTCGCCCATCGCCGAGGCTTACCGCGCCCTGCGCACCAACCTGCAGTTCTTCGCAGTGGACAAGCCATTGAAGACTCTGTTGGTCACGAGTGCCAATCCCATTGAAGGCAAGAGCCTCACTGCCGCTAACCTGGGGGTGGTCATGGCCCAGGCGGGCATGTCAGTCATCCTCGTGGACTCTGATCTGCGGCGACCTGTCCTGCACAGGGTCTTCCAACTCACCAAAGAAGAGGGGCTGACCAACGCTCTTCTGCAAGGCATCTCTGTCTCCGATGGCTACCTTCAGGCAACCGAGGTAGAGAATCTGCGTGTGATGACCAGTGGCCCCGTGCCCCCCAACCCTTCGGAGCTCTTGGCGTCAGAGCGCATGAGCGGACTGATCGAGCACCTCAAAAAACAGGCGGACGTGCTGCTTTTCGACAGCCCGCCCTGTCTGGCTGTGACCGACGCCGCCGTGCTGTCCAGCCAGGTAGACGGAGTGCTGCTGGTGGTTGACGCCGGGGTCTGTCGGCGGGAGTTGGCCGTACGGGCGGTGGATGGGCTGAGCAAGATCGGGGGCAACATCCTGGGTGCGGTATTGAACAAGCTCTCCCCTCGTGGGGCAGGCTCCTATTACTATTACTACTACTACTCGGAGGAAGGTGACGAGACGAAGCGCCGCAAGAGCAAGGGCTTCCGCAGTCGCCTGGCGTCGTCGCCGCTGCTGCGGTCAGTGATCAGCTTGTTCCGTCGAGGCAAGAAGCCGTCTGCGGCCGGCATAGCTTCTTCAAGTCGCGCTGCCCCGCGTGCACCCAGGCCAGAAGCAGGCAAGAGCAGACAAGAGGTTGCCCTCGCCGGCCAGCCGGCCGGTGTAGAGTCTACTTACGCCCAGGGCATGGCCCACTACTTCAGCCGCGAGTGGAAGCAGGCACGTGAGTGTCTCCTGCAGGCAAAGGAAATGAACCCGACGCTCCCGGGCATTGACGATCTCCTGGCTGATATAGACCTCTTCCTCAAAGACGACTAGGTTCAGCCTGAGCGTCCCAAGGCTCTGTTAGACTCAGTAAGTCCAGTTTTGCACGGTCTAGAGCGCTACATCCAGGCCAGAAACGGGGATTCGGCAATCCCCTAGACGTCCCGAGGCTCCTCCGGACCCAACCGAGTTCGATTAGCGCGCCCATTTCACCGTGGCGCTGTCAGGCGATCCTCAGAAGCTATCGCCCGCCGTAGGAATCGGCCAGACAATACCGGACCACGAAGTGGCAACCGGGACTCGGTTTAGATTGGGCAGCTGTCGGTAAGCGATAGAAGGCAGTGGAATCATAGTCATGAAGGCGATCATCCTCTGTGCTGGCGAGGGCACCAGACTGCGGCCCTTGACCGTGGATCGGCCCAAGCCTATGTTGCCCATCGGGGAGAAGCCGCTGCTGGAGCACCTCATCCTGTGGCTCCGAGGGCACGGTATCACCCGTATGGCCATCAATTTGCACCACAAGCCCCACACCGTGGTGGAATACTTCGGTGACGGTGCTCGCTGGGGCGTGGAGATCACCTACTCCCTCGAGGACCCTATCCTGGGTACGGCAGGGGCGGTCAAGAAGCTCCAAAGCTACGTCGATGGGACTTTCGCCGTCGTGTACGGCGACCTGCTGACCAACTTGGACATCACGTCGCTGGCCAGGTATCACGGGGCCAAGGGGGGGATAGCGACAGTGGCCCTGTACCAGGTGGACAACCCGTCCGCCTGTGGCCTTGTCGAGCTAGACAGTGCGGGCCGCATCCTCCGCTTCGTGGAGAAGCCGCCGCCAGAGGAGGTCTTCACCGAGTTGGCCAGCACAGGAGTATTCGTGCTGGAGCCAGAGATACTTGAATACGTCCCATCCCACACATTCTACGATTTTGGCCACGACCTCTTCCCGCGCTTACTGCGGGAGGCGGTCCCCATGTACGGTTATCCCATCGCCGCAGACGAGTACCTCGTTGACATCGGGACGGCGGAGAAGTACCAGCGGGCACAAAGGGAGTGGGCGAGTGTGTGTCATCCAGACTCTATGGCCCACAGTCGAATCGCTCGCGCCCCTGGACCAGGGACCAACCGACCAAGGACTAGCCCATGATCATCACCCAAACCCCTCTGCGCATCAGTTTCCTCGGTGGAGGGACGGACTTTAAGGACTTTTACGCGCAGGAGGGTGGCTGGGTGCTCAGCTCGGCCATCGATAAGTACATCTTTGCCATCATCAAGGACCGGTTCGACGACAAGATCCGCGTCGGCTACACCAAGATTGAGATGGTTGATAGCCTCGACGAGGTTGAGCACGAACTCGTCAGGGAGGCCCTGCGCAAGACGGGGATCACCAAGAGGATTGAGGTCAGCACCATGGGCGATATCCCCTCGGCTGGTTCAGGCCTGGGCTCCTCCAGCACGGTGACGGTGGGGCTCCTGAACGCCATGCACACGTATTTGGGCCAGATGAAGGATGCTGAGGCATTGGCCAGGGAAGCCTGTGAGATAGAGATCGACGTTTTAGGGAAGCCCATAGGCAAGCAGGATCAGTACATCGCCGCCTATGGCAACATGCGCTTCATTCGTTTCCAGCCGGATGGGCGGGTAGAGATTGAGACAGTAGAATTGGAGGACAGCGAAAAGAGGAGGTTCAACCAGAATCTGATGCTGTTCTTCACAGGTGTGACCAGAAAGTCAAGCACCATTCTGACCGAGCAGCGGGCGAACATCAACGGTCACTTGGAGGTTCTGCGTCGTATGAAATCGCTGGCCCTGGCGGCCAAGGAATGCATCATCGAGGGAGACTTTGACGAGTTCGGCGCGATACTGCACCAGGGTTGGGAGTGCAAGAAACAGCTAGCCAGCAGAATAACTAACTGCCGGATCGACCAGCTGTATGAAGTGGCCCGTCAGGCCGGAGCCATCGGGGGCAAGATCACCGGGGCTGGCGGCGGGGGCTTCCTCCTGCTCTATTGTCCCCAGGAGAGGCAGGACGATGTGCGGGGCGCTCTGCACCGCTTGCGCGAACTGCCCTTCCGCTTGGAACGCGATGGCACGAAAGTGATCTTCAACTATCGCAAATAGCCACCGGCAGGGCCGGGGACTTGAGGGGATGCGCCCCGCTCTCCTCCCTCTTTTCAGAAGAGGGCCGGCCATCCGACGCAGCTAAGGAGCATTATGGACGACATCAAGAAGTACGTTGCTGAGCTCCAGGGCACGCTCGAACAGTTGCCCTGGGAGAGAATCAAAGCGGCCATCGACGTCTTGCGGAATGCACGCATGAACGACAAGCAGGTCTTCATCCTGGGCAACGGCGGAAGCGCGGCCACGGCTTCCCACTTCGCTTGCGACTTGGGGAAAGGAACTATCCTGCGCGACAGCCCGCGCTTCCGAGTGACTGGCCTCACCGACAACATGCCGCTCTTCTCCGCTTGTGCCAATGACTATGGTTACGAGCACGTTTTCGCTCAGCAGTTGGCCAACCTGGTCAGGCCCGGCGATATCGTTGTTGGCATCAGCGGCAGCGGAAACTCGGCTAACGTACTTGGCGCGATCAAGTTAGCCAAGTCCACGCAGGCGGTCACCATTGGTTTCACTGGTTTTGACGGCGGTAAGCTCAGGGACTTGGTCGACGTCTGCATCCTTGTGCCCAGCCACTGTATGGAACAGGTTGAGGATACCCATCTCGTGGTGGCGCACCTGATCTGCACCTGCCTCGGCAAGGATGTGGCTGCCGATGAGGACAGAAGACCGGGCGTCCTTGTCCCGGGGACAGAGGCTCGGAGTAGCGAAGAGAGGCGCTGATGCACGCAGCGGTGTTCCTGGATCGTGACGGAGTAATCAACGAGAACAGAGCCGACTACGTGAAAAGCTGGGAGGAATTCGCCTTTCTGCCGGGCGTCTTTGACGCTCTCTGCCGTCTGGCCGAAAGCGACCTCAGCATTATTGTTGCCAGCAACCAATCGGCTGTGGGACGCGGGTTGGTCTCTCGAGATGAGCTAGACACGATCAACCGGACGATGGTAGACCGGATCCATAAGGAAGGGGGGCGGATCGACGCAGTGCTCTACTGTCCCCACCGGCCCGATGAGAACTGCACCTGTCGCAAGCCACGGCCCGGGCTCCTCTTGCAGGCGGCGAAGCGTTTTGACCTGAACCTAGCCCGATCCTGCTTGGTGGGCGATGCTGTGAGCGACGTAGCTGCTGGCCTAGCTGCGGGCTGCCGCCCCATCCTTGTCCTGACAGGCCGGGGGAACGAGGAACTCGTTCGCCTCAGGGCGGATGGATACGATGGATATCGCGTCGCGACAGATCTCAAGGAAGCAGTCGATTGGATCCTGGACAACTGCCACTGAACTTTGGCAGGCAATCACCACCCGCAAGAACCTTTTGAGCAGGAGCCCATCCGAGAAGCTGGGCGGCCGGTAACGGATCAAACTCAGAGGGGACAACAACGACTCTATCCTCACCCACGCCCTGTCTGCAAGTGGCACCACCGGGTGATTGCTGTGGTGCGAGACCCTAGACCCAGAACCAAACGGGGCTCACCCACACGACGGCACTAGGACGGTGCTGGCCTAGCACAAACCCCGCAAGCATAGCAAGGCTCGCGGGGTTTGTTATTGTGCAGTATTGTGCCCTATCTGGTCGTGAGCATCTAGTTAGACTGCAAGACCTGCAGGGCTGTAGTATAGTGTTACCGAAGTTCTGACGCTTATGTCGTTCTGAGCCGGAGCGCAGCGAAGGACGCACGAACGCCTGCTTGAGGCTGGGCAGCCGGTTCGACCTTTGATGAGCTCGCCATTTGAAGCGCTGCGCCGACCATCCTTAGCGTGACGACGCTACTTCCGCAAGAGGGTGAAAATGGGATCCTCATACGTCCAAGCCGCCAGACCAAGCACGAAATCATCTGAATAGGTAAGGTGAACTGGCCGGTGGAGTCCGCCTTCCTGCACGAGGATCGCCAAGGCCTCCTGCGCATCGTGCGCTTTCGCCACCATCGCCAACTCTGGATGCCGCGATACGACATGGTCACGGTACCAGTCAAAGGCCAGAAGGCGTCGGTCGACCACTATCACATCGGGGCGCTTCTCAAGACCATAGCGCAGGTACCAGAGCGGAAAAGTCTGGGTATCGCCGTCGGAAACGACAATTGCGCTTGGGGCGGCAGCCTCGAGCACGTTCTTGCCAAAGGTGTAGGCCTCGTAGTCAGCACTGAGGTCCATGGCCCGGAAGCGACTGGCTATCGAGGTCAGAGGCAATGCCGTCAGGACTAGGACCCCCGCAACCGTCACTAGCCGGCGATGGAGTCCCGATCTCGTCCAGTCCTGCAATCCGCACAGCGCCACGATTGCGCCCCGTGCCATCCACAAGGCGATGATGATGGCTGCCGGGATCAAGTACAGGTAAGAATCAAACGTCACGTAGAGCATTGCGTAACCCGAGAGAAGGACTACATACGTGACCCCAAAGGACGTGAACCGTCGGTTGGTCTCCAGCCCACGCCACAGGCCCAACAGCGCCAGTGCCAGCCCGAGCACTCCGAGGTCGCGCACCCATATGGCTGCCCATGCAGAGAGGCGCTGCAGCAGGTGAGATGGCGGCAGCGCGCTCAGGTACTGGCGATACGCGGCACCGGACACCAGCCATATGAAGCCGGAGGGATTGTCAGCCTCCCCCCAGTTGGGCACTGGATCGGCGGCCGCACGGATCGGGATGTAGAGATACGCCAAAAGTCCAAGGAGCAGACAGAGGCCGATGCGAAGAGATCGCCGTACTGTCAGCCATTGCCGGACGACGGGTACGTAGGGCCAGAGTGCTGGAAGCAACAACACAATGGTAACGTGGTGGGCCAGCCCAAGCCCAAAGAGCAGCGTCAGAAGATACGGTCGGGCACGTGGAGAGCCGGAGAGTGCCACCGCCAGCAGCATTGCCACCAGGAGGGCGTTGAGGCTGTAGACCTCGGCAATAGTGGCCTGCGACCACAGGAGCTCGCCGAAGGCGTACAAGCCAGCGGCGGCCCAGGTGACTGCCAAGGCCAGGGCACCGGTGATGCGCTCCTGTGTGGAAATCAGCCGATACGCTGCCCAGAAACAAAAGCCCACAGCCAATGCTGCTGCCATCGCTGACATCAAGTTCACGTTCCGGGCAGGTTCCGCTCCGGGTAGGGCTGCGAACAAGTGCGCAATCATGGTGTACAGCGGATACCCTGTTGGGTGGGGCACCCCCAGGTTGACCGCCGCAGTGACGAGATCACCGCTGTCGGCGCCGCCATTTCGCCACGTGATCGTCGGCGCCATCGTGCGCACATAAATGGCAAAAGCGAAAAGCGCTGTGAACCCCGTCGCACCCAGGGCCACGGCACTTCTCGACTTCCGCAGGGAAACGGTGCGGCCCAAGTGAATCAACATCTGGCGCAGCTTCCCCATGTATCAATCACCTTGGAATTGGTCGCGTCGCCGGCGACACGGTCTGACAAGGCAATCGGCCCGCATCCCAATCCGCGCTCTAGCGAGGCGACGCGCGATGCCAGATAGCGAGACCCGCCAGGACCATGCTCATCCCAATAATGCCGAGCACTGACCAGGGCCAGGTAGCCGGGCCTCCGGAGTCCATGCTAACCCACGTCAGTTGAGTATCACGTGTCAGATTGAAGCGAACCTGCCTCCCATCGCTATCCAAAGCGGTGTCTGAAGGAGGCAGACCTAATCGCCAGTCTACGCCGAGCACGCTGACCTGCACTGGGAAGTCTGAGCTCCCAGGCTGTTTCTGGACCAGCAAGTGGTACGCGGGGAATGCTGAGTCTCCTAGCACTGCGGAGGGCAGCTCATATGTGAAGACCAGTTCCCTGCTCTCCCCAGGCGCAACCACCAAGAACGCAGAGAAGATGGCCTTCCCCGCTTCCTCCGAAGTCTCAGGCTGGCTGTCACTCCCTACCACGCTGAGCAACCGGCTGCCACGGGGTACGTACACGCGGACATAGTTCCAGTAGCAGCCCTGCATCATCTCCTCGTATGAATCGTCGTAGCGCGTACCGGCGAAGCACTCGGGTGGACCGCTGCTCTCGTTCACGTAACGCAGTGTCAGTACGGTTCGGGGGACCTCAGCTCCACTCAGGTCTACCTGGTAATCAACGTTCTGCCGAATGTTAGGGTTTACCTTGCAGAAGCCTACGTTGGAGTCCACAATCATCAGATAGTCTCCATCTGAGGGCTGCAACGCGCCATCCCATCCCGTGGGCGCAATGGCATCCGCAACGGTAGGATCATGCATGCACAGCAGAAGGTGCCTAGCCTGGAGACAATCAAGTGTCGCCAGGGCCAACTTGTCCAGTTCAATGGACTCGAGAGATGTGGTGACTTTCTGCAGCGCAGCCTCGAGCAAATCAGCCATGAAATCCTTGCGATGAGTCCACCAGTCACTGTTTTCCTTTTCAGCTATGCTGGCCGAACGCAGCGGAGCGGTCCAGTAGTCTCCCACAAACTGGAGCAGTGTCTCACTGGTAACGGGCGAAGGATAACCCTCAGGTTGCAGCGGGCCCAGAGCCTGCAGAAGCGCGGCCACTCCATCAAGGTCAATGCCCATCACGCCATCA
>Ga0315543_1002915_pt1 | contig 15886 bp, 15 predicted proteins | sample SalMarSW160210MG_2_FD_203098 | JGI IMG/M metagenome (GOLD analysis project Ga0315543, IMG submission 203098) | Salt marsh sediment microbial communities from the Plum Island Ecosystem LTER, Massachusetts, United States - Salt Marsh Sediment SW1601-210 ...
TTCTATCTCCTCAGGCGACGGCAGCAGTTCTGTGTCTTCCGGGGTATATTTCCGGCGGCGTTTTAAGTACCGGTAAAGCAGCAAAACTCCAATAATCACTGCTAACCCGATAACAAGCCAGACCCACCATGGAATCCCATGCTTATCAAATACTTCCGGCTCACAAGTACTGTATACAACCCAACAGGGTAGATAATTTATTGTCAGGTTCCGTGTATTGATAATCTCGCCTCTATAATCGGCGGTGATTGTGTAGCAATGAATCCCGTGATCATGTTCTATTTCCACACTGAATAACCCTTCACTGTTGGTGGTTAACTCATATCTCGTTTCCGCGTATATATTGTTACCATAATTTTCAATTAGTGAAATTGTTACGGTTGAATTTGCCAGGTATCCCTCCAGTACTGGATATCGAGACGTTATTTTTTCAGTTGAATTTTCTGATTCTATGACATTACCGTACTGGAGATATCCGGAGACAATAATACGATTTTCGTTTTCCGGGTCTACTGCAATGTTAAGCTTTCCTGCCGGTCCCTTATATCCAACCAGTCTTAATCCATCAGTTTCTCCTAAATGTAATAGAATGTTTTTTATAGTCTCATTATCCGGTTGTTCGGGCTTATCCCAAATCCAGGTATGGTATGTCACCACGTTGGCACTACACCATAACCTTTGACAGTTAAAGAACTCGAATGAGGGAAGGGTTGCCGGCAGGGCGATGAATATAGTGAAGGTAATGAGAATTAGCGCCAGACCCAGAAGCAGCGTCTTCAGCCTTTTCAGCCTAATCAAAATATACCCCTGCTATCCCGAGTTAGCCAGATTGCTGCCCTTGATACGGTCTTAGCCGCCATAACCGAGAACCTCGCTTACCGCCAGATACATCGTTACGTAACTATCCCTGGATACGTGATGAATGCTGTAGTTGGCTTCCTCGAATCCTGCTACTACCTTCCTTATCGTCTCAACTGATACTCTTTCCAGTCTCTCCGTCAGCAGCACTTCTGCCTCCCGCGCCGTCATCTTCGGGTCTATCTTGATGTCCCTGATATTTAGAGTTTCAAGCATCTCACTAAACAAATGAACCATTTCCTCACGGTAGTCGACTATCCGTATCCTTCTCCAGCTAGATAACTCTTTACCCGTCCCGCTATCCGTGTAAGTTGCGTTTATAACATACTCGCCCTTAATAGTAAACACATGTTCCAGCCGAATCCGGCCATCCTCACCAGAAATTCCCAGAACACTCTCTCCGTCTCCCCAATCAATATCGCAGGATTGAGATGGAATATTATTACCATTTCTATCTTTGAGGTCGATACGGACGGTAAGCGATTCACCTACTCCCCATACTGAGGGTAACGATTCTTCTATATCCGGAAAGCTTATTTCAATCCGTATGATATCCCCACCGGTATCATCCTCTTTCTTCTCTGGCACCTCCGGCGTTTCTATCTCCTCTGCTGGCGGCAGCTGTTCCATATCCCCGGATATATATTTCCGGCGACGCTTCAGGTACCAGTAAAGTAGAAAAGCAGTAATAACTACTGCCAGCCCGATAATAAGCCAGACCCACCAAGGTGTTTTAGGTTCTGTGAATTCAAAATCCTCAAAACAGGTAGTGTAAGCTTCAATACAAGGAAAGTAGTATTCTATCGGCTTCTCAAGACTGGACGGAATGACTGTCTCACCACCATATTTAGTTTCGATTCTATAGCATGAAGCCTTAGCATCCGGTTCCAGTGTTACCGTAAAGAATCCTTTTCTATCGGTGGTTACTTCCTGCTCCGTTACTCGCCTGTTGTTTTCGTATGTATTGAAAAGTCTAACCTTTATTGTGCGACTCCGCAGGAGTCCTTTCATTTCTGGAATTGGAATTAGAGGTATGATATCCGTTTCGTTTTCCGAATGTATGTAAAAACCGTATTGTAAATACCCTGAGACGATGATACGGTCCTCATTTTCAGGGTCTACTACTATATTAAGGTTTCCTATTCCGCTTAAAATCGTAGCTTTTCTCAATCCGTTCAATATATCGTCTGAGACTACTACTGATAGACGAGTTTCATCCAGGGTCTTTGAATCCGGCTGTTCGGAAGTGTGCCACATCCAGGTATCGTAAATAACCGGTGGCATACCGCGCTGGCTGCATGCCCACATAACCTTTTCGCAACTCAGGGAGCCGAACGACGGTAACTGAGATGGAAGAGCAACAAAGATGGTGAAGGTAATGAGAATTAGCGCCAGACCCAGAAGCAGCGTCTTCAGCCTTTTCAGTGTAGTCAAATTACACCTCTGCTTTGCAGGATACCCAGGCTATAAGTTCTCGCTTATTTGTTGAAGCTTATCTGGGTAGCAGAATTCAGGTTATGTTATGTTAGCCCTGTAGTACAGGTATGTCAATATGATACTTGATATGCACTATTTGCAGAAGGTAAGGTCGGGATTATTTCTTAATCACACTAACTGAATATAATGTTAATTCATCCATTTTATTTCATCACTATACTTAATGATGTTTCATTACACAGTTTAAAACGATAAACGACATTCATGAAGGTGATATTTTCGGTTGTTATGCTTATAATAAAGTTAATATTAATTTCATCTTAACCTGAAATAAGTGACTAAAATGCCACCAGTAACAGGATTTAAAAAAAGAACATATAGCAGTCTCAAGGAACTCGCTAAGGACCTAGCTTTCCCATTCCGACATATGAAGCAACTTAGGGAAATGAAAGCCCAGGGACTAATATCACCTATCTTCCGAGAAAGACTCATGCTGGCTGTTACCGCGGTATATGGCTGCCGTTATTGTTCCTATGCCCACGCCAAACAAGCGTTGAAAAGCGGGATTACTCCCGAAGAGATAAATCAGCTTCTATCGGGAACAGTTGATAACTGCCCGGAAGTTGAGTCTGTGGCTATAATTTATGCACAGCATTGGGCCGAATCTGATACTCATCCCGACCCCGAAGCTGTCATAAAGTTGCAGCGGATGTACGGTATTGAAAAATCAGAAGCCATTCACTTGATGCTCCGAATGATTCGTATTGGTAATCTATTGGGTAATTCGTGGGACTATATATTATATCGCCTATCATTCGGGAAGTTGAAACGATAGAAACATTCTGACGTTTCATTACCATCGCAGAGTTTTCCAAAAGGGTTATGTATTGAACAGACACGTTTATTGTTGTATAATCAGTATAATCCAAAAGGCCTATTTTCAATTTTAAGCATATAGAGAAGACCCCGGAGAAAACGTTTAATAAACGCATTCTGGTTTCAGGTTAAACCTGAACAGTATTCTTCGATTTTCGGAATAGTGCGAATAAAATATTGATATGCATATGCCGTAATAAAGGAGGGTGTAATGGCAAAAGGTGTATACAAGTTTCTGAATCCCGTCGGCATTCAGGAACCAGTTGAACAGCACGGCCTGGCTCCTCGATTGAAGACACTCGACGGAGCAAGGATTACCTTGAGCGTGGGTGCCGGAGGCGAGCAGGGTATTCTTATCCCGCTGGCTAAGATGCTACCGGAAAGATATCCCCAGGTAAACTGGAATATCAGCTATGCCGCCCCAGTCGCCACCAAAGCAGGCAGTTTAGCGCTGGATGAAGGTAAATGGGGCGAAGCCGATGCCCTTATCCGCGGCGTAGTCTGGTGACATGGCGCCATATGGGAGCAGTTGCCCCACCTGTCAACCATTGAGAAATACGGAATCCCCTGTGTCTTCATCATCTTTGAAGATCAGGATAAATGCTGGGAAGAAGCCTGCATACTGAACGGCGTTCCGAATATCAGGAGAGTCTGGGGATCACGTCATGTGCCAGGTCCTGAGGATGTGGCAACCTGGATAGACGACCTGATGGAGGCACTGGTACGTCCTCTTACCGAGGAGGAAAAGAATCCGCCGAAGTGGAAAGTATCCGATCCGCGTTATATCTTCGAAGGAACGGTGCTCGAGGCCCAGGAATTCTTCCAGCAGGAAGAGGAAATCCCTCAACTTTACAACAACTCACCTATCTGTAAATACACCGACGGGCTGCCCATAGTACCTCCGACCGAAGAACTGGTCGCCGAAATGCTGAAAGGCACCAGCCACAAACCAGATGAGCTCGTCACCTACCAGACGGACCATCCAAACCTTGGCGACAGGATTAACCAGATGGGAAGTTCCGGTGTAAAGGGCGAACCGGTATACTTCATGCCGATGAGACGTAAAGCCACCGTTGAAAAGATCGCAACGATAGGCGTTATGTCCGGATGTAAACCGGAGCATATGCCTATCCTGCTGGCTATAGCCGAAGCCGGCGGCGGCTGTGGCGACGGACGCGGCGGAGGAGCTTATGTCGCCAGTGGACCTTATGCCAAAGAGATCAAGATGAACTTCGATACCAACGTTCTCGGCCCCGGCAATCGAGCTAACAGGACTATCGGTCGCGCCGCCGAACTGATGTGGAGAAATCTCGGCGGTAATATTCCTAACGTAACCAACTGCGGCGTCTGGGGTAGTTCCATGAACAACTGCATCCCCGAAAACGACGATGCCCTGCCGCCTGGATGGTCGAGCATCAGGGAAGAGTATGGTTTCAAGAAAGACGAAAGCTGTGTCGTTCCTGTTCATATGGGATTCTCCACTCGAAATACCGAATTTATGCCCGGCGGATACAGAGAGCTTCAGAAGAGCGGGCACGGCGGTATAGGCAGGAGGCTCGGAGTAAAGGGTATCCCCGGCCCCCACAATTGGATGGAATACTTCATTGACAACCTCTGGGCTGACGGTGAAGGTGGAAAGACATTCTTCCTCCTCCCCGAGATGGCTCGCGATCTTCAGCTTTACGGTTTCAAGACAAAGAATGATGTCTACGAATGGCTGTACAAGAAGAGTTTTATGACGATTAAAGAGTATCGAACTCACCAGACACCGGATGTCTGGACTAACGGATGGAAGGCAATTGAGCCAACCTCAGGTAAACCGTGGAAGGAACTCGATGAGGACTATATGGTTCCGGCAGTAGCCGACCCATTCTCGAATTGCATCATCGTCACCGGCGGTGGTGAAGAAATGGCCCTCTGGAGCGGCGGACGCGGTAGAGATTCAGGCTACAGCATCGATAACTGGCGGTAAGAAAGGATATCACTTTACTTAAGAATATTCCCTGACGAAGCTTGCCAGGGTGTTAACATTTTGGATGTTAGCTTCGTCAGGTATGCCCACATCTCCGTTTAAGATAAACCCGCCATTTTTACCGACTATATCAATAAGCTTCTTGCAGTGTTCTTTAACATCTTCGGGAGTTCCGTTAATCATTACCGAAGACGGTACGCCTCCCTCTATACAAACCGTATCACCCAGAACTTCCTTAGCTTTGAAAAGACTGGTACGCTCGAACCAATAAACCGCTTTGCCCTTGGGGATATCTCCTATTATTTCAAGCCGGGAAGTGCAATCACCCTCAAAAAGCGGGCACGGCGTCAGTCCCGCATCGATACAGGCCATCATTACCTTTCGCAGCGAAGGCCAATAATATTTTTTAAATTGTTCTTGTGACATAAAGATATCAATACCTTTATGTAATGGCATAAATACCCTGTTGACGCCTTGTGTTTTCCTTACCGCAGTTGCTTGCTCGATCATATGTGGCGTTATTATATCTATCGCTTCCAACAGTTTATCAGGATTCTCGTATATGTCCATCATTACTCCGCGTGTACCTCTGAGAAAATCACCTATGTAGTCGAATGGCGCATAACTCGTCGTAACGAACTGGCGGGGAAACCCCATTGCCTCCATTTCGCTGATAAATTCGAAAGCTTTAGCCAACATTTTACGGACTTCTTTACCGGCTTTAATCAGACCTTCCAGAGCTTCAGCCACTTCGGGATTCCCGAAGGTTGATACATATATTGCGGACATTGTGTACCAGGCACGGCTGAGGTGACGTAGCCTTTTTAAGGGCTCCATTAGTCCCCAAGCCCGGGGGATAAAGCGGCGTAAAAGGAAATCAGAAGGATCTGAGAGAAACTCATCGTATTCTTCACTCTTCATATACTCGCCTTCAACGAATTGATAAGTTGCGTTGGGTTTTCCTCCATGTCCGGGCCATACAAGCTGCTTGTAGTCCATTATTTCAAGTGTGGGAGCCCATGCAAGCAGAAGGAAAGTGTCGGATAAAACATCCGGCTGAAAGTCCACCATAAATTTCCTTATCGCCGCCGCAAGTTTGTCATAATCATGCATTGCTTCTTCAAAACTTAATCCGGCATATACCGCCGGGAAAAAGGTGGCATAAGGAGCGAATGGAACTCTGTCAGGTTGTTTAAGCTCGATTGCGTCTTGTATTCTCTTGCTTCTTTTTTGGTATAGTTCTTCAGGAGTTTCGGACATTTAAATGCTCCTTTACGGATAACTCTGAATTAATTACTGCGTAGTAATATAATAGCATATTACTATCTATTTTTCTTGCCGGCGGATTTAAAGCAGATCGTTAATAAAGGTATCATTAATTTGTTTAATGAAGTTACTTTCTGATAAACACTGGTAAATTAGCAAATGTTTAAGAGTAAAATCCTATCGGATTATTGGTTAGTTAGTCCATTATTGCTGATTGAAATTACATATATTTGATTCAGACCCTTGATAATTGCATCAGGCAGTAGAATAGTGAGATATATGTTAATTCCAGTAAAATACGACCCCATTAATTCTCCGTTTCCCGGGTGTTTCCAAGTATTTATCTGGATTTTTAGTCTAGAATGGTCTAGTTTGTACTAGAATAAGCTAGAATCATCTAGAAATGACAAAATCTCCGTTTACAAATCAATCTATGTATAATCAGAAATTCCAGGTTCATAACTCTTTTACTCTTGACAGTAAAAGAGTTATGGTCTATGTTGTACCTAGTCCTTCTAGGTATACAGGGAATACAATCTGGAGCATTGTAATATTGGAAGCGTTTTATTCCGTATTACTGGTCTTTTTTGCTTTTTGGCTTGGTGCCTGCCCCTTTTCGGTGTGGATTGGGCGGTGGGCTATGGGCAAAGATATAAGAAATTATGGAGACGGTAATCCCGGAGCAGCCAACGTTTTTCGGGCCGGAGGTCGTAAATCAGGCTGTGTTGCCCTGGTTCTGGATGTGATAAAGGGAGTACCTTTCGTAGCTCTGGCACATTCATTCTTTGAATTGCCTGTTGTATTAGTTCTATCGGTAGCGGTGAGTGCCATACTGGGACACGCCTTCTCTCCAATACTCCGTTTTAGGGGTGGAAAGTCGGTAGCTGTAACTTACGGTGTTCTCCTGGCGCTGCCTCAACACGAGATGCTAATTATATTTGCTATCTTTATGTTCTTAGGATTCCTTTTTATAGAAAGCGATTCTTGGACAGTGATGCTCGGTCCGATTGGCTCATTGGTGTATTTACTAGCTAACGGTGGGACTTCATGGGAGTTGTTATTTATGCTGGTAGTATTCGTACTATTTACCGTAAAATATTTTAACGAGCTAAAGACCGTTCCCAGACTTAAAGTAAGACTCATCGATTGGTTCCAATCGAGAAGAAGGGAAATCTAAACAGGCAGTAGTAGGTATGAATGAAAAATACGTGACTGTGGATGGGCTTAACATACGCTACTTGGTCAGAGGCACTGGACCGGTAATTATACTTGTCCATGGCTTAGGCGAATTCTTGGAGGGTTGGTTGTTTAACCTTGCTGCCCTGAGTAAGCATTACATGGTATATGCCATCGATTTACCAGGGCATGGCTTATCAGAAGAGTCCAAGCACAATCATACGATTGGCTCTAATGTTAAGTTCATCGTTAATTTCATGGCGACAATGGGAATTCCGCGTGCGAGCATACTAGGACATTCGATGGGCGGACCAATATGTCTCAGTTTAGCCGTGGACTATCCAGAAAAAGTAGATAAACTTATTCTGGTGGACAGCGGTGGCTTTCACGATAAGGTATCTTGGGGCTATCGCCTGGCTACGATACCTTTCTTAGGTAAAATTCTACTCGGGTCACCGCTGCTTATTAATAAAGCTACTATCAGGTTCGGGATGAGAAGGCAATTCTACAATCCCGAAATTGTCCCTGAAGAGTGGATTGACGCCGCAAACAAGCATCTTAGAAGACCAAAGAGGAACGAAATGATGCTGGACATTATAAAAAACTACACCGGCATCGGCAGTATACACCCCGAGGCAAGCATCACCAATAAACTACCGCAAGTGCAGCAACCAACCCTAATTATCCATGGAATGCAGGACAACGTTATCCCTGTTAAGCATGCCTATAACGCCTGTAATCTCATACCTCACGCAAGGCTGGAAATATTCGACCAGTGCGGCCATAATCCGCAAATCGAGAAAGCGTCAAAGTTTAACGAACTGGTACTGGCGTTCTTAAGATCCACTGAATACCAGCAAAGATATTAGGATGATTGCCAGGATTGCTTCATCCTCATAGCAAATGGGACAATCAAGAGAGCCAACTTAACGAAATGGACAAAAGTGACTTCGATTGCACATTATGCTTTTTTGTTTCCACTAGGCAAACTGGGATATATGTTTTCTTGTACGTACCAGTGACCGAATGGTGAAGAAGCTGTGAGTATTGTTCTAGAATAATCCCGGTAGTGCCGTTTTTTATATGCTCAAATCCTATAAAGACAATCACGGAGTCGTGGTGACGAACTTCTTCTTATCCTTATGACAGATTACCTGTATGGTATTGCGCCCCGACATAGCCGCCGTGGGCATACCTCCGCCCGGATTGACCCACTGCCCCGGCCATGTAGAAATTGCCTAACCCCGGCAGAGTCTTGCTCATTTGCGTTCTAACACTTTTTTCGGCCATCATCCACCCTTCATAACTGGCGCTTGTTTTTTCGCAGTTGATTATTTGGCAAGCCAGCAACCCGGGTCGGCGGCAAGCATATCACCTGTTTCCTCATAAGCCCTGCCACGGCATCCGGAACAGGTGAGTTTGTACTGGCAATCGCCACATTCGCCTTTTAGTAACTCCCTCTGGCGCAGTTCAGCCAGGAGAGGAGAGTCATCCCAGATGGATATTACGCTCTGCTCTCTGATGTTGCCCAGGTTTACCTGGAGGAGCATACAAGGGTTTACTTCGCCATCGCATTGAACCATGACATAGCCCATCGGCATACCGGCAGCACAACCCCTCCCGTAATAAGGAACCCTTTGCAGCATTTCTACAGGGAAGTGTCTGGGCTGTATGTTTTTTTGCTGGAGAAGGAGAGGATACATAGGGCAGGCGGGAACTCTTATTATCAAGGGGTAGTCCGTCTGAGCCTCGGCAAGCAGTTCCATCGCTTGTCTCCTCTCATCGGGGCTAAGCACCTGTTCTTTACACTCCTCCCTGGCTCTCCCCGCTGCTACCAGGTCAAACATCTCGGCGGCATTGGCGCCTAAGTCCACCGCCAAACGCAGCATTTCCTCAAGTTGCGATAGGGTATCCTTTCTGATAACCATGTTGAGCTGAAAAGGCAGACCAGCTTCCCGACACGCCTCTATACCTTGCATAGTCTGCTTAAAAGCTCCTTCTATGCCCCTGAAAGAGTCGTGAGTCCGGGCATCGGCTCCATCGACAGATATGGCAACTGCCATTACTCCAGCCTCCAGCATCTGTTTTGCCGTAGTCCGGTCAATCAGGGTACCGTTGCTGCCGATGGTGGTGCGTATTCCTTTGGAAGAGGAATACTTTACAATATCAAGTAAGTCGTCACGGCATAAAGGCTCTCCCCCGTCGATAATCAAAAGACCTATTCCCCATCCAGACAAATCGTCCATAAGCCGGAATGCCTCCTCGGTGGACAGTTCATTAGGAGCCGCCTGGTCGGTGGACTCACTATAGCAGTGCTTGCAACTCAGGTTGCATTTCTTGGTGATGCTATACGAGACCATGAAAGGTGGTTGTATATTCATAAAAACCTCCTTATGTCGTGGACTAAGCCCGAATCTGTTCTGTAAGCAAACTTTGCAGTCGACCTAAAGACGCCTCGTATGGTTCAAGGGGTATCCCCATCCAGTCGGAGAACTCCAGAATCTTCTCAGGCTCATTTTCCATGACGCTGTTATAATAACCAATCGCATCGAGCATGACTGCTCCGCCAGTGTGCTTTGGGAAATTCTCATTCGCCAGTCCCTTGTCCCAACCCTGATACACGTAGTGGCGGTATTTCATCCAGCCGGGAGTCAGCCAGTAGATATCCTTACCCTGGCTTATTTTTCCCCTCTCTTCTTCAGTGGCTAACATGTCAACGCAGTGAGTAGCTTTTATTCTGGAAATACTAACCCCGGGTTCAATCTGCTCCTCGATTATCGTGTCGATTTTGCGGTAAAGGTCATCAGTATTAACGTAGCAAAACTTACCACCGTAGACAACGATAATTTTACTCGCATATTTCTTAGCTGTAGCTATCTGCCTTATCAGTTGACTTTCAAGTTCTGCGGGCACTTCATGTCTACCTGGCTTGGTATACAGTATTTTTCTCGCGTCCAAGACACCGCTGTCTCTCAGATGATTTAGCTCCATGTTGAGTGTGCCGCAGGCAACAATGGCATAATCACGGAACGAGGCCGGCTTTTCCATATTTGCTCCTTAATAAGATGTTTTTATGTTTCAGTGTTCCAGGTGGACATGTTCACCTACTATCGGATTGCCGCACACCGGACAACTGGCAATCAGCGGTACTTCGCATTTTGGGCAGGTACCGGGCTCTTTTTGTTCGTACAGGCATTCCGGGCAGACATACTTCACATACTCCATTTGCCACCTCCTGACCCGAATTTATTCTCGAATGGCGCAGCAGAACATCGAAACAGTATCTATAGACACAAGGTTCGAACTCAATCAAGCTACCCTGTTAGTATTTCGGGGGACTCGGGAGGATGCCGTCCACCGCTATACGGATGATATGCTCGGGAACCGCACCAAGGATTTCGTCAACCTTCTGACCACCAACGAAAAACATCTGCATCGGTATACTCATAATCTGGTATTTCGTGGACGTGCCCGGGTTTTCATCTACATTAATCTTGCAGAATTTGAATCTGCCTTCCCGCCGACAAGCTCCATAAGAGGCACTGGCGGACTGGTAAAACCGAACATTCGGAAAAGTCCCGAGTTCGATTCATCGGAATCAACTACCAGCACACGGTACCCTCTGGTTCGTGCTTCGTTAGCCAGTAGAGCAACCACTGTGCTCTTACCACTGCCGCCTTTACCACAGATTGATATCTTCACCCTTCCTCTCGTTTCTGTACGTTGCACTTCTAATATCGGTCTCTATTTTCTTTATCTCCACTCACTTTATGTATCTATATCTCTTATGCAGGGGTCTTGCCGGGGTGCAGGTTGTTCCATTTCTCCAGCAATTGCTCTTTACTCTCTTCATGTTCCGGGTCTGGCACGCAGGCTTCCATCGGACAAACTTCGGCACACCTCGGCGATTCATAATTGCCAACACACTCGGTGCACTTATCAGGATTAATTACGTATATTGAATCTCCCTCGGAGATAGCACCATTCTTGCACTCATATTCACAAGCCCCGCAACAAACACAGTCATCAGTAATTTTGTATGCCATTAGTCAATCTCCCTTTTTGTTTTCCGTATCGATATTTTTTACCCAGATGCGGTACATTTTCTCGCCACTTTCTTCGTAGCATCGAAACCCTGCGGAGTCTATTTCCTCTGTCTCTACATTCTCTTCACCCTTCAGCTCTATACACTGGCTTAGCCAGTTTTTGAAATGCGCTCCACCTCCAAAATAGACCTTGGTCCATCCTGTACCGTCCTTATCAACTCTATTCAGCATCTTTTCCTCGTCGGCCATTCGCTGACTAGTGAGTTCTCCCTGGCTTGAATCCTGGACTGTAATTATTCAAACTCCTTCTTGTAACGTATAGTTCAGGCAACCGTGCTACTGAATAATTATGCTAATTATCTGTATACGCCATATTCTTTAGCTGCTTCCATTATGGCAACCAGATTTTCCGGTTTTCCCGTATGTATGCTGGCACCGCCGGTGAGGATATATCCACCTCCGGGGGCGCAGATCTCTATTAATTTTCGGCAGTAGTCCTTCACCTCTTCCACAGTTCCGGTAGCTACCAAAGATGTGGGTAAATTTCCGGAAATGCAGCAAGTATCACCGAGGACTTCTTTGGCATGAGACATGTCTGTTTTATCGAATAGCCAGGCAACTTCTCCCTTCTTAAATTCATTGCATGTTTCGATTCTTGTATCATAGCTGCCTTCTGCGAACATCATCGGAATTATACCCTCGTTGATAAGAGCAAGCATTAACTTGCGTAAAGAATGCCAGTAGAATTTTTCGAACTGCTTGGCTGACAGGAAGCCGTCGGCTCCTTTGTGAAGCACAAAAAAGGCCATAAGCCCGTTACTTTTATTAATAGCGGATATTAGATTACTTATGGTTATTTCGGTTATGACATCGATGGCTTCCAGCAGTTTATCAGGCTGTTCCATTACATCCATCATTATACCCCTGGTGCCTCTCAAAGTATCACCGAGTATATCGAAAGGAGCTTTTGCTAAAGCGCCGCCCATTCCCGCCGGTACACCTGCTTGCATAGCTTCGATACTAAAGCGCCCGACAATTTGGGTCCATTTTGCCAGCTCATCACCGATTTCATCAAGCCGATGAAGCATGTCTTTGAACTCGGGTGCCATGAAAGGCATAAAGTATAACGAAGGTGCCTCCCAGATATCCGTCAGTGACTGGAGCTGTTTCAGAGGTTCGAACAATCCGAATATTCTAGGCATGTAAGTTCTCATCCAGAAATCGGATGGATTCTTTATCAGAGCGTCATATTCATCTGCCATCATGTATTCGCCTTCGTTATACTGGTATCCTGGAGCATTATCTGAAAGACCATGTCCCGGCCAGTGATAACCGTGATAATCAAGCAAATCGTAAACCCTGCCCTGCATCACCAGCCCAGGTGAAGCAATACTGTCCATTTCGAAATCATCCAGGAATTTACGCCATGCGCGGTAGAGTTCGTCATAGTTATACATAACCGTCTTGAAATCCGTTCCGGCATAATAGGCGGGAAAATTTTCTACGGGTAATGATACCGGTACCCTGTCGGGAATTTCCACTCTATACGCATCCGCTATTCGCTTTTGTCTTTTCTGGTACAGTTCTTTTGCTTCCGGACTGTTGAATTCTATATCCGGCAACTTCAGAAATTCCTCGAATCTTTTTGTTCTTTTTTCTTCAGGTGTTAATTCAGCCCAGTTTTTATCCATTTTTATAGCCTCCGATTGTTTCTCCTTAAAAAGCCTGACTCTCTTGTTTCTGCGTACGTTCTCTTCTGTTTATATCCGTTTTTTTACTTTCTGTACACGCCGTATTCTTTCGCAGCCTCTATCATAGCCCGCAGGTTTTCCGCGGTCGTCTCCTCTACAGATGATGCTCCGGTCAGTATGTAACCACCGCCTTTGCCGCAGGTTTCAATAAGTTTACGGCAATATTCTTTAACCTCCTGTGGTGTGCCGGTACTCAGCAATGAAGTAGGCACGTTTCCGGCTATACACGAAACATCACCCAGGACTTCCTTGGCTCTAGCCATATCCGTACGCTCGAACCACCATATTGTCGAACTCCGGGGCAAATCCTTAATAACATCCAGACGCCTATCGTAGTATGCTTCGGCGAGGGGCATGGGTACCAGACCTTCGTTAATTATGCCAATTAAGACTTTTTTCAAAGTAGGCCAGTAAAATTTCTCGAACTGCTCGTCGGACATGAAGCTATCGGCGCCTTTATGCAGCGGCATCATAACAATAGGACTCAGGGTAGCATCCGCCCCACTTACCGCCAAATCAATAGTCATAGGTGTTATTTTCTCCAGAGCCTCCAGTAGTTTTTCTGGTTGCCGATACATATCCAGCATTATTCCGTGAGTACCTCGCAGCGTATCACCTATCATGTCGAAGGGTGCCCCGGAAAAACCACCACCGAAAGGCGGGTATCCGGCAACCACTTCCTCCCGACTTGCTTCCGCAGTTGCTACCATCCATTTCTCCAGTTCTTTCGCAGCATCAATGATCGCCTTAAAAGCAGCCTCTACGTCCGGTCTTGCGAACGGTGCTATAAAGCCCATAGGAATCGCGCTCATAGGGTTGAAAGCGTTGAGATACTTCAGCGGTTCCAGTTCTCCGGCTATACGCGGCATGATAACTCTCAGCCAGAAATCAGACGGGTCCTGAATCAAGTGGTCATACTCATCGGCCTTCATATATTCGCCCTCGATATACTGGTAGGAGCGGCTTTCAGGAGCAAGTCCATGGCCCGGCCACTTTAGTAGTTTATAATCAATCCTATCAAATACCCTTCCCGGCCAGACCAGGCCCGCACCCATAGCGGTATCCATATCGAAATCCTGACGAAAGCTACTCCAGGCCCGGCATAGCTCGTCGTAGTCATACATAGTGTTCATAAGAGTTGTGCCGTAATAATATGCCGGGAAATTCCCCGCCGGCAGGAAGAACGGCACACGGTCGGGCTCTTCCAGTTTGATGGTACTGATGAATCTGGTTGCTCTCTCCTGGTAGGCTTGCTTGGCCTCCGGATTGACAAATTCTACTCCCGGTGCTTCGAGCCATTTCCTGAATCTCTCTTCTCGCTTTTCTTCCCATGATAAATCTGCCCACTTCTTCTCCATTTTAGGTCCTCCATACATATTATTCGGGAAGCTGGCATACATTGCCGGTGGATAAACACTCAGGTATATCTATAAAAGCAGAATTCTGTTATTTATAGACGCCGTATTCCTTGGTGAAATCAATCATCGTCTTAAGGTTTTCAGGCTTCGACTTCTCCGGTGAACTCCTGGGACAGACGACGAGACCACCGTCCTTTCCGACAACGTCAATCAGGTCTTTCATATAGTCCTTTACATCCTGTACCGTTCCTGTCTGTAGTAAGGATACGGGAACATTCCCCCTGATACACATATGGTCTTTCAGGATTTCCTTTGCCTTGTATATATCGGTAGAGTCGAAATGGGCAAGCACCTTTCCTTTGGGCAGTTCCAGCAGGTATTCCAGCCTCTGGGTATAGCTGCCTTCGAAGAAGACACAGGGGGTATAACCGGCGTCGATAACAGCCAGAATCAATGCTTTCAGTCCCGGCCAGTAGAATTTCTCGAACTGCTTCAAAGACATGAAACCGTCCGCACCTCTGTCAAGGTATATCGTCACCCGGGGGTTTTCACCCGGCGGCGGCATAGTTTTTATTCTCTCCAACATTTTTGTAAGTTGTTGCTCGCAGCCTTTTAGAAGCTGTTCGGGTCGCTCGTACATATCGAGCATTGCTCCGCGCATCCCTCTTAAAGAAAGTGAAAATATATCGAACGGCGCTACGCCTGCCACTCCGTCTAAAGGAAACCCCAGTTCCCTGATTTCTTTGTCGAATTCCGCCAGTTTCGGACGCCATTCAGCCCACTCCCGACCCGCTTTCTTGAGCGTCTCGACGGCTTTTTCAATATCCGGTCTCGCCAGTGCCTGACCAAGCATCAGCGCCCCGAAAGCGCCGGGGCCCGCTAACATCGATAGCGGCGGTAGATTTTTGAAAGGCTCCATCACGCCGAGAGTACGAGGCATAAGTACCCGTAATGCGTAGTCGGAAGGGTCTTCGAAATATGCGTCATACTCGTCGCCTTTCATCCATTCACCTTCTACAGCCTGGTGGCCGTGCTCGGGGGAAACGCCGTAACCGGGCCACTTTGTCTGTTTCGGTTCCAGATATTCCATCACCTTTCCAGGAGAGAATGCCTGGACGTAATAGATAGAGTCCGGCGCGAAATCAA
>Ga0315543_1002917_pt1 | contig 15879 bp, 13 predicted proteins | sample SalMarSW160210MG_2_FD_203098 | JGI IMG/M metagenome (GOLD analysis project Ga0315543, IMG submission 203098) | Salt marsh sediment microbial communities from the Plum Island Ecosystem LTER, Massachusetts, United States - Salt Marsh Sediment SW1601-210 ...
ATGCCGCGCTGACTGCGCGCCCTTTTATTTAACCGGGCAAAATCATCGGCGAGCCTGCCGCCGCACTGTCCTAACCCCACAACCACTAGTTTCATATTTCACCTCAAAGTTTAAGAATACTGTCATTGTAACATGTTCTTTAGTCTTGTCAACATATCTAATCCAGAGTAGGGAGCTCGTCGCCAGTTTGATGCATTTCTTTCACTTGCTCCTGGGTTTCTTTGTCTATTTCCGTCTGCTTGTCGAATAATTCGGTAGCATGGCTGAATAGACTTTCCACCCTGCCTACCCTGGCTAATCCGGAAGCCAGTAATGTTAGCGAGACTTCCTTCCCTCTTCGGGGGTAATCACCCATTCTGACTACTGCTTTGGGAGCCCGCTCTTGCAACAGAGTCGCCACCTCTTCTATGGCGCTCAGGGTAATGGTTCCTCTGGGGGCGGTGAGCAGGACCAGGATTCTCCTGGCCTCTGCCAGGTCAACTGATACCGACAGGTTGCTTATGGCCTTGTCCAGGGCTCCGGCTACGGAGCCGTGTTCTTTGGCTTCTTCCCGGAAGTGAGCTTTATTGAGGCGGCGGAAGGTGCCCAGTTGAATCTGCCCCCTGCCGATGGAGGTGATGCCGTCCAGGGTCTGTTTGATATCGCCGGCATCCAGTATTTTGCTTCCCAGGTATTTCAGCTTTTTCTCCTCACCGGCGCAGAAAAGGTCGTAGAAATTATTAACGAACTCGATGTTTATCTGGTACAGATTTCGGGAGAAGCTGTTGTCCCGGCGGGCGAACCGTTCGTTATCCACCAGAAAGACGGCGTCAGCGTACTGGCTGACCGTTTTTAAACAGGTGGCGGTATTGGTCACGGCATAGGAGGTAAGCCCGTTTTCTTCGTAGCCGAAGGGGAGCACTATGGCGGCGTAGACCGGCTTCTCTATCCTTTCCTTGAGTGTCTTGACCACCCAGCCGATGGAGCCGGAGCCGGTGCCCCCGCCTCCGCTGGCGATGGCCAGAATGGCATCGGTCTCGTGGAATTTTCTGGAGTCAATGATGTTATCGGTGATGACCGAGTGACTTTCCCGGATAATCTTGGCGGCATCGACATTCATCTTGCCCACGCCGTGGCCGAAGGTTCTCACCCCGCCGATGACAATCCGGTGGTGCCGGTCGGTGGGGATATGGCGGAAGCCGCCTAAATCGGCTTCATCGGTGTTAACGGCGAAGGCATCGGTTAGAATTTCAATCCGTCGGGTAAAGAGTGACCGGGCGTGACTGTTTAGGGCGTAAAATTGGTCAGCGATGTTACAACCACACTGACCAAAACCTACAACGACTATTTTCATCGTCCACCTCGCAAAGGGGAATAGTGTTCTATTTTAGACACGGTTGGCCTATATTGTCAATTCCCACCTTGGTACTGCTACTTACCCTTTCCCACCACATATTGTGCCAGGTCGGCCAGGCGGCAGCTGTAGCCCCATTCATTATCATACCAGGACAGCACCTTGACCATGTTGCCGGCGATGACCATGGTGCTCGGGGCATCAACTATTGAGCTTGCCGGGTTGCCCCTGAAGTCCATGCTGACCAGCTCTTCCTGGCAGTATTCCAGTATGCCTTTTAAGCTCCCGGCGGCGGCTTTTTGGAAGGCCTGGTTGACCTGTTCTGCGGTGACCTCTTTTTTAAGGTCGCAGACCAGGTCGACCACCGAGACGGTTGCCGTCGGCACCCGGAAAGCCAGGCCGTGGAGCTTGCCTTTTAGCTCGGGGATGACCTGGGTTACCGCCCGGGCGGCGCCGGTGGTGGTGGGGACAATGTTCAGGGCAGCCGCCCGCGCCCGGCGGGGGTCTTTGTGAAAGGTGTCCAGCAACCGCTGGTCGTTGGTATAGGAGTGGATAGTGGTCATCAAGCCTTTCTCAAAGCCGAAGCTCTGGTACAGTACCTTGACCACCGGGGCGATGCAGTTAGTTGTGCAGGAGGCGTTGGAGATAATATTATGCTTCTGGGGGTTATACTGCTCTTCGTTGACGCCGAGGACGATGGTGATATCCTCGTTTTTAGCCGGTGCCGAGATGAGCACCTTTTTGGCTCCCCCTTTGAGGTGCGCCGCCGCTTTGGTGGCGTCGGTGAAGAGGCCGGTTGATTCCAGGACTACCTCTACCCCCATGTCCCCCCAGTTGATGTTAGCCGGGTCGCGTTCCGCCAGAACCTTTACCGGCTTGCCGTCAACCATGATGCTGTCATCGGCGGCTTTGACCTCGCCGGGGTAGGGGCCGTAGGTGCTGTCCCATTTAAGCAGGTGGGCGTTGATTTTGGCATCAGCCAGGTCGTTAACGGCGGCTACCTCCAGCTTGCCTTCGTGGTACTGATTGACCGCCCTGAGGGTTAATCGTCCCACCCGCCCGAAGCCGTTAATGCCGATTCTGGTTGCCATGTCTATACCTCCTGGAGCGTTTTATTCCTCCGCCGACTGCGCTGGAGCATATCGAGGAAGGCTTCGACCCTGGTCTTGAGGTGATGGGTCAGCAGAAATTCGTCGTTGCCTTCCAGTGTCAGGATGGGCAATTTTAACATGTCTCTAAATATAATATCACCGATGCCGCGGTGGCAGAAAGCCTGGACATAGTGGATGACCCCGTCCACACGGCGCTTTTTTATTTCGGCGGTGATGTCTTCTAGTCTATCATATATGGAGTAGGGATAGGTATAGTTTGAATATTGTTCGGCCAGGGAGGTGCCGGGGTGGGGCATGGCGAACTGGCGCTGGACCTCGTTGAAGACAACCCTTGCCCCCATGGTTTCCATATATCTATAGAGGTCCTGGCCGTAGACCGAGGGTACCCCGATATAGGCTATTCTCAACCAGTCCGCCGGATAAGGCGGGCGCTTGAGGCACTTTGCCACCAGTTCTTTCAGCTCTTTTCGGTACCTATGATAGTCCTGATTAAAGTCCGAGGTGGAAACCAGCCAGAGGTGGTTTTCCATCCCGCTGGCCACACCCTGTTTCCAGGTAAGCTCGTCCAGTTTTAGCGCCAGCCGGCGGCAGGATTTAAGTTCCTCTTTGACCTGTTCGGCGGCGTCCAGGGTTGTATTTAAGCTTTTTGCCAGCTCTTCCAGAGCATTTTGCATTTCCTGGCTATCGGGACGGTCAGGGTAGGCGAAGGGTATGGTCTTGATTCCCTTAAGTTTGAGCACCTCCATGAGCATGACGGTGTTGGAGCAGTCGCCGGTGGTGACGCAGAGGACGGTGTCGATTTTATGCTCCATGCATGCCCCGTAGATGCCCTTAATCCAGCTGCAGCAGTTTAAGGGGAAGCCGGCACGCTCGGCAATATTTATTAATCTTTCCGGGTTGGGGTCGGTGATAAAGACATTATTGAGGTCTACCGGCTGGTAGCCGGTGGCTAATAGCACCTCTAAAGGCACGGTGGTGGTAATGCCTATTCTATTCATTTTTCTTTGCTTTTTGGGGCAGGCGGTAGTAGCGGATATCGTCTCTGTTAAACTTGTCCAGCTCTCCCTTAGCCCTCAACGCTTCCAGGTGTGCCGCTGTTTCCAGTATGGCTATTCTCCTGTCCCAGGTGCCCAGCTTTTGCCAGCCGACGCCTTGAACATCGTGCAGCCAGGTTATCTCGGTGGTCAGCTGGAAAGCCGTCTTGGAGTCGTAGCCGAGGGCGCCCATAATTTCGGCGTTTCTGAGCCGGTGGTGCAGGGTAATGCCCTCAATCCTGTCTTTGAATTCGGTGAAGGGCTGCTCGTGGCCGGGCAGGACTAGAGCTACCTCCAGCTTTTTCAGCTGCTTTAGCGAGTCCAGGTAGTCGCCCAGCGGGTTGGAGCCCGACTGCGGGTGTATGCCGACATGGGGGGTAATATGGGGCAGTATGTGGTCTCCCGAAAACAGTATTTTCTTATCTGGCTCGTAGAGGCAGATGTGTCCCGGGGCATGACCCGGCGTGGGCAGGACATCGAAGCTGAAATCGCCGCAGGTGATGGTCTCGCTGCCGTAGAGGGTGGTATCGGGCATGGCGGGGGTGACGAACTTCCTCATCGGCAGGGAGGCTTGCTGGAGCTCGGCGAGGCGGTCCGGCGGCACACCGTTAATGTGCAGCCACTGGCCTAATTCATGGAGAAGCTCTTCCATGTTGACATACCTGGTCTCGATAAAGTCCTTTTCCAGGTGGTGGAAAGCCAGGGTGGCGCCGAAAAGATTCTTCAGCTTACCGGCCAGGCCGTAGTGGTCGGGGTGGGCGTGGGTGACCACTATCTGGTTAATCTCTTTGCCGTTGATGCCGTTATCAGACAGCTGCTTTTTGAGGGAATTAAAGGCCTCTTTTGTGTTCCAGCCGGTGTCAATGAGAAGATAGCCGTTATCGCCCCTGACCAGGTAGGTATTGATATGGCTTAAGAAAGCGATGGGCAGCGGCAACGGCATACGATAGATACCCGGTGTGACCTCAATCATATCTCACCTACGGCTTTAGTGGTCAAAGGTTTCCGTGCCGGCGAAGGTAGCGTCTTCCCCCAGCTCTCCTTCAATACGGAGCAGTCGGTTGTACTTGGCGGTGCGCTCGGAGCGGCAGGGAGCGCCGGCCTTGATTAAGCCGGTATTTAAGCCCACCGCCAGGTCGGCGATGGTGGTATCCTCGGTTTCGCCGGAGCGGTGGCTTACCACCGCCTTCCAGCCTGCCAGCTGCGCCATCTCCACGGCAGCTATAGTTTCGGTAAGGGTGCCAATCTGGTTGGGCTTGATAAGAATGGCGTTGGACGCCTTTAGCTTGAGACCTTTGCTCAGGCGGTTAACATTGGTAACATACAGGTCGTCGCCCACCAGCAGGACTTTATCGCCCAGCTTTTCGGTCATCAGCTGCCAGCCGGCCCAGTCGTCCTCAGCCATGCCGTCCTCAATGCTGATAATAGGGTACTGTGACACCCATTTGACATAATATTCAACCATCTCCCGGCTGGTGAGGGAGACGCCTTCCTTAGCCAGGACGTATTTCTTGTTCTTATAAAATTCGCTGGCGGCGGGGTCCAGGGCGATGAAGCAGTCTTTGCCCGGCTTATATCCTGCCTTTTCTATGGCGGCCAGCACCGCTTCCACCGCCTGGCTGTTGGAGGGCAGGGCGGGGGCAAAGCCCCCCTCGTCGCCAACGTTGGTGTTAAGACCCCTGTCTTTGAGGACTTTTTTGAGCGCCTGATAGACCTCGGCGCCTATCTGCATTGCCTGGCTGAAGCTGGCGGCCCCGGCTGGCACCACTATGAACTCCTGCAGGTCGGTCGAGCCGGCGGCGTGCTTGCCGCCGTTTAAGATATTGAGCATGGGCACGGGCAGGCTATAGTTGCCCCAGCCCAGGTGGCGGTACAGGGGCATATTAAGGAAATTGGCGGCGGCATGAGCCGCGGCTAAAGACGCTCCCAGTATGGCATTGGCTCCCAGCCGTGATTTGTTATCGGTGCCGTCAAGCTGGATGAGGTTGTGGTCTATAGTCGTCTGGTCGGTGGCCGGCGTGCCGACCAGTTCCGAGGCGATAACCTCGTTAACATTGGCTACCGCCCTGAGCACCCCCTTGCCACCGAAGCGGGACTTATCACCGTCCCTTAGCTCCACCGCTTCGTGTTTGCCGGTGCTTGCCCCGGAGGGCACCGCCGCCCGTCCTATAGTGCCACAAGCCAGCTCGACTTCGACTTCCAGGGTGGGATTGCCTTTGGAATCTAAAATTTCCCTGCCGGTGACCCTTTCTATGGTTGACACTTTATTCCCTCCCCTTTTTGGAGGCTAGTTTAAGGGCTTTTTCTACCGCCTCGGCGGGGCTCTGCGCCGGGATGATGGAGCTGTCCTCCCTGCCGTTGCGGGATATAGACCAGGTGTTGAGGCCGATGACCGGGGTGCCGCCCTGCAGGGCGTAGCTTATCTCGGAGAGGGTGCCGTAGCTGCCGCCGACGGCAATAACCGCCCGTGCCGACCTGACCACGGCGATATTGCGGGCATAGCCCATGCCGGTGGCGATGGGAATCTGCACGTAGGGGTTGGCGGCCTGGCTGTCATCGCCGGGGAGGATACCGATGGTGGTCCCTCCCTCTGAGCTCGCTCCCCGGCAGGCGGCTTCCATAACGCCCCCCAGCCCGCCGCAGACCAGCACGGCGCCCCGTTTAGCCAGTTCCCTGCCGACCTCTTCGGCCAGTTTGGCTTCTTTTTCATTGCACTGCCCACCGCCGATAACGGCGATGGTTTTTGGCTTATCTACCATGTATAGCGATTATAGCACCTGAGGCTGAAGTGGGCAAAGGGGAGTTTTAGAAGTCGTTTTGCGTCCCACCCTCCCGCCCTTCAGAGGTGTTACCTCTAAAAACTTTGAGTGGGGAGTAATTCCCCGCCCCCTACCCGTTTTGCGTCCCACCCTGACCCACCCTCGTGGGTTGTGCTTCTAATTCCTCTGCGTTGGGGGTGGGGGAGAAGGGGAGGTTCTCCGATAGGTGGGGGTGGGGTAAGGAGAGTATAAGAGGCTAAGCCTTTTGGGCGGGTGGGTATGGGAAGAGAAACTTACCTTAAAAGGGTGGCGGGCAGGTAAAGATAAAAAAATCTAGTTAAACTTGTTCATGGCCGGTGCCAGCCCCTCGGTGAGCAGGCAGAGGATGGCTTCGGTCACCCGGGGTATGACTGAAGAGATTGCCTCTTTTTCTTCGGCTGTAAAATCGCTGAGCACATAGGAGATGATATCGTCCTCGGTGGGGTTGGGTTGAGCCGGCCGCCCGATGCCCACCCGGAGGCGGGTGAACTCCCGGGTGCCTAACTCTTCGATAATGGAGTTAATGCCCTTGTGCCCGCCGGAGCCGCTGCCTGAACTTATACGGATTTTAGCCAGGGGCAGGTCAAGGTCGTCGTGGATGACCAGCAGGTCTTTGGGATTGACGGCGAACTCGCGCACCAGGCGGCTTACCGACTGGCCGCTGTTATTCATGTAGGTCTGGGGGCGCGCCAGCACCACCCTGTTTCCCGCTACCGCCCCCGTGCCGATGCGGGCCAGCCCTTTTTTGCGGTCAAACTTTATCCCCCGGGCGCGGGCGAAGTGCCTGAGGCAGATAAAGCCGATATTGTGGCGGTTACCGGCGTAAGACCGCCCCGGGTTGCCCAAGCCTACGATTAGTTTCATCTTTCTATTGTTTCTGCTCCAGGAGACGGAGGAGTTCCTTTTCATCGATTTGCCTGGTGCCCAGCTCCTGAGCTTTGGTTAGTTTATTGCCGCCGGGGTCGGCGCCGACCACCAGGTAGGTTGTTTTTTTGGTAACGTTATCCTTGGCGGTGCCGCCCAGGGCCTTTATTCTGGTCTCCGCCTCCTGCCGGGAGAAGGCTTCCAGCCTGCCGGTGATAACGAACTCCTGCCCTGCCAGCGGCAGTTTTTCGGTTTTGACCTCTTCTTCCAGCTTGACGCCGGCATCTTTTAAGCGCCGGATAATCCGCTGGTTTTCCGCCTCCCGGAAAAAGGCAGCTACGCTATCGGCGATCTTGGGGCCGATGGCTTCTATTTCCATGAGTTTTTCCCTGGAGGCGTTAGGCAGTGCCTCGATGCCGTGAAACCGGCGGGCCAGAATTTCGGCGGTTTCCGAGCCGACGTGGCGTATGCCCAGGGCGAAGATAACCCTGTCCAGCGGCCTGTTTTTGCTCTTTTCGATGGCGGCCAGCATATTGTTTACGCTTAGTTCCGCCATTCTTTCTATATTGAGCAGTTGCTTTTTTTTATTTTTCAGGTCGTAGAGGTCGGCCACGTCTTTGACCAGCCCCTCTTCGAGTAGCATGGCGCTCTGCGATTCGCCGATGCCCCTGATATCCATCGCCCCCCTTGAGGCGAAGTGCTCCAGCCGCTCGTGCACCTGGGCGGGACAGGCGGCATTGGAGCAGTAGTACATAACCTCGCCTTCGGGACGGATGACGCTTTCCTGCCGGCACGACGGGCAGACGGTGTGCCCTTTATCGTTTTTGGGCAGTTTTTCCAGCAGGCTGAACTCCTTTTCTTTGCCGCTGCGCTTGGACTTGATTGGCCCCACCACCTCCGGTATTACCTCTCCCGCCCGCCGCACAATCACCGTATCGCCGATGCGGATGTCCTTGCGCCGGATATCGTCCTCGTTGTGCAGGGCGGCCTGCTTGATGGTTACCCCGCCCACGGAGACCGGCTCCAGGATGGCGTAGGGGTTGAGGGTGCCGGTCCGGCCCACGCTGATTTCGATGCTTTTTAAGATGGTGGTGGCTTCGATAGCGGCGAACTTGTAGGCTATAGACCACCTCGGCTCGCGGCCGACGTCTCCCAGCCTTTCCTGTAAGTCGAGCTGGTTGACCTTGGCCACGATGCCGTCGGCTTCGTAGCGCAGGCTCTCCCTTTTCTCCTCCCAGGTGTGGTGGAATTCGGCGACCTGCTCGATGGTGTCGAGCAGGCGGTTATTGGGGTTGATTTTAAAGCCGAGGGACTTTAGATAGTCCATGGTTTCCCAGTGGGTGGGTGGGGTGGCTTTGCCTTCCGCCCAGCCCAGCATGTAGATATAGATGTCCAGCGGGCGCCGGGCGGTGACACGGGGGTCGAGCTGGCGCACCGAGCCGGCGGCGGCGTTGCGGGGGTTGGCGAAGAGGGGCAGCCCCTCCCCGGCGCGCTGGCGGTTGAGCTTTTCAAAGCCGGCCCTGGGCAGGAAGACCTCGCCGCGCACCTCGAAGCGGGGTGGGGCGTCTTTGGGCACCGAAAGAGGAATACTCCGCACCGTCCTCAGGTTCTGGGTGATATCCTCGCCGCGTACGCCGTCGCCGCGGGTAGCCCCGGTGGTGAGCCTGCCGTCGATATAGGTCAGCGCCACCGCCAGTCCGTCAATCTTGTGCTCGCAGGCAAAGTCGAACTTTTTGCCGTCGAGCATTTTGGAGATGCGGTTATACCAGGCCACCAGCTCTTCGTTGGAGAAGGCGTTGCCCAGCGATAAGAGGGGGAGGGGGTGTTCGACGACGCCGAAGGCTTCCACCGGCGCCGCTCCCACCCGCTGGGTGGGGGAATCGGGGGTTAAGAAACGGGGGAACTCTGCCTCAAGCCCTTTAAGCTCCCTCATTAACTCATCATATTCGGCATCGGCGACCTCGGGGTCGTCCAGCACGTAGTAGCGGTAGTTGTGACGGTGAATTTCCGCCTTTAGCTTTTCGATCCGTTGCTTTATCTGGGTTTGGTCTTTCATGGGGCACATTCGCAAAGTTATTTTAAAAAATTATAACACACTGCATGGCCGGGCAAAAGATAAGTTGTTATAATGTACCTTGATAGAAACGGGGGTGGGGGTAAGAGAGCTTAAGAGGGCGTTTTGCTTCCCACCCTCCCGCCCTCATAGGCTTCGCCTTTAAAACTTTCCTAAAGGGGGAGGGGAAAGTGATGTCTCCCCCCCGCCTGGGGGGTGGGGGGAAAGGGCGTTAGCCCTTTTACATTAAGGGCGGTGGGCGGGAAAAGATTTAAAACGGGGGCGGGGCTTTTCTTTTCGTTGATAGCTCATAGGGCCAGGCGGCAATGCTGCCGTCCAGGAATTTAACATCTTTAAAGCCGGCGCCGTCCAGTATCCGCTGCGCCTGGTAGGCGCGCACGCTGGTGTGGCAGTAGATGACTATCTCGGCATCTCTGGGCAGTTTATCCAGTTTCCGCCGCAGCTCCCTGAGGGGTAGAAGTTTAGCCTGGGGAGCTTCTATGCGATAGGCTTCCCACTCACCCGGCGAGCGAACGTCCAGGAAGATAAAATCGTCCCCGCTTTTAAACTTGCTCTCTACCTCCATGGGGGTCAGCGCTCTGGCATAGCCCGAACGCTTGTTGCGGATGACATTGGCGGCGTTGTGCAGCGGGTCCAGGGCGCTGTTGTAGGGTGGGGCGTATGCCAGGTCGGTGTTGGCCAGGTCATCGGCGGTGGCGGAAAAGCTGAGGGCGGTAGCCAGCACGTCAATGCGTTTTGCCGTTTCGCCGGGTCCCACCACCTGTCCGCCCAGCAGCCGTTTGGTGGCTTTTTCCGCCACCAGTTTTACCATAATCTCCTTACCTTTGGGGTAATAAGTTGCGTGTTCGTAGCCGGGGACGAGGGAGGTTATTACCTTATAGCCGGCTTTCTCCGCCTGCCACTGGCTGATGCCGACCCGGCCCACGTTATAATCGAAGACCTTGGCGATGGAGGTGCCCAGCACGCCGGGGAAGGTCTCATCGCCGCCGGTGATATTGGTGCCGATTACCCGGCCGTGTTTATTGGCCGTGGAGCCCAGCGGCGCCAGTATCTTCTGCCCGGTAACCAGGTGGACGTTCTCGACGCAGTCCCCGCCGGCGTAGATATCGGGGTCGCTGGTCCGGAGGTGGGGATTAACGGCGATGCCGCCGGTGGCGCCGATTTCAATGCCGGCATCTTTAGCCAGCCCGCTATTGGGCTTTACACCGATAGCCAGTAGCGCCAGGTCGGCTGCCAGCTCCGTTTTTTCGGTGATAACCCTGCTTACCCTGCCTTCCTTATCCCCCTCAAAGCCGGTTAAACTCTGCCCGAGCAGCAGCTTCACCCCCTTTTCCCGCAGGTGTTTTTCCACATAGGCGGCTGATTCGAAATCGATGAGGGCGGGCAGGATCCAGTCCAGGGCTTCGACCACGCTGACCTCCATTCCCCGGGTGACCAGCGCCTCCGCCATCTCCAGGCCGATAAGGCCGGCGCCGATGATAACCGCCTTACTGATTTTACGGGGTGAGACCAGATTGCGGATGGCGTGCGCCTCCTCGATTTTGGAAAGGGTGAAGATTCCGCTTAAATTCTTGCCTTTGAGGTCGGGTATAATCGGGGTGCTGCCCGTTGCCAGCACCAGCTTATCGTATTCAATGGCTGAAGCCCGGTCCGTTTCCAGGTTGAGAGCCTCAACGCGGTGGGCTTTGCGGTCAATAGCTACCGCTCTGGTCCGGGTGAGTACGTCTATATCCATTACCTCTTTGAAGAAATCGGAGCCGCGTTGCATCAACTGCTGCCGACTGTCAATCACCCCCGAAACATAGTAGGGGAGGCCGCAGGTAGCCACCGATAGATTTTCTCCCTGCTCGACCAGGGTTATTTGAGCCTGCTGGTCACAGCGGCGGGCTCTGGCGGCGGCTTTGGGGCCGCAGGCGGTACCGCCAATAACAACTATTTTCTTCTTATTCTCCATTCTTGCCCTTCCCCCCTGTCTATCTAAGTATAGCAGAGCCTGTAGCTGGGTGAAAGATAAAAGGTTATAATACATCTTGAGGTAAAACTGGGGGTAAGCGAGTTTTAGAGGGCGTTTTGCTACCCACCCTCCCGCCCTCATAGGCTTCGCCTCTAAAACTTTCCTAAAGGGGGAGGGGAAAGTAATGTCTCCCCCCCCGCCTGGGAGGTGGGGGGAAAGGGCGTTAGCCCTTTTACATTAAGGGTGGCGGGTGGGAAAAGATTTAAAACGGGGGTTGGTAAAATGAACTGGATTAAATGGGTCATCGTATCACTGGCTATCGCTGCTTTTGTGGGTGCCGGCGGTTTTGCCGTTTACTATGTGGCCTATGCTATGGGTGATGCCTCAGGGTATAACCGGGGGTATTCAACGGGACAGGAGCTCGGCTATAGCGCCGGTGAGCAGGACGGCTATAGCGAGGGCTATATTTCCGGACAAGAAGCGGGCTACGATGAAGGCTATGACCAGGGCCAGGCCGAGGGCTATGATGAAGGCTATGCCGAGGGTACGGAAGACGGCATAGGCCACGGTTATACCTTAAGAGACCCCACCTATGAAGAGGCGGTCGACTTTATGGAAGAAGATAAGACCAGTGACAATGAATATAACGATGATGACTACGGAGTCTATGTATGCAGCCACTTTTCCAGGGATGTGTGTAATAACGCCGAGGCCGAGGGGCTGCGCTGTGCTATCGTTCATCTGATATTTCCCGAGACGGCGGGGCATGCCATAATAGCCTTTGACACCATCGATGAGGGGCTGGTCTATTTTGATGCTATAAGTGATGAGAGGGCTAACCCGCAAATTGGCAAACACTATTATAAGTGTATAGAGCCCAGGGAGGGTTACTATTACACCGAGCCTGATTATGATGACACCATAATGGACATTCTGGTTACCTGGTAGTTAATCTTGTCCCCTGCTGGATTATAAGTTAAACTAGGTTAGCCGAAATCCCTGTATAGAAAGAGGCAACCTTGGCTGAAATCCATCCCTTCCGTGGAGTGCGTTATAACCAGGGGCTGGCTAAAGACCTGGCTGAGATTATCTGTCCCCCGTATGATGTTATTACCCCACAGCTGCAGCAGGAGCTCTATCACCGCAGCCCCTATAATTTCGTCCGCATTGAAGCCGGGCGGGAGTTACCCCAGGATACCAACACCGATAATAAATATACCCGTTCCGCGGCTACCTTGGAGCAGTGGTTAGCCGAGGGCGTCCTGGCGGCTGACCCGGCGCCGGCGGTATATATCCACGACCACTATTTCAGCCATGAGGGCAAGAATTTCCGGCGCCGCGCTGTAATCGCCGGGGTCAGGCTGGAGGAGTGGGATAAGAAGGTAGCCCGCCCCCATGAGGGGGTGCTTGCCGAGCACAAGGGCGACCGCTTTAGCCTGCTCTGGGCGCTTAAAGCTAATACTAGCCCCATTCTGGCCCTGTTCGAGGACCGGGGACAGCGGGTGGCTAGGCTGCTGGCTAAAGCGGGGGAGAGCCTGCCGTTAGTTAATTTTAGCGAATCAAACGGCGAGAGGCATGAGCTGCGGTCTATCACTCAGCCCGATATAATCAGCCAGCTTGCCGGCTGTTTTGCCGGTTCGCCGCTGTACATTGCCGACGGGCACCACCGCTACGAGAGCGCGCTGGCCTTCCAGCGGGAGAAGCGCGCCGATGTTTCATCATCGGGGAGTGAGGCCTACAATTTCGTTATGATGGCGCTGGTGGATTTTGACGACCCCGGTGTCCTGATTCTGCCGCCGCACCGGCTGGTGGGGGGCATACCCAGAGCCGCTTTGAGCGAGCTACAGGCCAAGCTGAAATCGCTATTCGATATCGAGGAACTGCCGCTTGATGCGCCCGATGTCTGGGCTAAAGTCGACCGGCTGCTTGCCGCCGGAGGTAAAGACGAGGTTAGATTCGCCCTTTTCGGGCTGGACGAAAACCGCCTGCTGATACTGAAGCTGCGCGATTTTGCCGCCGCCAGCCAGATGATACCTTACTTCCATTCCGAGATGTATAAGAAGCTGGATGTCAGCGTGCTGGACCATGTAATACTGGAGGAGCTGCTGGGGCTGGGCAGCGGTGGGGAGGGGGCTGTGCTTGACTTCAGCTACGAGGGGTGGGAGGCGGTCAACCGGGTGCTGGAGCAGGAGTACCAACTTGCCTTTCTATTGAGGCCGATTAAGCCGGAGGTAATCAAGGCGGTTGCCGACGCTGACGACCGTATGCCGAGAAAATCCACCTACTTTTACCCCAAGGCGCCGGCGGGGTTAGTGCTATATCGGTTGGTTTAGCATTCTCTAGCCGGCGTTAAGTAGACTGTATATAACGTCGCTTGCCCACTCTTATAATATCACCTTTTTGAACAGTATAATTCACGTTTTTAGCTCTTTCATCATTGATATATACACCACCCTGATCAATGAGACGCCTAGCTTCACTCTTACTTTTAGCTAGTTGGTTTTCCAAGAGATAATCCTGAAGACTCTTGCCTGACTTGGTACCCAGGGCTATCTCATCCGGCACCTCTTTGCGCTGCACCGTTCTTTCAAAGTGCTCTTCGGCATCGGCGGCGGCTTTGAGGTCATAGAGCTGGGTGATGATTTCCCGCGCCAGGCGTTTTTTGAGCATCATGGGGTTGGCGGCGGGGTCATTTTTGAACTCATCCAGTTCTTTATCGGGGATATCGGTCAGGAATTCAAAGTAATTGATAATCAGGCTATCGGGGACGGACATCACCTTGCCGTATATCTGCTCGGGGGCTTCGGCGACGCCGATATAGTTGCCCAGGCTTTTGCTCATCTTCTGGCTGCCGTCGGTGCCCACCAGCAGGGGGACCATAAAGCACTGCTGGGGAGGCTGGCCGACCATGGATTGGAGCTCCCTGCCCACCAGGAAGTTGAATTTCTGGTCGGTGCCGCCGAACTCGACATCGGATTTAATTGCCACCGAGTCGTAGGCCTGGAGGAGGGGGTAGAGCAGCTCGGTGATGGCGATGGGTTTCTCGGCTTTATAGCGGGCGCTGAAGTCATCTCTGGCCAGAAATTGAGCCACGGTGAACTTGCTGGTGAGCTTGATTATATCGCTTAAGTCGAATTTGCCGAACCACTCGCTCTGCCACCTGATTTCGGTCTTTTTCTTATCGACTATCTTGAAGAACTGCTGCATGTAGGTTTCGGCGTTAGCCTTGACCTGCTCCAGGGTCAGCATGGGGCGGGTGACCGACATGCCGCTGGGGTCGCCGATCTGCGCCGTCCAGTCGGCGACGATGAGGACAATCTGATGCCCCAGCTCCTGGAACTGGCGCAGCTTGCGCAGGGCTACCATGTGACCTAAATGGATATCGGGGAAGCTGGGGTCAAAGCCCTCCTTCAGGCGCAGTTTCTTGCCGGAGCGCAAGAGCGCCCTCATCTCTTCTTCGACGATGATTTCCGCCACCCCGCGTTTCAGCACAAAATCGATATCTGGATTGGTCATGGCTTAACTTTCACCTCTGGTTTTTAACATGGCTTTGCCCTGTTTTATGTCTTGGGCTATCTGTTCCTTTAATTGTTCTGCCGTATCGAACTTTTTCTCGTCACGGAGGCGCCCGATGATATCTATTGCCAGCTCGTGACCGTAGAGGTCGCCGTTATAGTCGAGAAGGTAGGCCTCTATCAATTGCTCGCCGCCGCCAAAGGTGGGGCGGCTGCCGATGTTGGTCATTGCCGAGTATGCTTTGCCTTCGATATAAGCCCGGCAGGCATAGACGCCCCCGGCGGGGAGAGCCTGCCCCGGCGCTACCTCCAGATTAGCGGTGGGGAAGCCCAACTCCCAGCCGCGACCGTTGCCGGTAACCACCTTTCCCTGCAGTCTAAAGGGGCGCCCCAGGAGCTTGCGCGCCTGTTTCATATCGCCTTCAGCTAACGCTTTTCTGATGGCGGTGCTGCTGACAATCTCGCCGTCTATGGTCATCGGGGGCACCACCGTCACGCTGAAGCCCATCTCTTTGCCCAGCCGGCGCAGGGCATCAATATCGCCCTGGCGGTCTTTGCCCAAAGCGAAGTCGGGCCCGACCACCAGCCCCTTCATCTTGAGGAATTCTTTGAGTAACTTTAGAAATTGTTTCGGGCTCAAATCAGCCAGCTGGGGGGTAAAGGGGAGGGGTATGACAATATCAACGCCTTCATCCTGAAGCAGGGCGAGCCTCTGTTCAATGCCGGTAAGGGAGGGCAGTCTGGTTCGGGGGGAAAGCACCTCTTGGGGGTGCTGGCTGAAGGTTATCACCCCGCTTAAATAACCCTGCTTGCGGGCAAGCTCTTTTAGCCTGGAAATAAGGTGTTTGTGCCCCAGGTGCACCCCGTCGAAGACGCCGATGGTTAATAGTATGTCCTTTTGGGGGGTAAGCCTTCCCATCTCTTGCTCTACCGACATAGCTTTTTATACTAGCATACCCCCCTATTAGCGTCAATAAAATAGATTTTATGCTATACTTGGCTTGAGCCAGCGTAGCTCAGGGGTAGAGCAGCGGTTTCGTAAACCGCCGGTCGTCAGTTCGAATCTGACCGCTGGCTCCAGTTTTTAAAGCTAAAAACCCAGATTTGTTGACGCGTAAATTAGCACTGACAACCCGCCAGGCTCAGCGACGTGTAAACCCCGGTCTAAGAATTTCGAGTGTGAAAGCCAGGTTAG
>Ga0315543_1002922_pt1 | contig 15869 bp, 11 predicted proteins | sample SalMarSW160210MG_2_FD_203098 | JGI IMG/M metagenome (GOLD analysis project Ga0315543, IMG submission 203098) | Salt marsh sediment microbial communities from the Plum Island Ecosystem LTER, Massachusetts, United States - Salt Marsh Sediment SW1601-210 ...
ATCTCGCTCGAACGAGCAGTACTGCTTGATCTAACCCCGGTTGACCGACTGGTACTGGATGGTTTCCTCAGTTCCGTATTGACTTTCGATCTGCTCTGGGTGCTCCGCACCGTTGTCGAACTTCGTAATGGAATCGGCTGATTGGTGCGAACGGTCGATGTGGATGTTCTGGTTTGAGAGCGAGTGACCGTTGATTCTTGCCTGGTCCTTTCCGGCGTGGTAGAGATAGCATTTCGGTTATTCACCGATCCCTGCCGTGTTCCTGTTTGAGTGGCTCTGTTGGTACTGGTAGAAACCGCTCTTTGCTGGCCTGAATACTCCGGGCCCTGAACCCTGCTGCGCGTTCCTGTACCGGAGGTGCTATAATTACGGTTTGAATAGTACCGGCTTCCAAGGGATCTTTCATTCCTTACAGAACGGGAATAGTAGTTGTAATTGTCCTCGTATCTTGCATAATAGGGACGATTCATGTAGACCGAATGATAGGGTCTGCTGTAATAGCCGCCATAGCTATACCAGTTCCCATAGTAATAGTGGCTTACATACGCAGGCCGATAAACAATCCCAAAATAGGGTCCTGCATAATAATAGGAATAGAGAGCCGTACCATACCAGCTATAATAGGGTGCATAATAATAGGCTCTCCAGATGGGAACTCCATACGATACCCTGAGCCGTACAGGATTCCAGAAGGAACCCACGTAGATACTGAATCCCCAGTAAACCGGATCGTATGTATACCAATAACAATCGGTATAATAAGAATTGTAATAACTGAAACTTTCAAAGGGCCGGTGAAACCGCCTTATCCTGGAAGCATAATAATAGTCATAAATGTAATCACCGTGATCAAGGTAGTAATTGTTTACGATCATATCCTGGCTATGCGGTGAACCAAACCGGTCCGTAAAGTTATCGGAGTAGTCTTTTTCTCCTGCAACGGCATTCCCTGTGAGGGCGATGAACAAAACTGCAGGCATTATCCATTGTAACGATGTTGTTTTCATGACTCACCTCCAATTTTTTTAATTATCAGATAGATTTTATTTACTTTGCAAGGTTTTAATTTACAAAATAAAATCAAATTCTATACCAAAAATAAAAATGGCGAAGGTCTTAACCAGCAGAAAAGAAAATTATGCTCAGTGGTACAATGATTTAGTGCTTAAAGCTGGCCTGGCAGAAAATTCTTCAGTACGGGGTTGTATGGTCATTAAACCGTATGGTTATGCCATTTGGGAAATAATGCAGGCGGAACTGGATAAAATGTTCAAGGCAACGGGTCACACCAATGCCTATTTCCCGCTTTTCATTCCAAAATCATACTTCAGCAGGGAGGCCAGTCATGTGGAGGGTTTCGCCAAAGAGTGTGCCGTGGTCACCCATTATCGCCTCATGAACGATCCGAATGGGAAGGGTGTTGTGGTTGATCCAGATGCAAAACTTGAGGAAGAACTGATTATCCGGCCCACTTCTGAAACGATCATCTGGAACACCTACAAAAACTGGATACAATCATACCGCGACCTGCCAATACTGATCAATCAGTGGGCTAACGTGGTGCGCTGGGAAATGAGAACCCGTCTTTTTCTCAGAACGACTGAATTCCTCTGGCAGGAAGGGCACACAGCACACAGTACGCGTGAAGAAGCGGTTGCCGAGACCTTACAGATCATCGATCTCTATGCAACCTTTGCCGAGCAGTTCATGGCCATGCCGGTTATCAAAGGTACAAAAACAGAGAGTGAGCGGTTTGCCGGAGCCCTTGAAACGTACGCTATTGAAGCGATGATGCAGGATGGAAAGGCGCTCCAATCAGGTACATCCCACTTTCTCGGACAGAATTTTGCCAAGGCTTTCGATGTTCAGTTTACGGATAAATCGGGAAAACTGGACTGGGTGTGGGCTACCTCCTGGGGAGTCTCAACGCGACTGATGGGGGCGTTGATCATGGCTCATTCCGATGATAACGGGCTGATCCTGCCCCCAAAACTTGCTCCAAATCAAGTGGTTATCGTTCCTGTGTACCAGGAGGACCAGGAACTGGATGCCATCTCTGAAACGGCAAACCAGATTAAAGAAGAGCTCGCCAGCCAGGGAATAACCGTAAAGTATGACGACCGGGATACACAGAAACCGGGTTGGAAATTTGCAGAGTACGAACTCAAAGGGGTACCGGTCCGGATCGTGCTGGGGCCCCGTGATATCGAGAACAAAACAGCTGAAGTTGCCCGACGGGATACACTCACCAAAGAAACCATCTCACAGGATGCCCTCACATCCCATGTTAAAAAGCTCCTGGATGACATTCAACAATCCATCTATAACAAAGCTTTGAAATTCCGGAATGAAAATTTTCACCGGATCAATGACTATGACCAATTCAAAGAGATTATCGGAAAACGTGGTGGATTTGTTATGGCACACTGGGACGGAACAGTAGAGACGGAAAATCTGATCAAGCAGGAAACCAAAGCTACCGTTCGGTGCATTCCACTGGATGACGATAATGAACCGGGAAAGTGTATACGAACAGGAAAACCTTCAAAACGAAGAGTCCTTTTTGCCAAAGCGTATTGATATCACTCGCTGACGCTCATGTAATTCATTAGTAATTCATTAGTAACTCATTAGTAATTCAGTTGTAATTACTCATTCGCCTACGTTGAAGCTTTCGTCTACTTCAAGATTCTCCATCGGAGTCCTTTGGACATTATTCCCTGCCTGTCTTCAATCAGAACAGTTATGGGAATTTTAACATACCCTCCGGGATTACTCCATACTTTTTCTTACTTTTACTTGGGAAATACGCTAAGAATCCCAATGCTTACCTAATCTTCCATTAAAAAATGCAAAACGATAAAGATCAAGATCTTATAATAAACAACCTGGCCATAAAAGCAAACCTCAAACAGGTTGTTTACGACAACACCCTGGAAACCTTTAACCTTCTGAAGGAGGTGTTACTGGAAATTGAAGATGGCTGTAATCTGAAGCTCAAGGGAGTTGACAAGCGTGTTCAGCTCGATTACAAAGACCGTGGAAAGTTCGAAGCACAATTGAAGGTTGCGGGTGATCTGCTGATATTCAGCATGCACTCAAACATATTTGAATTTAACCGGGAACATGGTGTATGGAAAACCTCCTATGTACAAAAGGATAAAACCAACTCCTACTGCGGGATCATCAATATCTACAATTTCCTTTCCGACTCGTTCAAATACAACCGCTCGGATGACCTCGGTTACCTCATTGCCAGGTTGTTTGTTAACAAGGAGAAGCGTTACTTTGTCGAAGGGAAGAGGCAGCTCGGTTTCCTCTATAGCAATTTCGGGAAGGAGACTATTGATAATAAAGCCTTATTGAAGATTATACAGACAGCAATCCTGTATGCCATGGAATTTGACCTGTTGGTCCCACCGTATGACCACGTGAAAATTGCATCAATCGCCCAGATGAATAAAAAAATTCAGAGTTCAGTGCTGCAAACCGGCAAGCGATTAGGGTTTCAGTTCAATTCAGACGATGTTACAGAAAAAGAGTAACCAAAAAAAATAAGAAAAATAAAGGAGCTGACCACAGGCTGACCTTAATCCATTGTAACAATGGGAGTTTCCGGATATCATATGGGCCTTTACAGGATCCTTGTATTCCTTTGTTTGGGATGGAACCCGTTTCCTGGCCTTGCCGGCCATGTAACTGATGTTTCTTCCCTACCCGATACGGTTCAGATCAAAGGCGGGAACTACATTATTTTTCAAAACAAAATTCTGTTCATCCCACGTGATACCGTGCTGGTATTACCTGCTAATTCTCAGTTCACCATAGAGAAAGAGGTCTATACAAAATCAACCAGTTTCTACGACTCACTCGAAAGCAAAGCATCACAGAAACTATGGAGCAGGTTGCTCCATGAGGTGTTGTTTGTTGAACCAACCCGGACCGCTGATAAAAAAGAGCAGCGGAAGAGTGAGGATGATTACCTGGTTCACGAAGGAAAGAAAATACGGAATATCAAGCTGATAGCGACCGATATTTTTGGACCTACAGTACTGGATACTGCCGTCATTTCCACAACATGGATCGGTTCAGCGCTGAATAAACTTCACTTCTACACCAACGAAAAAATAATCAGGAATAACCTGCTTTTTAAAGTGGGTGATGAGATCGATCCACAAATCATGGCAGATAACGAACGGGTATTAAGAAGGTTGAAATTTATTTATGATGCCAGGATCCAGGTTATCCCTGTATCAGAAGATTATGCAGATGTATATGTCATAACCAAAGATCTCTATTCCCTTGGTTTCAATATGGCGTTTGAGGGGATTGAACCAACGGTCATCGAGTTGTATGAAAGAAACCTTTTTGGGACTGGCCATGAACTCCACGGGAACCTGCTCTTTGATTATAAACCCGATCCGTTTGAAGATTATGATACCATCTCTCCGTTAGGATTTGAGGCATTCTACCGGATCCCAAACATCAGGGGGAGTTTTATCCAGAGTGAAATCATCTTTATGAACGGGGAATATCGCAAATTTTATGGTGGGAGTCTTTCCCGCAGGTTCGTTACCCCAAGAACCAAATATGCCGGAGGAATCAATATCTCCCTCCAATCCAGGCTCATCAGAACCTATACCATTGGCTGGTTCAAAGGAAATTACCAGGACTATTGGTTGGGCAGAAGTTTTTTAATCGATCCGGAAAGCCGGTCGAGGGTTATTCTCGCTGCACGGTTTATTCACAACAATGTGTTTGAAAAGCCGGGGATATCATCCAACATATTCCATGAACTCCAGCACTACGAGTTATATCTTGGGAGCATCGCATTTTCCAAACGGAACTACTATGAGACCAACCTGATTTACAATTATGGAAGAACCGAGGATATTCCATACGGATCCCTGGTAGAAGTGACCGGAGGTTTTGAAAAGAATGAATTTGGCGACCGGTTTTATACCAGCCTGCATTTCTCGGCAGGAAATTATTTGAGGCAGTTTGGTTACCTCCAATCCTCCTTTGCAATAGGGGGATTTGTTAGCAACGGAGCCTATCAGCAAGGAATGATACAGGCAAAAGCAAATTACTTTACTAACCTTTTCAGTTTGCGCAAATACAACTTCCGGCAGTTTGTCAAACTGGATTATACGATAGGCATCAGGCCCTACCTTGATGAAAAAATCAGCATCAACAATACCAGGGGAATCCGGGGATTAACAGGAGAAGGTCTGGAAGGTACACATCGCCTGTCTCTTAACCTTGAGGGGGTAGCCTTTACTCCCATCTTCATCTACGGATTCCGGTTTGCCTTCTATGGCTTTGCCGACATGGCTCTGATCGGTGCCTATGACCAGAACATTTTCAAGAACCGCCTCTATTCCGGTTTGGGATTTGGTGTCCGGATCAGAAATGAGAACCTGGTGTTTAAAACCTTCCAGATTCGCTTTGCATTTTACCCGAACTTACCCGATGTATATTCCCCAAATATGTTCTCCATTTCCGGTGAAAAGCTGCTGGGTCCGCAGAACTTCAATTTCATCACCCCCGAGCCGTTACGGTTCCGTTAATCCTAAGATCTGGCTTCCACCTTCTTCATTGACAGACTGTTTTTGTTTCCGCATATAGAAAAAAATCCGTATCTTTTCCATTCATCAAAAAGAGCAATTGAACTCGATTCATGCAATGCTGGATGCATTCAGGGACTACATTAAAGAACACGCACTGTTTCAACCCGAGGATCAGATCCTGCTGGCAGTCAGCGGAGGGATTGATTCCATGGTTATGGCTGACCTGTTTCTGAAGGGAGATTTTTATGTTGCAGTAGCACATTGCAACTTTCTTCTGCGGGGAGATGAGTCAGATGGGGATGAATCTTTCGTGGAAGCTTTCTGTCTTGAACACGGCTTAAAACTGCATATTGAACGGTTTGAAACAGAGAAACATGCCAGGGACCAGGGGATCTCAATACAGATGGCTGCCCGTCACCTCAGGTATTCCTGGTTTGAAGAGATCAGAAAATCATTCGAATATCAATATATTGCACTGGCACACAACCTGGATGATGTCATTGAAACCTGTTTCATAAACCTGTCAAGAGGGACTGGAATTCGCGGTTTAACCGGAATAAAACAGAAGACCGGAAGGATCATCAGACCACTTCTGTTTGCTACCCGTGAAGAGATCATATCCTATTGTAACGAAAATCAGATCCGGTTCAGGGAAGATTCCAGCAATAAAACTGTGAAGTATTCCCGTAACCGGATTCGGCATCATGTGATTCCTGAATTCCGAACCATAAACCCAAGGTTTAGAAAGAACATTCTCGAAACCATTTCCAACCTGAACGATGTTGAGCGGGTTTACATGGAAACAATTGAAAATAAAAAGAGCGAGGTTATGAGTGAGCTTGATGGGAAAGTATTGATCAATATACCAGAGCTTCAAAAGCTTCACCCAGCAGCCACCTACCTGTATGAATTCATCCGCCCCTACCATTTCCCGAAACAAACCGTGGTTGATATCATTGCCAGTCTGGACGGGATTGCAGGAAAACAATTTTTCTCCCCCACCCACCGGCTTATCAAAGACCGGGAAGAGCTCATTATAACCGAACTACCGGAGCATGAAAGGGAACTGTTCTACATTGAGGAGGATGTGATCCATATTTCACAACCCATTCCCGTATCCTTCACACAGTCTGAAGTTCCCGGGAAACTTCAATTCCCCCGTGACAATCGGATTGCCTGTATCGATCTGGATTCTCTGGATTTCCCCCTGATCATCCGAAAATGGCGAAAGGGTGATTACTTTCAGCCACTGGGAATGACCAACATCAAAAAGGTGAGCGACTTTTTTGTTGATAACAAGTTTTCGATCCACGATAAGGAAAACACCTGGATCCTTACCAGCGGTGACAAGATTGTCTGGATCATGGGACACCGGATTGATGAGCGTTTTAAAATCACCGAAGAATCCACGCGGATGCTGGTTGTGGAGCTAAATAAATAGGGACAGCTACCGATTTAAATAAACAGGAAGCTGTCCCTATTTATATAATGAATAAAAATCCATCCCGATATTTTCTCTAAGCATATTGAGGAATTCGCGGATACCCTCCCCGTTTTTATTCTGAATGAGCTTGATGAGATCGTTCAGTCTGGAACTGATGTTTTCAACCTGTTCCAGGGTATAGGGATTAAACAGGATCTCGGTTAAGAGGTAATCATCTTCAGAAAGCAGCCCTTTTGCAATATCCAGGTGTTTCTTAAAGGTTGTACCGGGGACCTCAAGTTTCTTCATACAGGCAGCAAAAACCATGGTCGAGGAAAAGGGGATGGAGAGCGAATAGGCGATGGTTCTGTCATGCATGTCAAATGAATATTCAAAGATATTCAGATCGAAGGATTCATAGAAGGAGTGGAAAAAGGCTTTTCCTTCCGGGTCAGATTCTTTTATGATCACTGCATTCTCATTTTTCAGCTCTTTCACATTGCCAAACGTCGGACCAAACATGGGGTGGGTGGATACGAACCGTCTCCCGGATCGGGAATAGAAATCCTGCAGTCCGTTCTTTACGGAGGCAATATCTGCAAGGATGCATTCTTCGGGCAGCAGGGGTATAACCTCTTCAAACGCTTCAATGGTTTTGTGAAGGTTTACTGCATTGATCATGATGTCCGGTGCAAACTCATGCATCTCGTAGGAGGAGACCAGCCGTTTGGTTTTAAAAAAGTACTGTAACTTCTTCAACTCTTTATCGTGTATCGCCACATCAAAATCGAGGCATAACGACTCGGCGAGCCATGATCCCATTTTCCCGGCTCCAAGGATTAAGATCTTTTTCATACATGCGTTATTTAACCCTTCCTGCCTGGTTTTCAAGCAGGAAAAAATCAGCAAGTGCAATGGCTGTAACCGCTTCAATAATTACCGGAACACGCAGGGCAATGCATCGATCGTGCCTGCCTGCCACTTCCAGGTCTGCCATTTCACCTGTTTTTACATTCATCGTATGTTGTTTTTTAGATGTACTGGAGGTTGGTTTTACCACCACCCTGTAAACCAGATCATTACCATTTGATATTCCCCCATTGATTCCACCGGCATGATTGGTATCTGTTTTTCCATCCACTGAAATGAGTGAATCGTTGTGTTCACTTCCCCTCATTCTGGCTGCAGCGAATCCGGCACCAAACTCAATACCCTTGATGGCAGGGACAGAAAACGCCAGGTGACTGATCACCGACTCCACCGAGTCGAAAAAAGGTTCTCCCAGGCCAACCGGCATGTTGGATGCAATACACTGGATTATTCCACCGATTGAATCGTTTTCTTTTTCAGCCAGTTCAACTGCTTTATCAGTATCATCGATACCTCCGGCTTCAATCAATGCTGCCTGAATGTTCACCGGATGTATCATTTTCTTTGCCAGTACACCGACTGCCACCAAGGCGATGGTGATCCTGCCTGAAAAATGCCCCCCTCCCCTTCCGTCATGAAAGCTCCTGAATTTTTTCATGGCTACAAAGTCTGCATGTCCGGGCCTTGGAATATCATCAAACAGGGAATAATCTTTCGATGCGATGTTTTCATTTTTAAAAAGCAGTGTAACGGGCGCACCTGTGGTTTTATGGTTATGAACACCAGAAACAATGGATGGCAGGTCTTTCTCGGTCCGGGGTGTGGTACCTTTTGCACCACTTTTCCTTCTTTCAAGATCTTTTTCGAAATCCTGTTCCCTAACAGGGATCCCGGCGGGGCATCCATCGATCGTAACACCCACCATTGGGCCATGAGACTCACCAAAAACCATAACCCTGAATATTCGTCCGAAACTATTCATCTGTTACTCCTCCCATTTTTAGATAATCGTCAAAAAAGTGTGGATATGATTTTGAAACGCAGTCAGATCCTGTGATCTCGATTTTTCCGTCTGCTAATATTCCGGCAATTGCAGCAGCCATGGCAATCCGGTGATCGTTGGAAGCGTGGATAGAGCCCCCTTCGACCCTGCCACCATGGATTATCATCTGATTCTTTTCCAGATCAATCCGGACACCAAGGTTTGAAAAAATTTCCTTAAGAACCAAAGCGCGATTACTCTCTTTCGATTTCAAACGCCCGGTACCGGTTAATATGGTAATCCCTGTACAATGTGCGGCCAGTGCCACCAGGGGAGGAAAGAGGTCCGGGCATTCCGTTGCATCAAATTCAAACGGGACCAGGTCTCCGGCGATCACCTCCACCGTATCGTTCATAATGTTCACCCTTGCTCCTGCCCTCTCGAGGGCAGCAACTATATTTCTGTCAGCCTGCGGGGAATCTTTCTGAATTCCGGTTACCTTCACTTTCCCATTAAGGGCACCCGCAGTCAGCAGAAATGCTGCTCCACTCCAGTCGCCTTCCACCTCATATTCCCGTGCCTTGTAGTGTTGATTTCCCTTCACCAGGAAACGGGTATACACCTGGTTTTCCACCTCAATCCCAAAATCCTGCAGCACTTTCAGTGTGACATCGATATAGGGTTTACTGTTAAGGTTTCGTACCAGGAGTTCCGAATCTTTGTTCACAACAGGCAGGCTCATCAACAGACCGGTAAGAAACTGGGAAGTGGTTAATCCATCCACCCTTGCCCTTCCTCCTTTCATGGGTCCTTTCACCCTGACGGGGATAAAACCGTTTGTAGTTTCGCACTCCACTCCCAGTTCAGACAGGGGATTCTCTATCATGCCAAAGGGTCTGTTTTTCAGTGATCCCAGGCCGGTCAGGGTAACGGGAGCATGATGGAGGGAGGCAACCGCCGAAAACATCCGAGCAGCCAACCCCGATTCGCCACAGTGTAACACTTCTTCTCTTGGATTGAATCCTCCGGAGATCCGAACCCGCTCTTTTTCCAGGGTAACCGTTGCTCCCAACTGTTCAGCGATTCTCAATGCAGCCAGAGTGTCATCACACAGTGATGGATTCATGATGGAGGTTTGGCCTTCCCCCAGAAGTGCAGCAACAATACACCGCTGCATCATACTTTTTGATGAGGGAGCATGAATTGCTCCATTGATCGTTGAGGGGCTTATGATCCTTTTCATTTAAAAACGTTACAGTTGCCCGGTTACATTTTGAATTCATGAAGGAACAGCTGCAGTTCTTCCAGTGAAACCCTTTCAACATAGCCTTTTCCTATCCGGTTAATCAATACAAAATACAACTCCTCCCCAAATTTCTTCTTATCTACCAGCACGGCCTCCCAGATCATTTCCTTGTCCAGTTTCACTTCTTTCAGCAGTCCCAGGTTTTCCAGCAGGCGTGTTATTCTGTCTGTTTCTTCCGGGGGGACAACTCCTTTTTTTAGCCCAAACCGGTTTGCCATCACCATGCCTAAACCAATTGCCTCTCCATGTTTTAGGCCGTGGACTTTTTCGATGGCATGTCCAAAGGTATGTCCATAGTTCAAAAGCCTTCTCAATCCCTGTTCGGTTTCATCTTCCTCTACGATCGAAGCTTTGATCTTGATCGAGTCGGATATTAACCCGAGGATAAGGTTCCTGTTCCGGCTTTTCACCTTTTCCAGGTTGTTCTCAATGCGCTGAAACATCTGCTCATCCCGTATGATAGCGTGTTTCACAATCTCTGCAAAACCAGAAATATACTCCCCCTCGGGAAGAGTATCCAGCATGCCCGGATCACAGAGCACAAAAACCGGTTGACGTATAATGCCAATCAGGTTTTTATAACCAGAAAAATTTACTCCATTCTTACCACCAAGGCTTGCATCCACCTGTGAGAGGAGGCTGGTTGAGACATAGCCAAAATTAAGGCCACGAAGAAAGGTCGAAGCAACAAATCCTGTAATATCACAGACCACACCACCCCCGATCCCAAGGATAAACGTAGACCTGTCGGCATGCAGGGTTATCAGCCGGCTGTAGATAACCTGAACTGTATCCAGATTTTTAATCTCTTCACCCGCTCCGATTTGAATTACAGGAAAGGGCGGAAATCGACCGGCATAGTGTTTATTAACGTTTTCATCGGTAATGATGATTACATTCATCTTCGGAATGTACCGCAAGAGATCATTCAGGTGTCCTCCGAGGATGATGCGTGATCGGCCGGATGCCGTCTGTATTTCAATCTCTTTCATGTTCTGTCCATTTTCCCGGTCAGCAATGAGCTACAAAAATAACAACTTTACCATACTTTTGTTTTACACTCAGTTCATCACCCGGTTTTGCCGGTTTATTGATTCCTGGTGAATGGCTTTGAACACCCTGCTTACAAATTCTGTACTCAACCCCTTCTTTTCTCCATCTTTGATGCGTTTTTCAATGATTTCTTTCCATCTTCCGGGTTGAAAGATGGTAATGTTGTTTTCCTTTTTATATTTCCCGATGGTTTCTGATATGTTCATACGTTGCTCAAAAATATCGAAAAGATTATCATCCAACTGATCAATTTGAGTCCTTAATTTGGCAAGGGTATTCTTTAATTCATTATCGGTTATGGTCATCGATCTGAACACGATTTTATTCAGCAGGTTGCCAAGTTCTTCCGGTGTAATTTGCTGATCTTTATCACTGAGTGCTTCTTCGGGGCAGATGTGGGACTCAATAAACAGGCCGTCGAAGTTAAGGTCCATTGCACGTTGTGAAATTTCAAAAAGGAATTCCTTATTTCCGCAGATGTGGCTGGGGTCGGTTACGATGGGTATTTCAGGGATTCTTCGTTTCAGCTCAATGGGTATTTCCCATTGCGGATTGTTTCGGAAGTGGGAGTTTCCATAGCTTGAGAACCCCCTGTGCACTGCAACGATTTTTTTTATCCCTGCTTTGTTTATCCGTTCCATAGCCCCGATCCAGAGTTCAATATCGGGATTGATCGGGTTTTTAACAAAAACGGGAATATCCAGCCCACGCAATGCGTCTGCCAGTTCCTGTACGGCAAAGGGATTGACAGTTGTCCTGGCTCCAATCCAGAGGACATCGACTCCATATTTCAGTGCTTCCCTGACATGCCAGCTATTCGCCACTTCGGTAGCAACCAGCAATCGTGTTTCTTTTTTAACGCGTTGCAGCCATGGGAGGGCGACCGATCCCATCCCTTCGAATGTATCCGGCCTGGTTCTTGGTTTCCAGATACCTGCCCTGTAAATGTGAACATTCAATTTTTCCAGTTGCTTTGCTGTCTCCACCACCTGGTGCTCCGATTCAGCACTGCAGGGTCCCGACACAATGATGGGCCGTTTACCGGCAATCCCTGACAGGAAAACTTCTTCAAGGTTCAGTTTGATTGTCATTTTATTGAACGATTTGTTTTATTCTCTTGATTGATTCAAGGATAATCTCTTCCGGGGAGCAGAGAGAAACCCGGATGTAATTCACTCCATTCTTCCCAAAGATTCCTCCCGGTGTAATAAACACCCTGGCTCGTTCCAGAATTTCATCAGAAAAAGCAAAGGAGTCAGTCTCTCCCGGTATCCTTGCCCAGATAAATAGTCCTGCCTGTTCCTTCTCATAGGTACAGTGAAGCAGGTCGAGCAGTTGCCAAACCCGTTTTCTTCTGCCAGAGTATACTCTATTCAGTTGATTATACCAGGAACGGGGATGATCAAGTGCCTCAATTGCAGCATGTTGCACTGGCAAAAACATGCCCGATTGAATATTGCTTGTTACGGTATTGATGTGATCGATAAACGCTCTATTACCAGTCACCATTCCGATTCTCCAACCAGCCATATTGTGTGATTTACTGAGCGAGTTTAACTCCAGTGCTGTCTCTTTTGATCCCTTCGCATCCAGCAGACTGAGGGGATCATCATTCAGGATAAAACTGTATGGATTATCGTTGCATACAAGCATGTCATGACGCTTTCCAAAATCAACCAATTCCTGGAACAATGCCCTCGTGGCTTTTGCTCCGGTGGGCATATGAGGGTAATTAACCCACATGATTTTGACTTGTGCCAGATCCAGCTTTTCCAGTCTGTCCAGCTCAGGGCACCATTTTTTCTCCGCTCTCAAATCATAGGTGATTACTTCCGCTCCCACCAATTCAGTAACTGCTTTATAGGTTGGATAACCCGGGTCCGGAACAAGGACTTTATCCCCTTCATTCAGGAATGCCATGGAGATGTAAAATATTCCCTCTTTCGACCCCATTAACGGAAGGATCTCATGAAGGGGATCAAGATCAACACGGTAATATTTTCTATACCATGCAGCAAAAGCCTGCCGAAGGGATCCGATGCCACGATAACTCTGGTAGCCGTGATTATCGTGTTTCATTGAACTTTCAACCAGTTTTCCGATCACGTTTTCCGACGGTGGGAGATCAGGGCTTCCAATGCCCAGGTTTATCACGGCTGTACCGGACCGGTTCATCTCCTCAATTTGTTTCAGCTTGGTTGAAAAGTAGTATTCACTTACCCTGCTAATTCTATTTGCCATCACCGGGGTCATACTATTTTCCTCCCTTTTTCCGGGACCTCTGAAAACAACGCACGCAAGAAAGTCCCCATTCAGGTTTCCTTAAAATAGAAATAATATATAGCCGGACTTCCTTTATTTTCCATAGGTTTTATCTGTTTTTGGGGCAAAAAAAAAGTCCCACAGCGGGGACCTTTCCATACGATATAAGGTTTCCCCTTTACTGGTCAATATTGAAATAATAAAAATGAATATAATAGTTCATCGTATTGTATGTTACAGGAACAAACGTAGGTAATATTTTTTATTATTGCAATGATTCCTTATTATATTTGCTTCGATTAAGATTATCCGGATGACCAGGAAAGAACGATTTGACAGGATCATAGCCTATTTTTTGGAGCATCAGCCAGCTGCCGAGACAGAACTGAAATATTCAACTCCCTATGAACTGCTGGTTGCTGTCATTCTTTCGGCACAATGTACTGACAAAAGGGTCAATCTGATCACTCCTGCTCTGCTACACAAGTACCCGACTGCCAGGGAGCTTGCGAGGGCTACCACCCGGGAGATTTTTGAATTCATAAAAAGCTGTTCCTATCCAAACAACAAATCCAAACACCTGAAAGGGATGGCGGAGATGCTGGCAGAGGAGTTTAATGAGGTTGTACCCTCGGATATTGAAAAGCTTCAGCAACTTCCGGGTATCGGTAGAAAGAGTGCTAATGTAATTGCTTCGGTTGTATTCAAAAAACCTGCTCTTGCGGTCGACACACACGTTTTCCGGGTATCCGAACGGATTGGTTTAACCAAGCATGCAAGGACACCCCTGGAAGCAGAAAGGCAACTGGTACAATGGATTCCGGAAAGCCTCATACCGGTTGCGCATCACTGGTTGATTTTGCATGGCCGGTATATCTGCCAGGCCCGTAAACCAAAGTGTCCGGAGTGCGGTCTGAAAGAGTATTGTGCTTTCTATACGAAAAACGTCAAGGATAGCATCACACAGAAATGAAAAAAATTTACCTGGATTATAATGCCACCACTCCGCTGCATCCGGAGGTGGCAGAATGCATGAAGCCTTATCTGGACAAGTATTTCGGGAACCCATCGAGTTCACACTGGTTTGGTATTGAAACCAAAAAAGCAGTGGAACGAGCGCGGTCACAAGTGGCATCTGCCCTTGGGTGTGATCCGGATGAAATCCTGTTTACCAGTGGGGGAACGGAATCCAATAACATGGCATTAAAAGGTTATGCTTATGCACACCGGGAGCAAGGCAATCATATTATCGTTTCGTCGATCGAACATCCTTCGGTTATTGAAGTAGTTAAATACCTGGAAAAGAATGGCTTTCAAATAACCTATCTGCCGGTTGACAGCAATGGGATAATCATCCTGGAGGAGTTAGAGAAAAGCATTAATCCCGGGACGATACTGATCAGTGTCATGCATGCAAACAACGAAGTGGGAGCTATTCAACCCATACGGGCTGTTGTGGAGATTGCGATGAAGCATAAGATCGCAGTTCATTCCGATGCTGCCCAGACAATAGGAAAAATTGATGTAAATGTGAAAGATCTTGGCGTTGATCTGTTGTCGGTTGCCGGACATAAATTGTATGGACCAAAAGGGATCGGGGCACTTTTCATTAAACGGGGAACAACCGTTGAGAAAATTATCCATGGAGCAGACCATGAAATGAACCTCAGAGCTGGAACGGAAAACGTCCTTGAAATTGTCGGGTTGGGAAAAGCCTGCGAAATTGCCATTAGGGACATTGGAACGGTTCCTGTTCATCTGAAGAGAATGCGAGACCGGCTGGAAAAACAACTGGTGGAGGGAATTCCTTCAATCCGGATTAACGGGGATCGGAAAAAACGGCTGCCAAATACCACAAACATGGGATTCCCGGGAGTTGAAGCGAATACCCTGCTCTCCGAACTTCAGGAAATTGCAGCCTCAGCCGGAGCTGCCTGTCATTCGGATCAGGAAGAAACATCATCTGTCCTTATGGCAATGAATGTTCCATCGGAATACAGCATGGGCTCCATTCGCTTCTCCACCGGAAGGGATACAACGGAAAGTGACATCGACCGGGCTGCAAAGGAAATTATCGGTATTTTCCGTGAAATTAAATCGGAGACAATAGAAGAGGTGTTGCTTCATACCCCGCAAAAGGATGTGAGATTAACACAATATACGCACGGATTGGGATGTGCATGCAAGATTCGTCCACAGGATCTGGAACAGATTATCAAAAACATGCCAACTCCCTCCGATCCCAATGTTTTAATCGGGCTTCAGACCTCGGATGATGCTGCGGTTTACAAAATAAATGAGGAAACAGCACTGGTTCATACCATCGATTTTTTCACTCCAATTGTGGATGATCCTTATCATTTTGGAAGAATTGCTGCGGCAAATGCACTGAGTGATATTTAT
>Ga0315543_1002923_pt1 | contig 15856 bp, 15 predicted proteins | sample SalMarSW160210MG_2_FD_203098 | JGI IMG/M metagenome (GOLD analysis project Ga0315543, IMG submission 203098) | Salt marsh sediment microbial communities from the Plum Island Ecosystem LTER, Massachusetts, United States - Salt Marsh Sediment SW1601-210 ...
CTCCTGTTATTTTTATTATAAAAAAGAGGGGCAACCACCGCCTCCGGAGACCTCGGGTTACCCCCCTAAAATCAGGCCTCAATCATCAAAAATCGATACCCTCACCCAACCCCAGCATCTCCATTATGTCATCAATGTTTTTGAGCAGCTTGGTGCCTTTATCGGTCACTTGGTACTTTATCGAGGGGTTGCCTACCTGTACCTTGTTAATTAAGTCCTGGTCCATCAGGAAGGCGAGGTACTTCTGTATCTGGGCATAGCTCATGTTGGCGCTGTACATAATCTCGGTCTTGCCGGCACCATTGCCATTATTTCCCACCCTTAACATATCGGCTATTATCTCTATATTTGACCTTCTGATGTTAAGCATCATCCACCCCCAGCCAGTACTTACTGCGTGGGAGGATTGTACAACTAAGTTTAGGATATGTCAAGTGGTCAGCAATACTTGGCTAAAAGATGCCCATATACCAGCTGAGAATATCACTCCCCCACAGCAGGGTGACTATCGCCGCCACCGCTAAGAACGGGCCGAAGGGGATAGCCTCCTTGCGCTTTCTTATCTTAAAGCCGAGCAGGATAACGGCCGCCAGACCGCCCAGAATCACGCCCATGATTAAGGCGACGATTACCAGCGGGAAGCCGGCAGCCAGACCGATTAAGGCCGCCAGCTTTACATCGCCAAAGCCCATACCCCCACGGGAAACGATGACCACCAGAAAGAAGAAGACAAAAGCAATTCCGCCGCCGATAGCCGCCCGCGCGATACCGGGCACAATGCTTACATCGGGTAAGAAGATGGTGAAGAAGACGCTGAGGAGCAAGGCTACCACCAGCGCGGGGTAGACTATCTTATTGAGGATAAGCCCGTGCTCTAAGTCAATAACCAGGATTACCATGAAAAGAGAGATGTAGAAGAGGACAATGGGAAGCTCGATGCCCAAGTCATTACGCCAGTACCAGTAAGCCAGGCCGAACAGCGCCGCCGTGGCTATTTCCACCCACAGCACCCGCCCGGGGATGCGAGCCTTACAGTAGCGGCAGCGGCCGCGCAGCCACAGGTAGCTGAATATCGGTATGAGGTCCTTTACCGCCAGGCGCCGTGAGCAGGCCGGGCAGTGGGACGGCGGATAGACCAGCGACCGGCCGGCCGGCAGGCGGTCAGCGCAGACATTGAGGAAGCTGGCTATTATCATCCCCAGTAAGACGAAAATGACGGCAAAACCGGCTTCCATATTAGCCTCTATTTTGCGCCTTCCCTCCCGCCAAAGTCAACACTACCCTCGCTGTATCCTTCCATATAGCCCAAAGGTAATAGCCCGATTTCGCTATGACCAAATCTCTATTGACCGTCCGCTATCCATCCCATATGATGAAATTACCTAAATATACTATAGTTTGCCTAAACTAAGCCCACATAACTCAACCGAATAACCAAGAAAGGAGGAACAAGGAATGAAGAGGTTTATGAAAGGTCTACGAAGGGGAGAGAAGGGTTTTACCCTGATTGAGCTGCTGATTGTGGTTGCCATTCTGGGCATCCTGGCAGCGGTAATCGTGCCTAACCTGGCCGGCTTCCTGACCACCGGTAACGTCGCCGCCGCCAACACCGAGGTGGCCAATGTGGAAACGGCGGCGCTGGCCTATTATGCTGATAACGACGGAGCATGGCCCACCCGTGCGAATGCGTTATACAATGCTGACCCCGCCTTGTCTTATCTCAGCGCCCAGCCAGTATATAATTACGGATTTGACGCATTTGGTAAGGTAGGCGGTCCCACCGACAACCTGCCAGCCAATGGAACCGTGTGGACGGGACATAGCGATGTCGTGTGGAACACTTCCGACCACAAGTGGGAAAAGAAGACTACATAACATAGTCTAATAGTCTGAAGCTTCAGATTAAGCCAGATAATTTACAGTAGCTTATCGGTGGGGCTGAGTTTAAATAACCTCAGCTCTACCGGTAGGCTTTTTCTATTTATCAATAATGGACTCTAAGAGGGGCTATAACGCCCCTCTTTTTTTAGTGTGATTTTCCCCTATCGGCAGGGAGATAGAACGGGAGAGTCTGGAGAGTTTTAGAGGCTAATATGGGGTGGGGGGGGTGGGAAATAAAACACCGGGTAAAGGGGGGATAAAGGGGGATACAGTCCTCAAAGCTACATTATATATAGAAGGCTGACGCCCTGAGAGCCGTTATAAGGGGCTTAAACGGCAAAACCCATACCAGGTTATAGGTAGCCCGACAGGGTAAAGCCCTAAAGATATTACAGGGAGTCTGAGAGGAAAAAGGGGGCTGTTTATGAGTGGGGACGAAGCTGTTTACGAGGGGGCTAAAAGGGGGTTAAAAAGAGGCGGAACCTATGAGGGCGGGAGGGTGGGAAGCAAGACACTGGTTAAAAAGGGGTGGAGTCAACTAATAAGCACTAAAGGGGGCTAACGCCCCTCTTCTTCTTAATAAAATTCCCCTTCCCCCTGTTAAGGGGAAGGGGAAAGCGGGTCCCCAGGAAAATCGAAGATTTTTCCGGGTGCTTAATGGGGGAAGGGGTCGCCTTACCCCCAATCTAAAGCTACTTAATCTCCACCCTGCCGATAAGCTTTTCTACTTCCTGACGGTCGTTGCTGAAGGCGAGCAGGTTCTCCCCGGTGATGAGCCGCTTGAGATAGAGATTAACCAGGGCTTCATCCAGCGAAATCATGCCCTCTTCCCGGTGAGTACGGATGACATTGGGCAACTGGTAGATTTTGCCTTCGCGGATGAGGTTCTTTACCGGCGCGTTAGCCAGCATAACCTCCACCGCGGCTACTCTCCCCGAGCCGTCAGCCCTGGGGACAAGCACCTGGCAGAGCACGGCGACCAGCAATGAGGCTAACCGAGTCTGAGCCAGAAAGCGCTCGTGGGGCGGGAACAGGTCTATTATCCTCTCTACCGCCTGGGGGGCGCTGGGGGCATGGCCAGTAGATAGTATCATATGACCGGTTTCGGCGATGGTTAACACCGCCGACGCCGTCTCCAGGTCCCTCATCTCACCCACCAGAATCACGTCGGGGTCCTGCCTGAGGACATGCTTCAGCGCCTGGGCAAAGGAAAGGGTATCACTGCCCAGCTGCCGCTGGGTTATGGCACACTTAATTGAGGGGTGAATATACTCAATAGGGTCTTCAATGGTGACTATGTGGCGGCTTTTGTTTATGTTTAGATGGTGAATCATGGCTGCCTGGGAAGTACTCTTGCCGCTGCCGGTAGGACCGGTGACTACGATGAGCCCCCTGGGTTTCAGGGCCAGCTCTTTGTATATCGAGGGTAATTCCAGGTCCTCTACCGTGGGTATCTCCGGCGGCAGCAAACGCACAGCCAGGCTGACAGACCCCCGCTGCTGGGCAGCATTGCAGCGCAGACGTCCGACACCGTCTAATGTATAGCCAAAATCAAGCTCCAGATGACGGTGGAACTCCTCCCTTTCCTCGGGAGTGGTTACCTGAAGGAAAGCCTGGCTGATATCCTCAGCGGTTAATGGCATCGTACCGTTTAACGACTCCAGAGAGCCATTGACCCGCAGCAACGGTGGGCTGGAGACCACCATATGTAGATCAGAGGCGGCCTTGGTTTTGGCTATATGTAGTAATGTAAAAATATCCTTTTTCTCCATGTTCACCTCCTATTCTAGGAGAAACTCGAACTCATACCCTATGAATTCTCCCTCGTCGTCCTCAACGGCTTCTATTGACGAGATAATGATCCTCAAGAACTGCCCTCTCAAGGCTCTGGCGTAGGCGAAAATATCGTCCTCGGCATCAATTTCCTCTTTGACCAGGCCTTCAATCGTTACCACTTCCTCTTCGTGATTAATCTCAATGAAGTCGGCGTCCTGCGGCAACAGCCTTACAATATCGTCCATGTGACTATCAATCAGCGCGCGGCCGTCACCCAGAGAGTCGAAGGTACTCTCAAAAACAGCCGCCCTGGCCTCTATGGGTGCAATCTGGGTTTCCATCTGGGAGACCTGCTCGGTTAATGTGGCTATCTCCATGCGCTCCTGAGCAACTCGGTTCTCGACACCTGCCAGCTCAGAACGCAATACATCGTTCTGCGCCATGCTGTTGCGGAGCATAAATCCCATATAGACCAGTATGCTAGCACCGATAATGATACAAATCGGGGCCAGGATGGCGGATAAGGGGATAGCCTTGGGCAAATACACCTGGGGCAGGGCGTTGAAGTTAACCAGGGAAACGCTGGCTTCTCCTTTTTCCGGTGATAGTTCCTTAAACGCCAGCCCGATATTGGCCATAAATTCGCTGGGGTTGAAGCTCTCCGGCGATTCCACCGGCGAGGGCAGTATCGACACCGGGCAGTTTAACTTGCCCGACAGCGACTGCCAGTTTTCCGGTGCCTGCGCCAGGTCGCCGCAGACGAACATGGGTACCGTTGCGTCTAAGGGATGTTCCTTGTGGCTGGCGTTGTAGAAGGCAACGGTACGGTCAATTTCCTCGGTGATGGTGGGTATCTTTTCCGCCAGCGCCGCCACCTCGCCGGGCAGGGACAGGGTGCGGATTAGCTGGGGCAGCCTGTCTACAATAACTATGATGTCGAGGCTGTCCAGCCTGGTGTTGACAATTATCGCCCGGGGTTCATTGAGGGTACGGCACAGAGACAGGGGGGCTAAGTCCATAATATATGGCTCAATACCCGCTGTTTTTAGCGTCTGATATGAAGCGTCAGCTACATTTCGGGGAAAGGCAGCCAGAAAAACGCTTGTCTCCCCCATCGCCGATGGAATACGCTGGTAAGAGAGGTAGACCTCATCTAAAGGTACCGGTATCACCCTGGCCGCTTCCTGCTTTACCGCCTCGGGCAGTATGGCTTCGGGCAGCTCGGGCAGGGAAATGAGGCGGTAGAGTGAGTTGAGGCCGCTTAAACCAACGATGTACTTGCCCCCGGCTTCCTTTACCATCCTGAGTAGTTCTTTGATTTTGCCAGATACCTGAGCTTCATCAACAACTACCCCCTGACTGACCAGGCCCGGGTCCAGGTACAGGCTGGCCCACTTCTTTACCTTCCTGCCCTCAACCACCACCAGGTTAACCGTATTGTCATTTATAAACAGAGTTTTAATTCTTTTAGCCATCTTTCTCACCTTGGAAATGCATAGATTAGTAATTGAATGGTAGCCTCCGGAGCCAGGTCTCTCTTGGCCGCATCGGTTTCTGCCGATTCCAGCGTATCCTCGTCCGGAGGTTCGAGGTTCTCTATAGTCACCAGCCTGATAGTGCTGATGTTAAATTCCTCGCTGGCGGCTATGAGGTGAATGAATTCGAGCATCTTGTCCACCGTCTCGTCAGCAAAAACCTCGAAACTCCCCACTGTTGTGGGTGGTAATTCCGTATTCTGCACCTTTACTTCAGCAGTGCCCACCGCATAGGTGATATCACTGTCTTTCACATCTTCGTCCCACGGCTCAAAAGCGGTGAGCTCCATTATCATCAGGTCGCAATCGCTAGCGAGCTTGAATATCGTTTCGTCGTATTCAATGCTTTCCACCGACTTGGGGTATCTTGCCTCGCTTTTATCAAGCGCCGATGTTGCCTGAGCCAGTTCCCCATCCCATTGGGCCAGCTGGCCAGCCAGTTCATCCTTCTCCGCCATAAGCTTGGGCAGGAGACTTTGAGCCGCAACCAGGTTTGCATTTAACCCGCTTCGCTCTCCTGCCTGCCCCGAATAGAGGGCGAAGATTGCGGCAAAGCCGATGACGAAAATGCCTATGCCTAAAACTAATAGGGCTGTTTTGCTTATTTTCATATGTCTAGTCCTTTCTTAGTTGATTTCATAGCTCATGGTGCCTACTTCAAACTCCTCGCCAGCGGGAACCTTGGTGCTGCGAACTGAGAAAACCACATATATCAGCATAAATCCGTCGCCACTGCTGCCAACATTGATCTTGGCCGAGGTATCGCCAGGCCACACGATGTCTGATAGAAGCGTGCCACCACTAGGTCGGGTGCGGGTATAGGTATCAATATCAACCCCGGATATTTGCCCCTCGGGTTGCCCGGGTATATCTTCGGGTAACGGAGTAAATTCGCTGGTGTCGGATCTGGAATTAAATACGGCCGTGGTATTAGACACATCATACAAAGAATAATCGCCAGTATTTTCCCCTTTGAACTTTAGATATTCATCTCCGAACTCATCACCCTCAGAGGCGAAAACAGTTATCTTGGCTTCGTTAGTCTCACCTGGTTCCAAATCCGAGGGAGTCTCAAAGCCAGCTATGGTGAATTCACGGGCGTCATTCCAAAGATGGTCGCAGCCCGCATAGAGATAGATTTGGTGTGTTTCCTTATCTTCGCTGGAGTAAATAATAATCATAGACCAGCCAGCGTTGGCCGAGTTGTTCCAGGTGTTACCACTACTACAACTCTCAGCCGGGTGAGCATGAACTCCGGCTACGGTGAACGTTGCTCCAAGAGCAGCAGTGCGTATTGCCGTAACCTGGTCGGTAACATCGGCAAAGCAGGCATACTGGTATGAAGGCTGAACATCCGAGCTACCTTCCGATATATAGTACTTGCTAGCAACCACCGTGCCCGCGGGGTCACCCGCATTTTCCGGCGTTACTTTCGTTGTACCGACCTGCAAATAGGCACTACCATCGTAGGCATTCAATCCCAACCAGTCGTCCACCTCCTGCACAACCGGATCTGCAGCTACGCAGGCCTCCCACCTATTAGGATTCGCATTACTATCCATGCAATCGTCCCATACCCAAGACCCCAGCTCCTCTGGCGGCTCTCCCTCTTTCCACACATCGTCCCCTCTCAACCAGGCTGTCCAGTAAAGATATGCCCTCTCTATTTTGGCATCTGACGGCACAGCGTCAACACCGCCAGCATTTACCTGGGCGCTACTCTCTCTCTCTGCATCAGGGTAGTCTTCTATCGGGAACTCTACAGGCACAGGCGCGTAGTTGCGACTATCTTGGGAACCACAGTTACAAAGGCATTCCTCCCCCCAACAGCAGGTCATCAGGGTATTCCCGATAACTATGTGGTCGCCTTTAATGGCAGAACTAGTGCCACCACTGCCGCTGGTATAGCGCATCACGCCTCTGGGGACGTAAGACTCAACTGTGGTGCTCTTCTCGTCAGAAGTGATACCCTGGGACTCAATATAATAGACGCCAGCCTCGATATCCCAGGCGATGCGGCCATCAACCAGCTCTATCCAGGGGAAAAATCCTTTGGCTTCTTTAAACGGTGTAATGGTGTAATCGAAGGAAAGCCTTACACTGGGTGGGAACTTCGCTGCCGGGGGATGACCCTCGGGAGGAGGAGCGACTTCAGAGAGGTTTTGGAAAAACGTGTCACCCGGTAAGTCCCATATTAGAGCAGTGCCACTACGGTGTGGCTGCTCATCAGGATCATCGACCAAGGAATCTCCACCAATAGCAACACCATTAATTTTTACCGAATCATCAACGTAACTATATCCTTGCGGCAGCCAGACTCCCATACAGTCAACCAATGTCTCGCTAGATTCATCAGTGGTGATGTCCACAATGTAGTTGTTCGTAGCCTCATAGTTAATGGCACCTATAACTGTCCAGTGGTCATTAGCATCGGGGATAGGATCATGGATTCCATACAGGAGCCACTCGTAGGCAATGGTTACCAACACATCCTTATTGTTTATCTCATCATCTGGGTCAGTAGGGTCAGTCAGTTGATAGGTTTTTGTCCATTCGTAATCATCCTGCTCCCAATCAGGGTCCAGTTGTTCCATCCGCGCCTTACTCTGTAAATACCACAAAGCATGTTCCACACCAGCATCAGCGGCATAAAATTCATGCATCTTGCTCTCATAGACGTTTTTTCCCGTCAGGAGCCCCGAGCTTACATAGCTTAACATCGGGGCGACGATGAGCACGCTTACGAGCATCAGCAGCATTACTATAATCAGCACCTGACCCTTCTCATCCGCTGTCAATTTTTTTAATGTATTTTTCCTCATTTTCCCCTCCCCTAATCCTGGCTATTACGAGCCTGGCCTGGGAACAACTTCATATAATCTGGTCTCTTTTTGTACTTCTGAGCCGCTGCCCACAGTAACCGTTACCTGGAAGGTAAACTTGCCATCGGTAAAGTCACAGTAAGTCTGTGTCGGGTCCGTGTTGATATACTGGGCTATGCGGCCCCAATGGCCGTCATCAACCTTACGCTGTAGTTCCGTGCCTTCTATTTTGTACTGGACCGTGCTCGTTGTACCGCTCCAATCAGTCCAGGTTAAAACAAGGGGGAACCCGTCCGGGTCGGCTTCCGGCGTAACAACCCGTGCCTGCTGGACATCACAGCTGACTTGAAAGCCAGCCTCCTGCGCATGCCTGACTGCAATCATATGGTTAGAGGTGCTGCTACTTGTATTAATTACCTGGAAAATAGTGGACGTAATGGCACCAGTGATAACACCAGTAAGGGCCATGGCTACCACCATCTCCATCAGGGTAAAACCCCGCTGGTTTCTGTTTATCAAACTTAATTTTGGAAATTTCATCGGTATGTCCTGTAGCCTTCTAAGTCAAAGACCGGGTCACCATGGTGTTTTATAATCACCATTATGCTCTGGATGCCATCATCCTGAACAAAGACACCCCCCGACTCATCATAGGGCTGACCTGTATCTGGGTCAAAAGGAACTGCACTAAGGTCCACACTATAACCGGAACCGGCGGGAGTGCCTATCGTATAATAAACGTCATGCGGGTCTTCAGAATAATCAATATAATCCTGGTTCCTTACGCTTTCCATCTGAGTTCGTGCCAGGCTTTCAGCGGTGGCCCGCTCATCGGCAATGAAGATAGCCAGGGAGCCGGTTGCCATGGCGCTGAGAAAGGCCGTTGCCACTACCCCCAGCAAAGCCAGGGCTAGCACAACCTCAATCAGGGTGAAGCCTTTTTCTTTTTTTAGCAACCTTGCTTTTTTCATCGACCTTGGCTCCTACACATCTATTTGTCCGTAGATGGAATACATGGCCGAAAGTAGAGATACGGCAATAAAACCAATTACTACGGCGATGATTATAATCATGGCCGGTTGAATAAGGCCTACAGCAGAACTAGTCCTGTCATCAGCCTCAACCTCGTAGCTCTGGGCTACCGTGGTTAATGTATTGTCCAGGTTGCCGGTTTCCTCACCAACCCCTACCATCTGCACCATTAAGGGCAGGAAGAGCTTGTTTTGTGCCATGGGTTTGGATAAGCCCTGGCCTCTAATTAATTCCTGCTGAACTCCGGTTAGTGCCTCGACCATAACCTTGTTGTTACTGCCGTGAATCACCAGCGACATAATCTCAGGTAAGGGTAAGCCAACCTTGAATAGGAGTGACATAGTCCGGCAGGCGCGGGCAAGCTCGCTAAGTACATTAATGCGGCCTATTACTGGCGCAGTGAGCATTAATTTATCAAACTGATATTTGCCGGCTGGCGTCCTGACGTAAATGAAGCCTAGAATACCGGCTGCCAGTGCCGCCAGCAGGAGGAAAAGCCCGTACGCGATAAGCCATTCTGACCCGTCAATAAGTAGCTGTGTCGCCATCGGTAGTTCGACGCCGAACGTAGAGTACAGGTCAACGAAGTTGGGCATGACAAAGGCGACAATTATGATTACCACTACAATAGCTACCCCGGCCAGCATAAGGGGATAGCTGAGGGCGTTCTTGACCTTCTTTTCGGTGAGAACGCTCCTCTCCATATAATCGGACATCTGCCGCAACACTACTTCCAGGTTGCCGCCTTGCTCACCGGCGGATATTGTCCGGTGATACATTTCAGGGAAGGCCCGTGGATGTTTGCTCATGGCCGTGGATAACGAAGTGCCGCCGCGAATATCAGAGGCTACCCGGCCAAGTATCGTCTTGAAGCCGCGATGGGTTATCTGGCTCTGCAATAGCTCTAAAGAGGTAACGATGTCAGTGCCGGATTCCAGGAGTAAAGCCAGCTGGCGGGAAAACATTATTATCTCTCTCGGTTTTATCCGGGAAAAGCGCCCGGCCAGGCTTCCCGTATTGAGGAAGGGGGTTATTGTCTTAAGGCTGACCAGCTGGTAGCCACCATAGTTAAGCAGGCTGGCCGCAGCTGCTTCGTCAGTGGCCGAAAGCTTACCTTTGACCAGTTTTCTATCCGACGTATAAGCTATATACTGAAAATCCATAATACCTCCAGACCACTAGTCTCCGGCATAGGCGTTGCGCAAAACTTCGGAGGGAGTGGTTATACCTTCCTTTACCTTGCGCATGCCATCTTTCATCATCGTTATCATGCCTTCTTTAATTGTCTGGGCACGAATCTCACTGCTGTTCGCCCGGTTAGCGACCATAGTCCTTATGGTGTCACTCATGGTCATAATCTCAAAAATTCCGACCCGGCCTATATAACCGGTATAAGCACATGACTTGCAGCCAGTGCCATAGACAAATTCAGTTACCTTCTCCCCCATTTCTTTTTCATAAGCCATCTGCTCCACCAGCGGCGCTTCGATGGGATGGCCGCAATCACGACAGACACGCCGTACCATCCGCTGGCCTAGGACCCCAATCACCGCCGAGGCGATTAAGAAGGGTTCTACATGAAGGTCAATAAGACGGGAGAGCACGCCCGAAGCATCACTGGCGTGGACGGAGGATAGCATCAGGTGACCGGTGAGGGCGGCTTGAACCGCTATGTTGGCTGTTTCCGCATCGCGTATCTCGCCGACCATTATTATATCGGGGTCAAGACGAAGTATGCTCCTCAACCCGCTGGCAAAGGTAATGCCAGCCTGGGGATTGACCTGAATCTGATTAATATCCTTAAACCGATATTCGGCAGGGTCTTCAATGGTAACGATGTTTCTGCCCAGGGAGTCGAGAGAGTTGATTGAGGCATATAAAGTGGTGGTCTTGCCCGCTCCGGTAGGACCGCTGGTCAAAATCATGCCGTAGGGAATCTTGAGCATGGCTTCATACTTTGCCTTGCTATCGGGTAACATGCCAAGCTCAGTTAGCCCTAAAGCCGCTACCGACTTGTCTAACAAGCGCAGCACCGCCATCTCGCCGGTAACCGTGGGAGTGGTGGCGACGCGAATGTCTATCTCTCGCCCTTTAGCCTTGACCGAAAACTGGCCGTCTTGAGCCCGATGACGGTCGGCAATGTTTAAATCGGACAGAATCTTGATGCGGGAAAGGAGGGCTAAATGTATATTTAGCGGCAGCGACATGAGGTCCTGAAGAGTACCATCAATACGGTAGCGCACCCTTAACCTGTCCTCTTCCGGCTCAATGTGAATATCAGAGGAACGGGCTTTGACCGCCTCTTCAATAATAAGATTGAGCGCCTGAGCCAGAGGGGCGTTAGTATCAGTATTAAAAGCCAGTCTCTCTGCCGATGCATCATCAGTCACGGAAACGCGGGAAAGCTGTTTCTCAATCTCGCCATAGCCTTTGTAGTGGAAGTCTATGGCCTGCCGGACTTCATCGGCACTGGCGGCTATGGGTTTAATCCTCATCCGGCTCAGCGCCGAAAAAGCCTCCAAGGCAAAAATGTCGGTGGGGTCGGCCATGGCTACCTCTAGGGCATTACCCGTTACCGCCAGCGGGATGGCCCCGTACCTTCTGGCCATCACCTCGGGAATCAACTGCAGAGCCTCCGGCTGAAGGTTTTGCATTAAACGTTTGCGCACCGATTCGGTCGCCGGAGCCTCCTTCTTCTCTTCTTTGGCTGGCTCCTGCACCAGTGGGGCCGGCTCCTCCTCCAGCGGGGCTGGCTTTTCTTCGGTGAGCACCGCCTGGGGAGCTGGCTTGTGATTTAGCTGAAATACTTTTATCCGCTGGTGCTCGGCAAATTGCTTGGCTTCGGGGCTGAGACCTGGCGAGATAACAATGGCTTTCTCATCAATACCTACCTCGTAGGCTTTGGTGTCAAATACGGATACCTTCTCCAGACTTACTTCCTCTTCGCCCTCGATGAAATCTATACCCAGGCTGTGACTGACCTGGTCGGTATTGGTATAGGCTAATACGTCAAAGTTGTATTCCAGCCCGGAGCGGCCACGAATTTTGGCTTTTTCCTCGACAGTGTAGCCCCGACTGACCAGGGATGCCACCAGTTGTTCTTTAGTCTCAAATTTGAGGGGCTCATGTGGCTGCGCCGGCTGCGGCTTCACCTCTAACATTGATTCCATCTGCTCTACGCCGATGACCTTTATTCGCTGCTTCTGAGCTAACTGCTTTGCCTCCTGGCTGAGTTCGGGGAAGGCAATAAGCACCCGGCCCTGGATGCCGGTATCGTAAGCTTTGTTGGCAAAACTGAAGATGTTAGCCACTTCCGCTTCCTTATCGCCACCAGCGGTAATGCAGATGGCGATATCGTAAGTGGTGAAACCGTCATCCTTCTGAGCCAGCATATCAAAGGTATGCTCGATCCCGGACTTACCCTTAAGCTTGGCTCCGTCGGTTATTTCGTAGCCCTGCTTCTCAAGGTAGGTCCTGAACTGAGATTTTACCTCTTCGTCCGTTTTCACCTGACTCACGTTATCTCCTATTTTTAGCATCACGCCAAATTAAGATTTTACCTCCGCCGGAATCCAGCCGTTGCGCATAGCCAGTGCCACCGCATGAGCCCTGTCATTGGCATTAAGCTTGCGCAGGATAGAACTGACGTGGTTTTTTATCGTCTGCTCGCTGATTTCCAGAATATGGGCAATCTGCTTGTTTGAGTTGCCCTGGGCAATGTAGTTTAGAATCTGGGCCTCCCGGTAGGTGAGAGGAGCGGTTACCGTCTCCATTACTTTCCCCGCCGAGACTATGTCCCGAAATTGCCTTAAGACATGTTCGGCGACCACCGGCCTGGTGATAAGGCTGTCATTAATGGGGTATTCGCCGTGACAGGCCCTTTTTATAATGTTGACCAGGTCTTCGGTGGTGGTGTTCTTATTAAGGTAAGCTACGGCACCGGTCTTAATAACCTCAAATAGCTCATCGTCATTGGAGTTGGGGCTCAGTATAATTACCTTGCTGTTGGGATAGCGACGGGCAATCTTGCGTCCCAGCTCCAGACCGCTTAAAGCCGGGTAATTAATGTCCAGCAGGACAACATCCGGGGATTCGGCTTCAATTATATCTAACGATTCATCATTGGGGGCGCCTTCCAGCACCCTGAATCCGGCCTGTTCCGACAGTGCCTGGCGTACGCCAGACCGAAAAAATGCCTGCTTATCAATTATCACTACCGTAATCTCGTTCATCCGGACACCCCTTCACCAGATTTATCTAAAATCTCACCACCGCCATTGTTGTGCTGTTCGGCAAGGAAGATGGTAACATCCTCATGCCGGAATCTCCGGTCACCCCGAGAACCGATGCGATACGCCTTTATTACTCCCTGATTGCTCCACCGCCTTACCGTATTTATATGTACATTGAGAAGATGGGCCACATCGCTAGTCGTCAGCATGGGGTCAATATTATTATGATTGTCATTTGCCATAACTTGCTTCCTCTCCCGAACTATCTAAACCTCACCACTTACTACTGTAAATTATCTTACTTCCCCTAACAATCACCCAAAGGGGCTATTGAACGGTAGTAATTAGTCCTAGTACTTTTGAGCTAGGCGAAAGGGTGGGCAAATAAATGAAAAATGTACCTTGAAGAAGGGAGGCTAAGAGAGTACCCCGATTAACCGCGGGCGGGGCAATTAGCTACCGGCTGCGCCTTCTGTAGAACCAGAAGACGAGGCCAGCCAGTACCAGAGCAATGAGGCCGTAAATGATATACCAGAACGCACCGGCCATGGCCGTGCGGGAAAAGCCGACGTAGAACAGCCCCACCGATGACCACTTGCCCTCATTGGAGGCGCCGTCTACCGCCCTTACCCGCCAGTAGTAGGCTCTCTGGCCGGCTGGTGCCAGCTTCTCATCTCCGGTTAAAGTATATTCTGAGAAGGGTATGCCTTCCTTGTCCACCGCCAGGGTGTTGAAATCAATATCCGAGGCAACCTGAAGGGTATAGCTCACCCCGCTGGGGTCGGTGACATCCCCCCAGTCAAAGCGTGCCTTTTCCTGGGCCGTGCCGGCAGTCTCCGGCAGCCGGGGCAGCGGTACCGGCGGCGACTCCGATTCCATAATGAAGGTGGCGGTTCCCGTGGTGATACCATCAGTAGCCGTTATAGCATGGCTCCCGGCAACGCTGGGGGGAACGATAAAGACGAAAATGAAATTGCCGCTAGCGTCGGCGGTGGCGGTTTCTGTAGCGATAACCTCACCGCCTTCATTATAAGTAATAGTAACCGCCCCGCTTGCAAAGCCAGTACCATAAATAGTAAGCTCCATGCCGGCATGGCCGGGGGAGGCAGTGGTAGTAACCGGGCCCAGGCGGATGCCGCCCTGCACCACCAGCTGGGCTTCAGCTTTATTGATATTCCTGTCTGAGGCCACCACCTTTATGGTGGTAGGGCTGTCGTAGAGGGGGGCGGCGAAAACACAACTGAAGCTGCCATTAAGGTCGGTCTCTATATAATGCGGGTTAGTATCAACTCTATCGCCGTCGAGGGTGAGGGTGATGGCATACTCCGCTCTGAAGCCGGCGCCGAAAACCTCCACCTCTTTGCCCCCTTCCTGTTCGGCCGGAATCAGGGTTATCTTTGGCTCCACGGTGAACACCGCCTCTGGCTTATCACCCGACTCGTCAGCGACGACCATGGTATGCTCGCCCATAACGCTATCGGGAATAATAACGGCGCAGGTGAATTTACCCTCGCTATCGGTCATGATATCGCCGCCTGTTATGGCAATATCATCATCCTCATATTCAATAGCAATTGCCTGCTCCGGGCGAAGGCCCTCACCGCTAATCTCAACCTCATCACCCACCGAGCCTTCTTCCGGGGTCAGCCAGACTTCACCCTTGATGACGGTAAAGGTGGTAAAGCCCTGTATCTCCTTGCTGGCGGGGGAGGCGGCATAAACATAGTATTCCCCAGCGTGCACATCTTCCTCATGGCTGCCGTCTTCCAGCCGGTCCGGCACCCGAAAACCCGTGGTGTTGCTGGTCTCGTAGTAGGCCACGACCTGGTTGCCAATTTTGTCGCCGATATCGGCTTTATCACTGGAGAAGTAAAGGCGCACCGATACGCTGAAACCGGAGATATCGACGTAAACCCAGTTGCCGATTTCACCCTCCCTGGGGTCAAGCTTGATAGACGGCTCTGCTGCCGACACGGCACCGACAACCAGTATTAACAGCAGGGCGATAGGAATGCTTGATACCAGTAGACGACAAATTTTGCTGTATTTCATTCTACCACCAATAATAGATTCCAAAGTGACTCCTGTCAATCACTCTTTTCTCCTACTCTGCTATCAGTCACCGGGGATTTATATCGGCTTTGGCTATGTGCTATACTGTGTTCAAGAGTGAAGGCGATGGGAAACAAGCTGGCTGCCTCCATCCAGCAGCAGGTGGAGCAGGCTATCACCATCCTTAAACGGGGGGGCATCGTTGCCTGTCCCACCGATACCGTCTACGGGGTGGGCGCCGCTATCAACATCGAGCGGGCGGTGGAGCGGGTCTATCAGATAAAGGGGCGGCCGCACAGCCGGGCACTGCCCATACTGCTGGCCGATAAATCTGAGATAGCCGAGGTGGCTAAAGCAGTGCCGCCGATTGCCTGGCGCCTAGCCGATAGATTTCTGCCCGGTGCCCTGACCATAGTGCTGCCCAAGGCTGATTCGGTTTCTGATATTGTTACCGGCGGGCTTAAGACCATCGCCGTCCGCATTGCCGACCATCCCATCCCCATCGCCATTGTCCGGGGGCTGGGGG
>Ga0315543_1002925_pt1 | contig 15852 bp, 28 predicted proteins | sample SalMarSW160210MG_2_FD_203098 | JGI IMG/M metagenome (GOLD analysis project Ga0315543, IMG submission 203098) | Salt marsh sediment microbial communities from the Plum Island Ecosystem LTER, Massachusetts, United States - Salt Marsh Sediment SW1601-210 ...
TCTTTCCTGGCCAGTAATAGCAGGCACTCCCGCGGACGCTCCTGGACGTGGCCGAAGGCTTCGCCCAGCTTGGCAGTAAGTGCTTTGTCCTCCAGCTTCAAAGTGACGTTATCGTTCTTGGTCCTCTTGGTTTTCTTTTTCCGGTAGCAGGCGGGGTCCGTGCAGATTTTCCTCGGCTCATCCTTATCGGTAATGTGGTACTTGAAGAGCGCCGTCTTGGTGCACTGGTCGCACTCGGCCGGGTTGTCCAAGACTTTCTTATAACCCGACAGATCCTCCCACTCGTTATAGCTCAGCTGGTCGCCGGTCACTACCTTGGCGGCATTACCCTTGTCCTTCATTTCCTGCCAGGCCTTGTCGAGCAGCTCCTTCTTGGCGGCTTGCTGTTTCTTCTCCCAGCACTTCGGGTCGAGGCAGCGGTCCTCTTTTTTGTTCCTGCCCCAGGGATCGGCAGCCTTTATCTTATTCGGGCACTCTTCGCACGTGGCCAGGTCGAAAGCCGGCGGACCTTGATAGTTCTCGCCCTGGGGATTCAGGCTCTTGCTTTCCCGCCAGATAACCTGACTGACCGAGAGGTCTATCTCGGTGACTGAGAAGCGCCGCTCGATGGCAACCTTAGCTATCTTGGCCTGCAGATCCGGTTGGGCGTTCAACCTCAGCAACTGCAGGCCGCCGGTTGCCGATATTTCTTGAGAAATAATCGCCCCCCTGACATCCTTGGGCAGTTCCAGGAGCCGGATGGTGTTGGCTATCTCCCCCTGGCTGCAGTTGTGGCGCCGGGCCAGCTCCGCCTGGGTTATCTTGAAGTCCTCCAGGTAGCGCTTATAGAAGCCGGCCAACTCGAGGGGGTTCAGGTCCTTGCGGACGGTATTGGCCTCCATCACCAGATCGGCCATCTGTTGGTCGGTAAACTCCCGGACGGACACCGGCATCTTGGCAAAGCCCTTGTTGCCTTTAGCTAGAAGGTACCGGAAGCCGGCCAGCCTCAGCCAGCCGTCCCCTATCTCGTAGTGGCCGTTGGAGACCTGGTCCTGGCTTATGGCGCCCTCCCCGAGGATAAACCTGGCCACCGGTGTCTGCAGCAGGCCGTGCTCTAAAATGGAGAGGCCGAATTCTTTAGCGACCTCCTCTGTTATCTCCACCCGGCTCGCCGGCTGGTAGGGGTTGGGGCGAAAGTCTTCCAGCTTGATATACTGGACTGACTCCGTTATCCGCCCGGGCTCAACCCCTGTCTCTTTGTCCTTTGCCATGACTCCTCCTTTTTTATCTCCTCTCCTGTTTAAACAGCAGCTCCCCGCAGTTGGTGCAGTAGCCGTATCTCATAACCACACTCCAGAAGGTCAAGACTTCCTTCACCAGCACATTCCTCCGGCATTTCAGACAGCATAGTTTCAATATTCCCCCCTTTGCGGGCTGGGGCTGGTCTAGAGTTTTACCCCTGGCCACTACGAGCCGATTCAGGTTTTGCACTGATGTTCTCGTTCGCCCACACCCCAGCCTATTGCCCTGACTTGGTGGGAGGGTAGCCTCGTTACGGGTCATCCCACTACCTCGTTCGGCTGTCGCTTCAGGCTGTTTCCCCGCCTCGCTGTGCACTGGTCAACGGCGGCAACCCGAAGGTCCTACAGCGCCCACCAATTGTTAAGATTCTGCCCCGGCATGGACTGGCTCTCGCTCGTCCAAGTCCAGCCCTTGCTGCGGAGTCGTGAAGGTGACATCTACCTGGTGCCCCGCCTTGAGTGCATAGAGTATCCGGTCAAGCATAGCGGGCGTTCCCTCGTACTGGATTTTGGCCTCGGTGACCAGCTGGCGGTCTACCACCACGCCCTCTTCCTTCTCCTCCACCAGTTTCACCTTTGCTTCCAGTTTGTCCACTGTAACCTTTGCCTTGATTTCTCCCACGGTTGCTCCTCCTTATGAAAAATACTCTTTTATCTCTTCCCACACTGTGGCCGGCTCAGTATTAATCCGGCTGTCCTCTATCTTGAGGGAATTAACCAGATAGCTACGGGCCGTTTTATAGTTCTTGTATCCTTTGGCCTCAGCGACTTTGGATAGTAGTTCGTCGGTGGCATTGGGGGCTGTTCCCTCGTCCGGTGTCGTTTTCTCGGCTGTGGAGGCATCTGGTGGCGTCTCATCAGGGAATATCTTTTCTATGGGCTCGGTAGGCGGAGTTGGAACTTTTGCCTCTGTTATAGTAGATGTGGGCGGAGTTTCCGCCGGCCTCTCCGGCCCCCACAGTTCGTCAATATCCTTCTCTGCCTCTGCTTCATAGACGGCCTCGAGTTCAGGGGCTTCGAGCATAAAGGTTTTAGTCTGCTCACGGGCCGCAACCGCCAATTGAGCCAGGGTTACATCAGTTCTCAGGTGAAGGACATAGACCGTCTGCTTTTTGCCGTCTTGTGGATTATTCACCTGCACCGGCTCCAGCGTGAGCTTTAGGGGGACTTTGGTTATACGCCCAAATGCCTGTTTGATAATCATGGCGCAGGAATTTATATTCAGGATAGAGTTTATCGAACTCGTGTCTATCTGCCATACCCCAAGCCCCGGTACTTCGGGCAGGATAAAGCGGAGATTCATAACCTCTTTGCACTTCTTAGCCTTATAATCTGGGCAATCTTTCCCTGCACAGGCTATCTCTTTTAGCACGACAGTCCCGGGTTTATCCTTGTCAGGAAGTTCGCCTGTCTGTTTATCAACCATTCTCATGGCCGTTTCCCCGTCCCCTTTGCAGACAAGGCCATAGGTCTGATTGTAAGCCTTGTAGTATTGTGGGGCCCATTGCTCCTCGTCCTCGACCGGGATAAGGATACGCAGTTCCTTCGGCTTCTCCCCAAACAGTTCGACCAGAGTTTTATAGTCCGGGTGGTCTTTATCAAAGACAAAATAGTCTGTTTTCATCGGATAACCCTTTTCAGGGTGCCGGATGCCTAGATGGAACTTGCCTAACCTGGGGAGGCGGACTACATCAGATAAATCTTTGATTGACATTTAATTCTCCTTCAATACTTCGCTTAAATCTGTGGCAATAGTAGCCTGCGGCTCTGTAGAAACCGTCACGAACTCAGGTGTATCAGTTTTGGCTAGTTTCTCAAAGAAGGTTTTATTAAGTTGGAGTGCCAGCTTGTGTTCCAATGCCCAACTGAGAGCTTCTTTGGGGTCGTATTCCAGCTTGGTTACTTCCCTGATACCCACCCCTGGGGCCGGTGCCTTGTTACCTGTTTCCTGATAAGCCTTGAGGGTTAGTTCCCTGAGTTTGGCTTCGGCTTCGGCAACTAGACTTTTTGCTTCCCCCTCTGCATCCAACAACGCCCTATTCTCCATTTCCCAAGCCTCATAAGCTGCTAGTTTGTCGATATAAGCCCTTTTCGATTTTTCCCTCGCCTCCGCCACAATCTTGATTTGGTCTAATAGTTCAGTCATCATTCCCTCCAATCTCTCATTAGTGAGTGCATATAGGCCCCTCTCCCACAGTGGGGGCATATCACCCGAAATTTACTAAGAGTTACCCCAAACGTTTGCCCGCACTCACACTTGACCGTGTAGATTAAATCACCCTTAGAAGTGTTGGCCGCGATAATCCGCATCCTCCTGGCAGGTATGAAGCCTATCTTTGCCCGTGCTACCTGTTCGGCTCTGTTCATTCTTAACGCTCCCTCCAATAAATTCAGGGCTTCGGGGTTCATCAGTTCACACCCCATTCCTTGAGTTTGGCTTGCCAATCCTCATTCCATACTCTTAGACTTTCTTTCCTTGTTCGTTGGTATCGGTTCTGCTCTACCCACTCCACCACTTCCTTTATCCCTGCCTTGAATATTCTCTGGTAGAGGGAGTCTAGTTTTACGATATAATTCACCATATCTTTGCCGTCTGACATTCTATCCTTGGCGGTTTCCTCATCTGGTGCTATCACAAAAGAAGTGTCGCCATCCCCCCAATTTATGTGGAATAGTGTCTCTTTAGCTTTCATCAGTTTCTCCTTAAGGGAATCCCCGCCAAGAGTGGTAAGTCACTAGCGAGGTTGTCTTTATCCTCGGCTATGAGATAAGCTCTTAATTCCCACCAGGTACTATCGGCTTCGGGTAGTTTTGTGTCCATGAGCATACTCTGATACTTCAACGCCGCCATCCTTCCCCCCTCAAATATTCCGCCGTTCTTAAACATGTTCCCTCCTAATAGATTGCTTGCACGCTGCCGCCGCGCTCAAAGCAGGCATTCAAGTCCCTGCATCCCATCCGTACTGTGTCCCTACCGGTGACAGGGTCGAAGTAATCGGTGTCAACTATTTCCTGCCCGTAATCCCCCTGGTGGCCGCAAAAGGCGCAGCGGGCTAGCTTCTTTGTCTCTCTGGTCTGTGTTTTTGTTGTCATTTTCCTTGCTCCTTTAGATAGTGGGAAATATCCTTCCCCGAAACCTTAATCCGGTATTCGGCCTTTAACCTACCGGCAATAATTCTTGGTGATATTCCAGCATTAGCCATCTCCAGTATCCTTTTTCTCGGCAGGCGCTTTATCTTTGGGTGCCCCTGAGACGCATCAGGACGGCTTTTAACGGGGGGTAAGGTGCTGTCTACCCCTCCTGACACGGGGGATTGCTTTTTAGGTATCCAGCCGGGTCGTTTAGTACTGGTAATTAATGATGCCTCGGCCTTAAGAAACGCATAGCAGGATTTACAACAGCGCGGGTCGGGGGAAAGTTCTTTAACCGGTCGTGCAACTACGCAGGCTTGGCACCAGAAATGAGTCCCGGTCTTGATTAACTCATTATCTCTCTTGATATCAAAGATTGCTCCGCTCATTCCGTCACCTCAACCAATTCAAGGTTTACTATCATCTGTTCCCACTTTTTGCAGTCATGCTCTGCTTCCTCAATCTCCCTCTCTAACCTTCTTTTCCTCTTAAGGAGTTTAATTCTGTACTCGTGAGCCGATAGATACGCTTGACGTAAAGCCCAATCACTCCAAGGCATAGACTTATAATCACTGCCGACTCCTCCAAAATTAGCATCCCCCACAACATCTTTTCTTGCCAACCAGTTTTGGAGAGGAATGAGTGTAACTCCGTACTTATCACACGCCTCAAGTTGTCCGTTCTTTTTGATAAATTCCAGGACCTCATTTTTATTATCCCTGAACCGTATCCGTATAGGTTGTGACATATTCCACCTCCGCCACTATAATGTTCCTTTGGGTTCAAAGTTCTACCTTTACTATTCTGTATTCCAATCTCTTGTCGATTAGTGTATAATGACTCGTCTACGGGCACTTACTCCTTCTCTATGGGGCTAATCCCTTGGATAAAAAGCCCGTGTATACAATTCGGCTTCACCCTCGAAACGCACTTTCCAAGTTTCTCGCCCGTCGGGGTCTTTGCTTATGAATTCTACTAAATCAGCCCTACCCTCTCTTTTTTGTTCTGTTTTTGGGTCTTGATAAATAGTCATCCTATCGCCTTTAACTCCGTGTATCATCCTTTCTCCCCTCCTTTAACCTCTCAATAATAAAAAAAGCCCCATTTCTGGAGCTTCAAAAGCTGACATAAATAAATTTTTGGATTATTAAAGTTTTAGCTTGGAGCGCACTACGTAGTCGTTATGTCAGCAATGAAGCCGGGACTATTCTATTACGGAGCCTCCTGTTGTCTCTTCATTCTCAGGATAACCATATTGACCGCACCGACAGTCATCTTGAACATATTAGCAATAGACTGGTAGCGATAACCCTTCTGGTAAAACTCCCAAATCTTCTGATTGCGTTCCGTCTTAGCTCTATTCGCCATAACACTAACACATTAGCACACTTCCAAACACTTGTCAATACCTTTTTGTGTCAATTTTAAGAATTTAAAAAAACTCGTATAACGCAAAGAACCGGGGAGAGCTGGCGACCTATCCCGACCTTAATATCGGTGTGTTCCAACTCTCCCCAATGGAATTACCCTTATTTAATTGTTAAAGCCTGTTATTTGCCGTCTGAGCGAGTTTGGGCGGTATCAGTGTTGGTGCTTGAGTTCTTTAATCTCCCTCTCGGTGGCAGTTATCCGCCCGTTTAATCCGGTGCTCGTCTTAGCACAATGTAAGTTAAAGGACTGGATTTTGTTATTCAGAGCAGAGAGGCCGGTATCCTCATCATCAAGCCGCCTTAAAATAGTTTTTTGATTGCTGGCTAAAACCTGGTCACGCTGGGTCTGCTTCTCTGCTATATCTATGTCACGTTCCGCCTGAGTTCTCCCATTGTGTACCCAGGTCACAATTAAACCGATGGCTACTAATCCGCTTGTGGCTAGTGAGGCTACTTCTACTATCATAACTTACCCCTCTCAATTAGCGAAATAATAAGGTGCAGGACCAAACAGAAAGCAACCAGGGAGATTATTGTTGCTATAAAGACTGTTAGGAAGCCGATAAAGAGCTGGGCTAGAATCATGACTCCTTCTTCCTGAAATAGAACTGTATCATGTCTTTGAAAGCAGCAAGAAATACACCGTTGATTGTCCCCATGCCTATAGCCTCGGCTGTGTTCAAGCCCCAGTTGACAATTACATAGGCCATAAACGCCAACCAGGCAGGCAACAGCCCAAAGATAAACATTCCAGCTAAAAAGTCTCGCATATCATTCTCCTAAATATTCCGGGAATTCCTGCTGGTGTTCAATCCATTGGCTTCCCCAAACAAGGTGAGCTAGAAGGAAACTACCTACCGAGGTAGTAATAGTGCTGGCTGTCCCATGCCAGATAGAAAGGATAATCATGCCTGCGTAAAACAGGAAGACTAGAACAGAAGCCAATACTGAGTGGGTAAATACCCAGTCCCTCATTATAAAAGTATAGGGACGCCGGTTAACCGGCGTCAGCCAAAATTCGGTATGGAACCAAAACCACTGATAAAATTCACCTAACCAGTTCACTTGCCCTTCTCCTCTTGACAGAATATCCTTGAAACTCTAATATATCAATTACATAAATAAGGAGGCCGTTATGAAAACTCTAGCCAGATTTTTAACTATAGGCTCACTGGTTATTTTGGTCTGCCTTGTAGGTTTACTGGCTAACCAACTCAGACTAAAAGAGACAGGAATTGCCGAAGCCTGCACGAGTAATGTTTCTTTGCAAACTGAGTTAGCCGGTTTAGAGAAGGATTATGCTTCTGCCTTGGATGAGATACAGGAACTAAAGCAGGAACTGGCTATCTCTTATTCAGACAAGCTCCGCAACTTTAAGAGCCTGGAGGAGCTACAAGCCTTTCTTGCCGAAGACAAGACAGATGAGTTGGAATATACTATACATGAATTTGACTGCGAAGATTTTTCTATTACTCTTACCCAAAATGCTATGGATGATGGCTATTGGATACATAGTACACTCTGGTGGGGTAATGTCCATCGAATGAACACAGCTTGGGTAGAATGCGAGGACGGGATTGTTGAGAGCTACCTCATCGAACCTAATAATGATAGGATTATGCTTTTAGGTACGACTGACAAAATACCCGAGGGGATAGAGCATACATTCCCCTCAGATGTTGTCTGGGCGAAGAATACGAAGTATGCCAAGAACAAATTTGCTATATTAGACTGAATCTAAGGCTTTTCGCTAATTAATGCAAAGCCCATTCGTGCCATTCCGTAATGCTCCCGGCGGCGCTTATGATCTTATAATAATAGCCGGGAGGCACAAGGAAAAAAATGGGTATAATTGAGCTTGCCGTAACAGAGCCAGTAAATCTTGCTATCAAATCAGAGGGCGAAGCATTAGCATCGCTATAAATATAACTCGTGCCACCGCTCTGCTCATTCATTGAGACTAAAACTGCCAATACCTTGCTACTGGTATTATGGTAAATAGTAGTCAATGCGCGGCTCGGCTCGTCATGGCTTATATCGTCAATGCGGTCTGCCTCCGTCTTTAGATATTCGATGCTCCCGCTGGCACCCAGGTAGTTATTCCACTGAGCGGCCGTGATTAATTCCCCTGTGCTGACATCTGCTCCCGCTACCCAGGCCATTCTAGCATCTCCTCTTCATGGTCTTTATTCTCCTTCTTGAGTTGGGCCAGTGCCTCCCCGGGATACCAGTTCCGATTCGGCAGCGGCCGCTTGGCCAACAGCTCCTCGATCTTCTTCCGGTTCTTCGGGAAGATGGCCCGGCGGTATTTGTGCTTATATGCTCCATTGAGGCATGCCCGGCAGAGGAACCAGCCCTCCTCCCAGGCAAACTCAGTGCTGCCGCATTCGCACTTGACTCGCCAGTGGCCATGATTAATGTATGCCTGCAGGGGCGGGCTCTCTTCGTCATAGCCCTGCTCGGCCAGGCCTTTAGCCGCCAGCTCCGGGATTAAGACCAGCTGTCGATACGGTTCCCAGCTCCCAATCTTGGGCTGGTATGGTCCGCGGATTCTGTTAAAAAAGATATTGGCTGTAATCATAGAACTCCTCTAATAAGCGACATAGGTGGTCTCCCCGATCTCGCCGAAGCCGGCCACGCCTATTGCCCAATATTGCTGGCTGTCGGCGCTGGAGAGCTCCCATTTGACCTCCCATCCCCAGGCATTGACAGCTGCCCAGGATAGGTTGACGCCTTCGATATGATAATCGCCATCGAGCGATGCCTGGTTGAGCCTCATGGTAATGCGAGTCGAGATGTCATAGCCGAACACTTTCGGATAGAGATTCGCCTCATCACCGCCGGGCCGGATAGTAACGCTCTTCACGCGGAGGGCGGGGTCTTTGTATTGCTTCAGGAGATACTGCGCCTGGCTAAGCGCCTCGGTATCAACGGTCATAAGCAGGCCGGTCCGGGGGAGGCCCCGCTTGCCGTAGTTAGTCTGGCTTGTTGTATCCGATGCCACCTGCTCCACGCCGCCTTCCCGGGTGATTCTGATATCGTTCAGAATGTATTGATTGCCGTAGGCGAGGGCGAGCCGGTGATAACCCATCTCGCCGGAGTCGTCACCGAATACAGCCTGGGAGACGGTGTAAGGTGACTTGAGCCGCGCATGCCGGTCTTGGAATTGGACATCGCCATCCCCTGCCATGAAGAAGATACCGAGCTCGGATAGCTGGACATCGAAGAGGTGATCCATAGAACAGATATTAATGAGTTCGCCCGTTGCCTGCATGAAACTCTGGCCGGCGTCAATATCTCTATCGCCGGCAGGCCAGCCCAGGTCGTCGAGAACATTGCCCACCCGGGTACCGCTCAATTCCTGCGAATAGCCGGTGGGGTCATTCAGAAATAGCCGTGATAGATTCTCGATGAGAGTGGTGCAGGTCACCACCATCACCGGCCCCATGATCGGTTTCAAAATAAAGTCGGGCGCCCAGTCCTCGATAAAGCCGGTATAGAGGTCATAAGTTACCTCATCGTAAGTTACCCTGATATTGATTCTCTTTAGCGGCTTAACGTTTGGGTAATACGAACCTCCGGTGTTATCAGGCCAGAAATCCCCGGAGGTATTCATAAGCACGACGGTGGCCGTCCCCGCCTCCATGCGGCCCAGCTCATGCTGCCGGCCGCGCTTTATGGCCACGGATACCACCGAGCTCGACACATCTTCCCATGAAGGAGTGTCAGCAAATGGGGCGCTGCTGAAAGCGATCCTTACTATAGGCGTCGGGATGCTCATGCCAACCCCGTCGAGTAGTTTCGATTTTTAAGCAGGAGCAGCTCCCTCCTGACCGTCTCCGCCAGGTCACGCTCCGCGATAACCGATCCAGCGACATTGACAGTTACATTGACAGGACCGCCGCCGCCGAGCGGGGAGGCACCAGGTGCACCCGAGAGCGGGATTAAAGCCTCCGGGCCACTCTCTCCAATCATAGAAAGTGTCGGCTTTGTAACGATGGCGCCGCTGGCGCCGCCGAAGAGAGCGCCGATCCCCTCACCTATCCAGTTGGTGATGGCGCCGACAGGACCGCCGACGAAGTTCTCAATCACCCAGGCCAAGCCTTCAATGACCGGCGTGAGTATCTCCATGACCTTTGTTAAAATAAGGAATATCGGCTCGAGGAGAGTCAGGAGCGGGTGGACAATAGTCATTATCGCCTGAAGGAGGGTTATCGTCGGCTTGAGCACTGAGGTAACAAATTTTAGAGCCATGTCCACGGGAATCACATTCATGAGGTCGACGATGATATCAATCAGCGGTGGCAGCAACTCCTCGAGTAACTGACTAATCTCTTCGATAGGCAGAGAGGCTATCAGCTTCTCGAAGGCATCCGTCAAAGGCGTTAGCAGTGGCAGAAGCCCGGTCCCCAGCTGCACCATGACCGCCTCGAGCTGCACCTTTAATTTCTCGAAGGTGCGCCCCGTCCCTTTGTTGATCTCATCATAAGCAGCCATGCTGGATCCGGCCGCATCCTGAACCGAGGCGAGGTCGCCGGCAAAGGTTTCTGCATTCGCTCCGGTAAGAGCAAGCACGGCGCCGAGCCCTTCCACCGAGCCGAACATCTTCCCGAGGAGTTCCTGGTTGCCCTCGGTGGCGCCGCTGAGAAGATTAAGGCTCCCGGCCAGACCCTGCTCCTCTATCATAACTGAGCCCGAACTGTATCCCAAGCTATCTAACATTGTTTTCATGTCTGCAGTCGGCTTGATCATAGCCTGGATCGCAGCTCTGAGCTGGGTAGTGGCCACGGTGGTGGGGACACCTTGCTTGGTAACCGTCGCAATGGCAGCAGAAACCTCTTCGAATTGAATGCCGGCGGCTGCCGCCAGAGGCGCCACGTTGAACATCGACGCCGACAATTCCTCCATGGTAGTCTTGCCGCCTTTGACTGTGGTGAACATGACATCGGCAATATGCCCGGCATCGGTTGCCGGAATCTTGAAAGCATTCATGACAGTGGTGAGCCCATCCATAGCCGTCTCGGTATCGGTTACACCACCGACCGCCGCCTGGGCGGCTATCTTCAAAGTGTCCATAGCCTGGGCGGCAGGGACGCCAGCCGATACAGCCTGATATAAAGCACCGGCGAGCTCCCCGCCGGAGATCCCCACCTCCTTGGACAGGGTATTTACCTGATCATTCAGAGCCGCGAAGTCGCCTTCGGAGAGGTTGAGCATGGTGTTGACCTCTCGCATCGAGCCTTCGAAGTCCGCGGCCATCTTCATGCTGGCCACACCCATACCGATAGCGGCCACGCCCAGTCCGGCCAGTGCTCCGCCGGCAACCTTCCCGAACTTCTTAAGGCCAGAACTGGCCTCATCTTTTAATTTAAGAAGTACCTTCAGCTCAGGCTCTGCCATCACTCACCTTCTGCTTCGCCAGCTCCACAAATCTCTCCAGCGTAGTTAGGAACATATCGACCTCGGCAACAATATGCGCCGGGGCGCTGCTATACTGCAGAGGGTCCCAGCCCATCGCGCGCATAATCTGAAATCGCCTGAATCGCCTGGCACTCTCTAGGTCCAGGGGAGCTTTATCATCTCCATAGAGGAGATTCTGAAGAAGCCCTAGATGAATGCCCTCGGTCAGTTTTTTGAGACAAACTCCGTGGCCTTGTTACTCAGCCGGTCTATCTCCTCGAGGATTTTGACACGGTACTTCTGCCGGAGATTAGAAACCGTCTCCCTGCTGACCGGCACCGGTTTATCCTCCTCATCCTTGAAAGACCACGCCACGACGTATTTCTCCAGGAGCGCCAGCTTGCCGAGGGTCATAGTAAACTTTGCCTGCTTCCCCACGGCTTCGGCTCTGCCCATCTCATTGACGACATAATCGTGATCGGCCTGCGACAGCTCCTCTTTGACATCGACCCAGTTGCCGTCCGGGAATTTCAACCTTGCTGTTTCCGCACCAATAAAGTATTTACCCATGACATCTCCTTTTTTATTTTTCGATAAATAATCTATGCTGAGTAAGTGGTGATAGTGATGGCACCGTCGACCACCAAGTCGATGGTGAAGATAAGCGGGTCCGTAACCTTGGCGGGCAATGATACCTTCTTGATCCGGCATTCCCCTGTGACCTTGGCATAACCGGATGTGCTCCCGGCTGGGCCATACTCAAAAGAGCGGGTATCGGAATCCGACAGGAAGTCCTTGACCACATCGTAAGCAGACTCAGAAGTATCATCGAATACACATTCGAGGCTGATATCCGCCTTCTGTAATCCGGGCAGCTGGGAGTACCCCGTCGCTCCCCCAGCCGTCACATCGCCCATCTCCTTCTCGCCCGGGAGCCCGTCAACTGAGCGGACATATGCCGAGATATCCTTGGACGCTCCGGCCTGGGTATCGAGCTTAAAGACCAAACTCTTGCCGTGTGCTTTCCCTGAAGTCGCCATGTTTTTTTACCTCCACTATTTTTTGAGAAATAAAAAGGCGGCTTAGGCCGCCTTTGTGATTAAGAAATCCGGGTTATCCTCTTTTATAAACTACAGCAAAAGTAGCTGAATATGTCGGTGTTCCGGACCAACTCACCCGGAGATACCGACGTACCGCCCCGACAGTGTACGCTTCCCCGCTGGCCATGATGTCATCAGTTAAAGTTAATTCCCCGCTGTCTACAAAGGCTGATACAGTGGTATAAGTATCGTCAGTTGTGTTCCAGACTGTTTTGCCCACATCGGTAGCCGCAAATCCACCGTCAGCATCATGCAGTTTATTGGCTTCGGTAGCGTCGGCCTCGCCACTCTTAGCCGTAATAGCCTTTCGCTCCGCTCCCAGGGCATTGGCTGTGGTGAAGGTTATTAGCGTATGAGTGTCAGCATTGAAGTTGTCCGTTGAATCTTCTATCAATACTATCAGGTCATCATCCGCACCGCAGGCAAACACCTGAAGATATCCCACCGAACTCCCGATTGAAGCGACGGCATTATCGATAACGGTGTTACTGCCATCGCTAGTCTTGGTGGCCTTCAACATAGCTATGATACACTCGTCCCAGGGTAGATTGTCTGCCAGGAACTCGGCCATGAGCCGGTTAACATCGGTCACCACTGATTTCCAGCTATATTTATTCAGCCGGACTGCATCGCAGGCAACCGCCCTGTCCTCGAGGGTACTCCCAAAAGGAATAACGATCTGATACCCGGAGGCGGCGGCGAATAGACTGTTCAGCACCGCCTGGTAATTGTCATCGAATATCCCGTCCAGGCTCATGGCATCTTTGGTTAAGCCGGGCATCTGATGATAGCCATTCACACCATCGGCGACGGCATATTCCTTCATCTCTCTCTCCTGCGCCGGCGTCACCGAGGCCATGAGGGAGCTGATGTCATAGCCGCCTATATAAAGCCGCGTATCCTGCCCATGGTACTTTGACATGATAACCTCCTAAACCAGTGCATACATATCGAACTTTACCCCGATATATACGATTCCGTTATATACAATGCCGCCATAATCTCGAAAGCCGGACACCCGAACTGTGTCGGCGTGAGAGCCATAATCAGCCGCCTCAAGCGCTGCCTTGATAGATCGGCTTCCCGTGGTCGCGAGATAGTCATCAAGCTTCTCCTGGACCTCCTCGATGTCGCCCTGTCTGCCCAGGAGGAGCAGGATTTCAAAGCCCAGCTCGTAGCAGTTGCCGGCAGTAAAATCATAGGTGCCGTCTTTGGGGATCGGAAAGGCGCAGGGAGGGTTAATATTATCCGGGGCATTGTCGTATGCTTCCAGCTTGTCGATAGTTTTTAGCCCCGTCTTTATGGCATCCCGGATTCCTTTGATACTCATTTCTTGAAATTGTCCTCCACTTCACCAGCTGCTTCGCCGAGTATGCTCTCGATCTCGTCGCGGGTATCATCCAGTGCAGGCGCCAGAAACGGATATGCTCGCACCCTGGTTCCACCTCTCGATAGGTGGCCGAGCTCGACAAAGGGGGCATAGAGCACACTGCTGCCAACCTTTGCCCACAGTGGAAAGTGTGAGCCATCTATCTCATGTGTGATTCTCGACCGGAGGGTGCCGGAGATCACGCGCGGACCCGGCCGGCCGGAGGCATGTTTCTTTGCCGACCTCACCAGGAGCATGGCGGCCTTCTTGAGTAAGCTCTTGACCGGGCCGGCCAATAATCTGTCAGGCTCCAGCTTCTTCGCCAGCTCGGGAAGCCCCTTAATCGTTACCTTCGTATTGGCTGAGAACATCTAGGCATAGACCACCTTTATATATTTTTCGAGCAACAACTTGATATCCGGGTCCAGACCTTTATACATGATTATCTCGCCCGTCTCGGCCGACCCGACGACATCGGAGAAGGCTGAGTCCTTTCGCTTAAACCACCTGCAGGTCTGGATTATAGCCGCCCTCCGGATCGGATTCGGTATCGCAGAGGCGTATCCCCAGGTGCCGGCGATCTCGACGCCCCTCTCAATCCCGGAGGCGAAGCTGCCATAGGACGAATTGCGGCTGAGCTTTATCATCGTCTTTGGAGTATCATTCAGGGGGTAAAGGATATAGTCAGAGGTGGCCATAGTCACTTCGAATACACCATCGCCGTCTTGATCCAGCTTGAGAGTCGTCACGGTCAGGAGGTCGCTGATATGGAGGAGGCGGGCGCCATCGAAGTACCGGGTCGCGGTGCTCGCTGAGAATTCCCGTTTGCAGAAAACATCAATGAAACTCGATGCCTGCTCGATCATGCCGGCAAGCATTCCGTCCTTGTCATCCTCCTCAATCCCAAGCTCCGATTTGACTTCATCTAGAGTACAGTAATCTCCCATTATGGACTCTCCTCAACTATGAAGCGGCCGCTCTTTGCGCTCTCCTCGGCGCCATCCTTGGTAACCTCCACCTCATAGAGATACTGAGCTTTGGTATCGAAATCGCCGTCGGCCACATCGTAATATGCGATTCCGGTATCCTCGTCTATCCAGCCATTGTCGCCGGTGAGGGTAAGCGCCCCGTCGGTGTTCCCAGGCGGCCAGACTTTTAGTTCGGGGGTATAGCCGGTCAGATCCGTCCGGGCAGCCTCGTCGGCATCGAACAGGGGGAGCCGCAGCCGATAGCCGAAGTCGCCCTGCTTAACGGTGATATCTTCTGTTTTAGTACTCATGATGATTTGAACCCCACGTTAGCTTCTCTATCGTGAAAGACCTGGTCAGCCGACCGCTTGTGGAAATAGCAATTGGCAGTGATGATAATCATCTCGCTGGCGGTTATGGTCGGTGTGAAGGTAGTCAGTATCATTTCCAGCGTCCCCGGGGTCACTACGATGGGTACGTAGATGGTCGGGGTATAAGGCGTCAGAGTTAAAGCGACAGTCCCCGGTGTTACTACGACCGGCGTGAAGATGCTCGGAGCCAAAGTCGTCAGTGTCATGGCCAGGGCCCCCGGGGTAACCACCTTTTTATCTGATGCCGTGATCACCGGCGCATTCGGTGTCATGATTAAAGCCAGCGTCCCGGGTATTACCTCCTTGTGGTCAGAGGCAGTAACCACCGGGATTTTAGGCGTTAGCGTCAAAGCTACAACACCTGGCACGACCTCTTTATGGTCGGAGGCTGTTATCACGGGAGCATAGGGTGTCAGGGTCATGGCAAACGTCCCCGGCACTACCTCCTTATTCCCGGTCACCGAGATAGTGGGAGCATGGGGTGTCAAGGTTAAAGGCAAGAGCCCGGGCGTCACCAGCTTAAAATCTGAGGCGATGACCTCCGGTACCTTGGGAGATAGAGACATGGCCACTGTGCCGGGAACTACCTCTTTATGGTCACTGGCAGTAACGATCGGGGCATAATTGGTTATGCTCATATCGACTTTTCCCGGCGTTACTGTTTTATGGTCGGATGCAGTAACGATCGGGGCATAATTGGTTATGCTCATATCGACTTTTCCCGGCGTTACTGTTTTATGGTCGGATGCAGTAACGATCGGGGCATAATTGGTTATGCTCATATCGACTTTTCCCGGCGTTA
>Ga0315543_1002926_pt1 | contig 15852 bp, 4 predicted proteins | sample SalMarSW160210MG_2_FD_203098 | JGI IMG/M metagenome (GOLD analysis project Ga0315543, IMG submission 203098) | Salt marsh sediment microbial communities from the Plum Island Ecosystem LTER, Massachusetts, United States - Salt Marsh Sediment SW1601-210 ...
AAGGTGGACGGATGGTTCGAGGTGCCCTGCCGCGTCCACGAAGAAGGCATCTATTCGATCTCGGTCTTCCAGTGCCTCTACAAATCGGGTGGTATCTGGAAGGTAACCCTCAAGGGACCGGCCGGCGAGATCGTCCTGGATCCGGCCATGGACTTCTACGACCCTTACCTGGCATGGAAAGAAAATCGCCCGGAGAACTTCCTCTACGGCACGTGGTTCGAAAAGAAAGTCGGCCTGCACAAGCTTCCGTCGGGCGACTACGTCTTCCGCTTCGAGTCTGTCGGCGCCAACCCGCTCTCGCGCCAAGGCGACGCCCTGAGCAAGCCGGGCCTCAACTGCCGGTTGGACGGCATCTCACTGCGGCGATTTCCATGGGATGATCTCTACGGCCAGTTGCATAAGTACCTCGCCGACGAGAAAGCGCTCTTCGCCAAACGTGTCGAGCAGGCCAAGAGGGTGGTCGCCACGCTCGACAGAGCCATCAAGCGGTTTCATCGCGGCATGGGACGATATCCACGCGATTTGAATGAGCTTGCGGCCTACCTCACGTCGCGCCAAGTGCCGCTGGATCTCGATCCGACTACCCGTGACGCGTGGGGGCAGCACTATCGTTATAAATGCCCAGGCCGATTCAATCCCGATGGATTCGACGTCTACTCCATTCACGGAAATAGCCGTGACGCGCAAGTCTGGATCGGCAACTGGGACAGTCCCTACCGTCTGCCCGGCGCAATCGAAGGCGAGAGCCTCAAGCCCACCGACAAGAGTCAGGGCGTGGCGCTGGCGCGCCAACGGCTCCGCATCCGATCGGCTCCTCCACTCTCGGATGAGGCGCTGCTTTTCGTTCGTTTCACCAAGCCGGGTGATTTTGCCGATTTTGCGCTTCCCGAGTCGATCAGGCCGGGCAAGTACCGCCTGAGACTGCGCCTGGTGAGTGCCAAAGACTACGGAGAAGTGAGCGTGCAGCTTAACGGAAAAACGCTCGCCCGGTCCGTGGATACGTTCTCGTTCGTGATCGGCACCAAGACACTCGTGCTCGGCCCGATCACGATCGAGCCTAAAAAGAACGTGTTACGCTTCGAGGCCGTAGGGCGCAACCCGAAGTCGAAGGGCTATCGCATGGGCATCGACGCCGTGATGCTGGTGCCCGACGAGTAGGGTGTGTGCTCGCACGCACCACCTATTGACCACTCGAACCGCGATGGTCGAGACCCTTGTAGGCCGACCGCAGACCAGAGGGCTCGCGATTCAAGACTACGCCTTGGTTTCCTCGCTGGTATCATGCCCAGCGGTCGGCTACTTGCGTCTCTCGTCACCAATCTCGATGAAGGAGAGGATAAACATGGCCACAAAGAAGAGGGCGATCAGGCTGACCCCGAAATTCGGGAGCCCATTCTTCTCGAGAAAGGCAGTGCCGATAGCGGCGGCCACCATGATGATGCAAATCGGGATCAGGAAGACGCGAACCCAAACCTCGCCATGCGTGTTGAGCGAATGATTGGGGTTGGTATCGGCGGCTCGCACGACCCAAGTGTAGATGCCAATGGCGATCATCGCGGCCACACCGATTCCAGCGAAGAGAGTCCACATCCACGAGGGATCGTAGTGATTCCAGAGCAACTCGCGTGCTTCCCAGGCATTGACGCCAACCTTGTCTTGAAAGGTTGCCATCACTTTGTCCTTCGGGAGAACCTTGTCCGCAACCGCCTCGGCAGACATGCCGGCCTTTTGAACCAGATAATCGCGTGCCAACATGAATTTGTCGCCAAAGTGCTGGTAGAGATAGCTGGCGGCAATGGCCCCGGTGGCCCAGCCGATACCGACCGTGAAATTGGCATAGCCCATATATTGCCCCTCCTTGCCGGGCGGGGCGATGCTGGCGATGTATCGCATCTTCGTAGGGCTCGCCATCATCTCACCGAACGAAAAAACGCCAATGGCTCCGAGAACCCACCAGCCGGTCATGCTGAAGCCAATACCGTAAATGGCAACCGTCGACACACCAATACCAACGATAATGGCGCTAAGCGAGGCGACCTTGCCCGTGAAATACGCAATGGCAAAGGCAAAGGTGCAAATGAGCATCGCGTTGAAGCTGATGATCCACTCTTGAGTCAGATTGCCGCCATTGACGGTTGGCACGACCTTCTCACTAAACCATCCGATCAGCGTGTTGGCAACACCGCGCGAATCGACCCACTCTTCAATGAAGTTCGGCAGGATATCGAACAATTGAAAAAACATGAACCAGAACCCGGCAAACGTAATCGTGAAGAAGAAGAGTCTTGGCTCAAGCAACCCACGAAAGGCCTTGTAGAAGAGCCAAAAAGGATTCGCCGACGTGTCCCGCTGGGGATGTTCCGGCTCGCGGAAGAGCAATAGCGGCAGCAGGTTGCATAAGGCTCCGGCGGCACAGGCGATGAACACGTAGTGCCACTCCCACTTGCGCAATAGTCCGGCCACCAGCGGCCCAACGAAACCACCGAGATTGACCATTTGGTAGAAAACCCCCCAACCCAGTGAGGCGGCACTCTTCGGAATCTCGTTGGCAAGCAAGCCTTGCACGCCGGGCTTGAAGATGCCCGTGCCAACGGCCACAAACATCGCTCCGGCAAAAGTGATCGTGTATGTATAATCCGCTTCCAACGGCCGTGCCTCGGCCAGCGGCGAGCCACAGAGCCACTCGGCAATCTGAATCGAAAAACCCATAATCAGGTAGCCGGTGCTCGTGATGAATGCATAAGTCGCGATACAGACCTTGTAGCCAAAGCGATCGGCGAAGCCGCCGGAAACCACCGGAACAAAGCATTGAACCACCGCCCAGACGGAGAGAATCGTTCCCTTCTGGATTTGCGTCAACTGCGGTCCGCCTTCTCCAATCGAAAGCACAAAAAAGACGGGCAAGCCAACACGAACACCAAAGTAGGCAAACCGCTCGATCAACTCGATCAGGTTGGCCACCCAGTAGATGTAGCCAAACGAGGTAAGCTGCTTCGCGAAGGAATCTTCGGATACATCGGACTGGCTGTTGGGCTCGCTACTCACCGGCAATCTCTCCCTTTCACATTCTTAGCCGTCGCCATAGAGAAGTAGGGTCAGTAGTTCCAAGTTTGGCTGGCTGATACCTCAGCAGGTCATCCTGAGCGTAGCGAAGGATCTCGATTGTCCAAGGAGATTCTTCGTTACGCTCAGAATGACAATGCCAGGTCTCGATGGAATTTCGGACTACTGAGGGTGGGTACTGCCCACGCGGAATCGCCGATCCCCACCAAGATCGACTCGCGGTGGGCGATGCCCACCCTACTCGTCTTGCGAATTGCGTGTAGCGTACATGTTCGCGAGCCCCGGCACAACCACCCCGGGGGCAAGAACCACCCAAGCAGCGCCGCTCGGCCATTCGAAAGAGGAGGACACCCGCCCCGCCGATGCACGGTTACGCGACTAGCTCACCTGCAAGTCGTGGAAGAACCGCGGATACGACTTCGATTGGCACCGGCGGCAGAGCTCCGTCGATTCCTCGATCCCCAATGGGAGCTCTCTTCCCTCGAGTTGCCCCGCGATGTGCTTGGCCATGCAGTATCGCTTGGGAACACCGGCCGCCTTCATCATTCGCTCGTAAGGCCTCTTCAGACCCTCGGTGAAGACGTTCCCAAAGGAAAGGGGGACGAAGTCGCACGGCCAGAGATCCCCGGTCGACGTGATGTAACTGTGCAGAATGCCGGCACCACAGCCGAACTTGTGTGGACCCTCGGTGTAGGAAAAGGAGCTTACCTTCGGAAATCCGTTCCGATGCCGGTTGGCAGCGAATTGAATCCGGCTCAGTCGCGCGGTGTCCTCCTTCGTGTGAAAGATCTCCCGGGCCTCTTCCGCGTGGGCCAACTTTCCGCGGGGTATCGGTTGGTGGATTCGCACTTCGTGCGCCCCGTGGCACCTGGCCAGTGCAAAGAGCCGATGCAGATTCTCGCGATTCAGATCGCGGCGAAATACGACCGACGATACGAGCGTATAGAGCCCAGCCCGAGAGGCGTTCTCGATGGCTTCGAGTGCGTGTGAAAAGGCCTCCGGATGACGGCGCACCGCGTTGTGCTTCTCCGCGTCTGCTGAATCGAGGCTTACAGCCAGGATGAACAGCCCACTTTGCTTCAGCGAAAAGGCTCGCTCGGCCGAAAGCTCCTTCCCGTTGGTGAACAGCAGCGTGGTGCTTCGATCGTCGACCGAGCCGATGATTTCCTCCATGTCCGCTCGCAGCAGAGGCTCGCCGCCGGAGAACACGATGTAGGCGACCCCCATCTCCTGCAGTCCGGCGATGACCTTCTTCCACTGGTCCGTCGTGGGCTCCGCATGCTTGTCGGCAATGGTCGCCCCACAGTGCTTGCACCGGTACATGCAGCGAGGCGTGATGCATAAATGCGCGGTCAGTGGCGCCAAGCGGCGCACATAGCCCAAGTCTTTGAAAAGGGTATTCTCGTCCGTGCCCGCCGAAATAAAGGTCTTGAAGGCTTCGGAGGGAACGGGGGGAACGAACGAACTGATGACGTACTGATCGTCCAGCCTCACGATCCGTTCGCCGCGCGCGGTGCCCTCGAAGATCTTTCGACCTTGTTTCGGCGTATAGCTGGGATCCTTTGCAAGCAGCGCGTCGACCTCGAAGGTGAACTCGCGGTACTGTCGGTCGCCGAACATCTCCTTGATGATGGGAAGGTTGGAGGGCAACATGGCAATCCCCCCGATTGAGTTGGAATCAAGAAAAAGCCTTTGCCTACTTTGCCAGGATCGGCCAAAGTAGGTGCCAACAAGAAGACATCCTGCCCTTTTTACGCTACCTGCCTACTTGCCGGTTGGTATTTTGCGGGCGGAGAATTGGGCCCGCCCAACCGCCTCCTTGCCAGATTAACGTCCGAAAACAAGCACCCCCCCACTGTTGCCGCTATCCCCATCCCATGGCCGACTGCCATCGGTCGCGTCTCCCAGAAGCATCCGCGTCGCTGCCCGAACGACGATATTCAGTCGTTTTCTTGGGAACGGGCCGACTCGTTTCGTGTCCAATGTGCAAATGGTAGTATGAGTCGACCCGGTCGGATTTCTTACGGCAGACAGATCGCTCGATGGAAGAACACCACGAGAAAGCGATCGCCGCCGGCCTTCGTGAAGGCCGCCGCGACGCTTGGCATGCGCTCTACGACGCCTATGCCGAGCGTGTGTGGCGGTCCGTCGCTCGATGGATGAGCGGGCACGAGGCCGACGTGGCCGACATCGTCCAGGAGACTTTTCTAGCCGCCGCCCGATCGGCCCACACCTACGATCCTGCTCGCGGGTCGCTCTGGTCCTGGCTGGGCGGGATTGCGCGAAACCACGTGGCCCTTTTTTTCCGCCGGCGATGTCGCCAGGATCCGCTGCTGCACCGGACAAACCATCGCGCGGTGCAAATCCGCCGATGGGTCGACGGACAGGACGCTTTGCCCGAGGGCGCCTTGGTCTCGGCCGAACTCTGCCTACTGGTCCGCCAGACGCTGACCCAATTATCTCGCGACCATGAATTGCTCCTATCGGCAAAGTACATGGATGGCGTGAGCGTCGAGCAGATCGCGGCCGCTCGGGCTTGCTCGACGACGGCCGTTCGTTCCAAGCTTGCCCGGGCGAGAAAGGCTTTTCGCCGGGCCCTGGCCACGACGGCTCCCGACTTGATCGACCCTCGGGGCGGAGGGACACCATGAATCCTGAAAACCCACACGACGAAGAACAACGTCTGGCCGAACTGTTCGACGCGGCGATGAACCACGCGCCGCGAGCCGAGCGTTTGCCGCCGGACCGCGACTTTCTAGGGCGGCTGCGCGAGCAGTCCATGGAGGTCTTCGCTTCGCAAGGGGCCGAGCAAGCCCGACTTTCCACAAGGAGAAAACCCATGTTTGTCCTTGCCGTTCGAGTGTTGGTCGCATCGGCCGCGGCGGTGGCCGTGGGCGTGACGATCGTTTGGCACGGGGTCTTTTCCGGCCCGCCCGGTCCGACGCTGGCCGAAGTGCTTCAGAAGATGGGCGCCGCCGAGACGATCCGGTACAGCATCGCCCGGGCCGATTTCGCCGGCCATGCCTGGAGCGAACGCTCAGGACGAACCCGCTGGGACTTGGGCTCTCGGCGCTATGAGATCGCCGACCGGAAGCAAGTCTGGAGTGTCGACGAGCGGGCCAACCGGGTGACCGTTCGGCCCGTGTCGTACTGCTGTGCGGCCGACAGCGGCCACGATCCGCTGCTGCTGCTCCAGTTGACGGGCATCACGTCTAAGGAGGCCAGAAAAAAGCTCGGCGATGCCCGGCCGGTGGAACGTCGACAGCGAGGCGACACGGAATATGCTGTCTATCGCGTGGAACTGCCGGCCGCCGAGGGTGAAATTCAGCTCGAAGCCCTGGTCGACGCCAAGACGCAGCGGCTTGAGTCGATCGAGGCACGGTCGAAGACGAAACTGGGAATCAGGCCCATCGGCAAGGTGACTGTGCTGGCCGTCGACGAGCCGCTCGACGAGGACCTGTTCGTCGTCGGCGATACGCTCACGGTCGACGGACGCATCGGCAAAGTGATCGACCTGCAGGGCATCGTCTCGGTCAAGCCGCTCGCCCACGCGCGTTTCACGCCCGTCGTCGGGCAGATTCTCCTGAAGCCGGGCGACTGGCTGCGGACCGACCGGCGCGGGGCCAATGCCGTCGCCCTGCGGCTAGTCAAGCAGACCGACGTCACGTTGGGGCCCGGCACGCTGGTCGAACTGGTCTCGCCGAAGCAGATGCGGCTGGCCTCGGGCGTGGTGAAGATCGTCGCCTCGGCCGACGCGCCGGTCGAATTGCTCGCCGCCGGCGATCAGAAAATCACCGTCAAGGGAACAAAGATTTTCCGCCTCCAGGACGACAAGCTCGCCGAGCTCGAAAAACCTCCGCTGTGGCTTCAAGGATTCGAGGGTGCTACCAGCAACGAGTCGCTCGGCTCGCTGGTGGCCAAGGTCGACGGACGCGACGTGCCGCTTACGGTCGGCTACCACAAGGTCACCGTCGATGTCCGCGACCAGATCGCCCGAACCGTGATCGAGGAATCCTTCGTTAATCACACCGACAACCGGCTCGAGGGCGTCTTCTACTTCCCCTTGCCGCAGGACGCCTCGATCTCGGGCTTCGCGATGTGGATCGGCGACAAGTTGGTCGAAGCCGACGTGGTCGAAAAGCAGCGTGCCCGGGAAATCTACGAGACGATCCTCCGCGAGAAGCGCGACCCCGGCTTGCTGGAATGGTCGGGCGGCAACATCTTCAAGGCCCGGGTGTTCCCGATCTTTGCCCATTCGGAGAAGCGGATCAAGATTACCTACACGCAGGTTCTTCCGTTGCGCGGCAACGCTTATCGCTACAGCTACGCGCTAAAGAGCGAACTCTTGCAGCAGCATCCGTTGCGCGAGCTTGCCATCACGGTGAACGTCCACTCGGCCGCGCCGTTGGCTGCGATCAGCTCGCCGACGCACACGTGCCGGCTGCAGAAGACGAAGCATTCGGCCCGGGCCGAGTTCACGGCCCAGCAGTACACGCCCACGCGCGACTTCGAGGTCGTCGTCGAGCTCGACCGCCAGCGGCCCGACGTTGTCATGATCCCACATCGGCGCGGCGAGGACGGCTATTTCCTACTGCAAGTGATGCCACCATCGCCCGGCGGCGATTCCGATCGCGAGATCCTCACGGAAGATGAGCCGCTGGACCTGTTGATCCTGGCCGATACGTCCGCATCGATGGACGACGCAAGCCGCCGCCGGCAGGCCGAGTTCCTCGCGGCCCTGTTGGGCGCGCTTACGCCGCAGGACTCCTTCAACCTGGCCACGTGCGACGTCGAGACTCACTGGGTCTTCCCCACGCGCCGGAGTGCTTCGGATGAAAGCGTCGAGGTGGCCCGGGAGTTGCTCGCCGATCGGATCTCGTTGGGCTGGACCAATCTCGACAAAGCGTTTGCCGCCGTGCTCGATCGCACGGGGGCAAATACCCACGTTGTTTACCTAGGCGATGGCATCGCGACGGGCAAAGACTCCGATCCCGTTCGGTTCGTCAACCGGCTGCGGCGGCTCTACAAGAATAAGACAGCGACTTGCCACGCCGTAACGCTCGGCAGCAGCTTCGAGCCGGCGGTGGTCCGGGCAATCGGCTCGCTCGGCGGCGGGTCGGTGCGGACCATCTCGGGCCAGCAGGGACCGGCCAAGGCGGCCCTGGAACTGTTGGGCGAGATCACCCGACCGCCGGTCCGAGAGCTGAAAGTCACGTTCGAGGGCCTGCGCACCGCCCGGGTCTATCCCGAGCAACTGCCCAACCTGGTCGCCGGCACGCAGCAGATTCTCTTGGGGCGTTATCTGCCCACCGGCAAAGACCAGCAGGGCAGGGTGGTCATTACCGGGCAGCAAGGCGACCGAACGCTGGAACTCGAGACCGACGTCTCGCTGGCCGACGCCGAGCGCGGCAACTCGTTCATCCCGAGGCTCTGGGCGCGAAAGCATCTCGACTGCCTGCTCAACCAGGGCGACTCACCGGCCGTGCGCGACGAGATCATCGCCTTGAGCGAAGAATATCACATCATGACGCCCTACACGTCGCTTTTGGTGCTCGAATCGGACGCCGACCGCGAGCGTTTCAAGGTCAAGCGGCGGTTCCAGATGCGCGACGGCGAAAAGTTCTTCGCCGAAGGGCGGGACAAGGTCGATTACGCACTGGTCCAGCAGGCCATGCAGCAGGCCGGCACCTGGCGGCTGGGACTCCGCCGCGCCGTCCTGCAGCAGTTGAGCACGTTGGGGCGGAACACCCGCGCGATAGAGCGGTCTTGGTCTCGAAGACTACTGCGAGGCGAGTCTTCAAAGGTAATTCTTTGTGGTGGGCAAGCGGGCATCGGGCCAGCACGAGGAGCCTCGTATGGTGCTGGAGTCTACTCGGACGTCGGACTGGTCGACCGTTTCGCGATCGACGAGTCCGCATTCCTACTCGACGGCCGACAGTGGGGCCTGGACGGAGCGTACCACGAAGGAGCAATGGGGCAGCCGATGGTGGGAAAAGGGCGCTTGGGCAAGCGATTTCCGACCAGCGGTGAGATCCTCTCTCAAGCTTTAGGACCGGCATCCTCGCCCATGTCTGCGTTGGAACGGTTCGAGGTCGAGGAGGCCGAGAAACAGGTCTTCTGGGCCGGTGTCCCCTTAAGCGTCAGGAGTTACGACCTCCGCAACAACTTCCATGGCCTGCTGTCGAGCCAATCCCTGGGAACGCGTTGCGTCGAATACTGCGGCCGTGAAGGCTTAGTGGCACAGGCTTCACCAAAGCCGTTCGCTCTTGGCCCTCCTGCCGCCTCGATGAGATATCGGTTCACCGCCGACGGCGACATCCCATACTTCAGGCGATTCGGCAAGGCGAACGTGGCACAATGGCGGATGCGAGGCGAGCCGCGTGCTAGACCCGACTGGCTGGGCACCCTCTTTGCGCCACTGCCGCCGGCGCCCAAGGATCCCGAGCCGGCGCCCAAGTCAACCTGGCCGGCCCCTGCCCGGGCATTGGCCGAGAGCCTGTTGCGCAGCGGGCAACTGGTCCGCAGCAGTGGTGGCCTGGAGATCGAAGGCAAGGTCGAGTACTTCGATCCGTTGCGAGGCCGGCTCACTTCGCAGAGCGACGCGTACGTTCTGGCCTCGGCCGGCGCCTGGCTCATCCGAGGCGGCGGCCCGGGCTGTCAGACCGTGATCCACTGGTGCGGCGCCGATGAGCGAGGTGTGCTCTCCAAGGCATTCTTGCTGGGGCGGGTGCGAAAGAGCGAGAAACGGGATCTCCAACGAGCGCCGCTGGGCCTTGACGGCTACGTCCAGGACTCCATCGAGCGGAGCTACCGCCGGCACAAGGCCGAAGTCCGCCGGGAAGAAGACGGGCAAACATGGCTGATTCTGACCTATCCGCAGCAGGCGGACCAGCAGACACGCGTGTTGATCGATACCGAGAAGGACGCGATTCTGCGGATCGAGATCCATGATCGGGACAAGCTCAAGCACACCACCACCTTCGACCGGTTCGTCGAGGTGGCCGGCGCGTGGTGGGCCGGGCGGGTCGAGCGGACCGACGAGCAGGGCCGGCGCATGTCGCTCACGACGCGGACCTTCAAACGGCTCGATCAGAAGAATTTCGACCGGCGCATGCGCGAGGCCTTGGCCGGACGTGATCGCGTGCAGTTGATCCGCCAGCCTCTGGTCGACGTGAAGCAGGCCAAACAGGCCGTAGCCGACCATAAAGATACTTTCGACGACCGTCTGACCATGGTTCTGCACTTCTGGGCAACCTCACAATGGGACCGGGTTATGGAACATTGGGAGGCAGCCGAGCAGCTCGCCACGGACAAGCCCGGCGTGCGCTGGGTCCGTTACGCCCTGATGGAAAACGCCCGACGACGAGAGGAATTGAAAAAGCTGTACCGGAAGGAAGCCGCCTCGCTGGCCAGGTTGGAGGGCAACGAGGCGGTCGAGGCACTCTTCCTGGCCGACCACGTTCGCAACCGCTCGGGCAGGATCCTGGAAGCCAACGAAAAGCTCGCCCTGCTCGACGTGCTCAGGCCGGTTTACCAATCGGCTCCGGCGATGACCGAAGCGATGAAGCGGTGGACGCTCGACCGCGTGGGCCAGCTTGACCGGACCGCCCGGGCCGAGGAAGCATTTGCGCTGCGTAGGCAACTGGCCGCCGATTACCCGCACGACGCCGACCTTCAGAGACAGTATGCCCAGCACGCGTTCAACCGCGGCCAGTACGACGCAGCCTACACCTGGCTCGAAACCACGCTGGCCGACGGCCGCAAGTGGTACCCACACGAAGAGAACTGGCTGCGCGACGCCTACGCGGGCTTCCTTCGCTCACAGGACCGTTATCCGGAACTGGTCGACTACCTGGCCAACTGGATCAAGCGCAATCCGGAGACAAACTCCCCCTATGCACAATACCTGACCTCGCTGATCTACACGGATCGGGCCGCCGAAGCGGACCGCCTGGTCCAACAGTGGTTCTCCGACGGCCGGCAGGCCGAGCGATTGCCGCCGGCCGTCTTGGCCCGGCTCGACGCCGCGATCAACTACGCCCTGGGCAACAAGTGGGGACTCTCCAGCGACTCGGTCGAGGCGCGGTGGCAGCGACGGCTTGAGAAAACGGCGATGCTGTTTGCCAATCACAAGGCGCACTGTCACGTCGCCGACCAGATCATGCACAACGGTAACTTCCAGCGGACTGACGCGTGCCGCCGGGTTCGCAAAAAGATCGCCGGCGTGCTGCTTGCCGAGATCAACACGCTCTCGCCCGAACGAATCGCTCGTTATGTCGACTGGATCTGGCCGAACGATCCGGCGGTCGCGACCGACACGTGGAAGAAGATTGCCCGGCGCATAACGCGCCGTTGGGAATCGGAGACCAATGCCGACCTCAGGCACAACCTGGGCAACACGCTGGCGAAGATCCGCGGCCGGATTTCCCACGCCCAGCATCTCGCGTTTTTGCGGCGACAGCTCGACGAAGGACCGGAGAAACACCGCACCGGCTACGCCAACCGGCTGTTCAACCACCTGCTCGCACAAAGCTGGTCGGCTAAGACGGAAGACGAAGCATTCTCGCTCTTGGATCGGCTGACCGACTCGAACAAGCCGCACGATCGCCTGATCTCACAGATTTCCACATTGCACCGGCTGACCGACCGGATGATTCGGGCACGATACGACGCACGCATGAGGAAGGTCAAGCACCAGGAGAAGCTCACGCGGACCGAACTGGCCGAGAAGAATGCCGAGGCCTTGCGGCTGGCCCGGGCGGCCTACGCCGACCGGGTGGCCCAACGGGCGCGCGACCTGGATCGCCCGTTGGCCGACTGGTTCACGATCGAGCGGCTCACGATCGAGGCGCGATTGGGTCGCAAGCTGGATGACGTCGTCGAAGCGTGCTGGGAGTTGGTCGGCCCGAGGCCGACTGCCCGGCCCAAGCATCCCGATGGGCGGTACTTGCTCGACCAGATGCTTCGCGACCGAGCTCTGGCAATTCTCTCGAACCTTGCGGCACGCAAGACGGCTAAGCCGCAGCAGATCAACCGCCTGCTGCGATACTTCGACGACGGCATCGCGATCGCGCCGAAAGCCGACGACTGGAAGCAGGCGAAGTACTTGATGCTGGTCGCGTTGGACCGGCCCAAAGAATTGGAGAAGGCCCTGCGTGGTTGGATTCGGCCCGAGTCGGCCGATTCGCACTGGCGCCGCGTGCTGGCCTATCTGTTGGCCGAGCAGGGCAAGCTGCCCGAGGCAATCGCGATGCTCGAAAAAATCGAGGCCGCCGACGAGCTAACCTCGGCCGACTATCGGGTGCTGGCCCGGTGGTACATGGCGGTCGATCAAGCCGAGGCGCACCAGCGGGCCGTCGTCGAGTCGTTCAAGACGGCCCCCGAGGGACAGTTGTGCCGATGGCTCCACCAGCAACTGCGTCCCTGGCAGCGGCGCGGTCGTCAGATGCCGACCGAACTGGACAAGAACGTGCCGCTGGTGTTTGCCACCGTGTTTGCGAAGTCGGGCAATCCGGCCAATTACCTCCCCGAGTTGCAGCAGTTCTACAGGGGCTCGCGCGATTTCCGCCTGCTCTCGGGCCTGGCCGATGCGGTGATCGGCCACACGTCCGGCAAGATTTATCCCGTACTGCAGAGAATGGGCGGCGTGTTAGGCGAAATCCGCGAGGAGGCCACGGTCGATGCGTTGATCGAGCATCTCCAGAAGGTTCGCCGCCGGGCGAAAACGCCGGTCGATCACCGGGCTCTCGATCTCGTGGAGTTGTTGGTCGAGCGACGCGCGGCCGAGCTGGCCAACCAGCCGGGCCCCCACGCCAAGCGGGCGCTGGTGGCCATGCAACGCGCCTTCCGGCGCGAGTGGTCCCCGGGCGAGCCGCGGCTGATGGCCGATTTCCTGCACGGCTTGGGCCACATCTCGCACGCCCCCTTGGCCGAGGAGCAACTCGCCGAATTGGCCCTACTGCATGAGCGGGCCAAACCCGGCTCGGCCGATCGGCTGCACATCGCGTGGCGCCGGGCGCAAACGATCTGGAACACCTCCCAAGGGGAACCGGCGGTCGATATGCTGAGCTTCGAGCTGGCCGAACACGAAAAGGCCCGAGGTGGGATATTGCCCGAGGCGGCCAACGGTCCGCTGGAAACCCTGATTTCTTACCACGAGGATCAGCGTCATTATGCCGCGGCCGAGAAGGTCTTGCTCGAGCAATTGCGGCACCCAACGAACGAGAAGCAGAGAAACTGGCTCACAGAGAGACTCTACAGGACGTACATATCAGCGCTGCACGACGGTGGACAGGTGTCGCTCGGGCAAGGAGTTACCTTGTACCGCGCACTGCGAGACCGTTTCGTGGCCGAGTTGAAAACCAAGGACCAGGGGCATCGGCGGCGACTTATCGAGCGGCTGTGCAGCCTGTTCCACGTGGCCAGAGACGAGAAGATCAACGAGTTCCGCAAGGACCTTCGCAAGCTGGCCTTCTCGACGCTTCCCGAGTTGCTTCGGTGGCATACAAACAGCCCGGAATCGATCATCCAGCACGTGTCCAGCACGTTGCGCGACCTGCTGGGTCCGCGCGAAGGCCTGGCGTTGCTGATCGAGCGGATCGAGAATCAGCCTTCGTGGTGGCGATACCAACGACACGACGCCTGGAGCCATTTCGGCTGGCAGTTGGCCAAGTGGCGGAGCGAGGCCGGCAAGCTGGGTGAGCTCCAGCCGCGGCTTTTGGCAATCGTCACCACCGAACTCCGGCGAGATCTCCGATCGCGCAGCTCGCGCAACCGCACCATTTACCACCGCAGACATAACGAATTCTGGAAGGAACAGACCGACGCGTTTGCCCGAGTCGCCGAGGAGGTGCTCGCCGAAAGGAAGCATTCCGGCGCCTCGGTCAAGTACATCGCCGACTACCTCTATCACGGTCTGGACCGATACGATCGGGCGATCGAGGTCTTGCTGGACGCCCATCGCCGCAAGATCCTCGACGAAGGCGGCCAGCGGCAGTTGACCGACTACTTCCATCGGAGGAATCGCTACGGCGAGGCGATCCCGATCCTTGAACCACTCGTTAAGAAGCGGCCGAACAGTTTCCACTACCGGTTTGAGTTAATGCGGGCCTACCACCGGACCAAGCAGCCCGAGGCGTTGTTGAGCCTGCTCGAAGAAACGGACGCCCGTTTCCACAAGGGCAACCGCTGGACCGAGGACATCATGGGCAAGCTGGCCTGGAGCTGCCTGGACAACCATCTCTATCGCCAATCGGCCGCCTACTACGAAGAGGCGATCTCCGCGCGCCAGCGCAGCCATCCGCGGCGCGGCATCGGCGACGAGACGCTCTCGAGCTATTACCGTCACCAGGCGGGAGCCTACGCCGCGTTGAAGAACACGACCAAGGCGGTCGACGCGGCGGCCGGGGCCATCGTCTGCTGGGGACCGCGCCACAACCGGCGTCGTCAGGCAACGGAGACGCTCCGGGAAGTCCTTCGCCGTTCACCCGATCTGGACGCCTACGTGGCCGAACTGGACAAGCAGGTCGAGGAGCAAGGCGCCGATCGCCCGATCATCCGCAAAGCCATCGGCCAGGTTTATCACCAGAAGGGACAGTTGGGCAAAGCCATCGCCCAATTGGCATTGGCCCTGCAGTTGCAGCCGGACGACGCCGAGACACACCAGACGCTGATCAACTGCTACGACCAGGCAGAAGACAATCGCGGTGCGATCGACGCCGTACTCGGCCGGCTGCAATTGAACCGGCGCGACGTGGGGCTGTATCGCGACCTGGGCAACCGGCTCAACGACGTCCAGCAGCACGAGCAGGCCGAGCGCGCCTACACGTCGATGGTCGAGATGCTCCCGAACGAATCAGAGAGCCACACCGAGCTGGCCAAGATTCGCCAGTCCCAAGACCGCTGGGCGGACGCGGCCGACCATTGGCGCCAGCTCGCGCGGATCCGCGCGCTGGAGCCGACCGGGCTGGTGAACCTGGCCAAGGCTCAGATCCGCCTGAAGCAATGGGACCGCGCGGCCGAAACCCTCGATCGGCTCCGGGCGAAGAGTTGGCCCGCGCGCTTCGATCCCGTGAAGCACGAGATCCGGGCGCTTCAAAACCAGATCGATCATCGACCGCCGAAGGACTAAGCGGAGATCACGAAGGTGTAGCGGCTGTCACAGGGTGCCACTGGCGTTTCGCCAGTGCTCGGTGGGCAGCGGCACGGGCAAGATGCCCGTGGCACCCGCTACACTAATTCGATCTTCGCTCTAAATGCTTTGTGACGAATGTCTGGCTGCCGGGTGCCATGCGCGTCCCGGCGCGCCGATCCGTACCTCGGCTCACCGCCAACCGGTGTGCAACGAGCCTAGCGCCGCCGGCGCGACAGGAACGTCAGGAACACAGCGAAAAGAAGGAGCACGGATGTCGACGGTTCGGGCACGGCTGTTTCTTCACCCGGGGAAGGGCTCCAGTGAGCCGCGAGGATCGAGGCGTCGGCCGGACCCACGGTACCGTCGCCGTCGAAGTCGCCGTCGGATGCCTTGCCCGAGACGCTCTGTCCCCAGTTGGCCGCCACCACGGCGGCATCCGTGGCGTCAACTCGGCCATCGTGGTTGGTGTCGCCGGGGATCGAGGGTGCAGGCCCCGCGTACGTCAGGGTGAGCGTGGGCGGCATTGCATAGGCGGCAGCCTCACTGGCCCAAAAACGGACTTGGCCCCCGGTGACAGGTTCGAAGGCCACGAGCCCAAGATACTCGCTCTCACCCAAGAGGGAATCGATGAATTCGGCATCCAACTCAATGGTAAT
>Ga0315543_1002927_pt1 | contig 15851 bp, 10 predicted proteins | sample SalMarSW160210MG_2_FD_203098 | JGI IMG/M metagenome (GOLD analysis project Ga0315543, IMG submission 203098) | Salt marsh sediment microbial communities from the Plum Island Ecosystem LTER, Massachusetts, United States - Salt Marsh Sediment SW1601-210 ...
GATTACTCATTGAGTCGGCCTTAATTCTTCCCTTTATTACTATGGATCCGAGAGAATCCAATTTGCTTCCAAATTCTTCGAATAATTTCGGAAATACCAATACATCAAAAGATCCGTTTTCGTCTTCTACATCTAATTTTGCCCATCGATGGTTCTTTTTTGATGTTTTTTTATCGACTTTTGTTATAGTTCCTCCGGTGATGATTAACTTATTAGTGGGTAAATCTTTTAATTTTGTAGATGGTGTGAATAGTGCTTCAGAAAGCTTTGCGTATTGAGTTAAAGGATGACTGGAAAAGAAAAAACCATAGGCTTCCTGCTCGTACTTTAATTTCTCATCTTCGTCGAATGGGGTTGTCGGAATCAGTTCTCTTTTTTTATCTTTAAACAAGGTTTCCATTTTTCTTTTTTCCTTTGTCTTTGTATAATCGATTGCGTTCTGGAGGGAAGAGAGTAAAGAATGTCTGTTTTCTTCGAGAGAATCAAAAGCTCCCGCTTTAATGAGACTCTCGATGACTTTTTTGTTTACAAGTCTTCCGCCGGCTCTCTCTACAAAATCAAAGAAACCTTCAAATTTTTGCTTCCTTCTTTCTTTTACGATTTCCATGACCGCATTTTTTCCGACATTTTTTATGCCTCCCAGACCATAACGAATTGTTTTCTTTTTCGGAGTAAATTCGTAAGTAGAAATGTTTATATCCGGAGGTCTTATTTCTATTCCATGTTTCCTCGCATCTTTAATGAATTTTCTTATATCTTCCACTTCTGCACTTATGTTACTTGTAAGAGCAGCAGCGTAAAACTCAATAGGATAGTGAGCTTTTAGATATGCGGTTTGATAGGCTATTTCCGCATAGGAAACCGAGTGTGCTTTGTTGAAGCCGTACTTTGCGAAAGCACTCATTCTTTCGAATATATCTTCCGCCTGGGTTTTAGATAAGCCGTTATTGGAGCACCCTTTGATGAATTTTTCCTCCATCGATTGCATAACGTCCATCTTTTTCTTCCCCATAGCTTTTCTTAAAATATCTGCTTCACCCAGAGAAAATCCTGCAAGTATATTTGCGATTTTCATGACTTGTTCCTGGTAGAGCATTATTCCATAGGTTTCTTCTAACACAGGTTTTAATTTTGGGTGGGGGTATTCAGAATCCATCTTGCCCTGTTTTCTTAAAGCGAATTCATCCTGGTCGATGTTTTGCAGCGGTCCTGGTCTATATAAAGCGACTGATGCTACGAGATCGGGAAAATCTGTCGGTTGAATTTTTCTTAACATTTTTCTCATACCATCCGACTCAAGCTGGAATACTCCTGTTGTATCTCCTCTTCTTATAAGCTCAAACGTTTTCTTATCGTCTTTTTCTAAATTATAAATATCCAGTTTATGTTTAATGTTCTTAAGAGTTTCCTGGATAACAGTAAGAGTTTTTAAACCCAGTATATCTACTTTCAAAAGTCCAAGTTTTTCTAAAGTTTCCATGGCAAATTGGGTGGTTATTACTTTCTCTTCACCTGTAGTGCTTACGAAGAGAGGTACGAAATCGGTAATGTCGCCGGGGGCGATTACCACTCCGGCTGCATGGGTGGAAGTCTGTCTGATCAATCCCTCGAGACTCTTGGCAAGTTCAATAAGTTCTTTTAAATCCGCTCTGTTTTGTATTTTTTCTCTGAGTTCGCTCGAACCGTTTATTGCTTCTTCTATTGATTGTTCTCTTTCTATTTGCTTGGCTAATTCGTCACAGTCGCCGTAAGGAATTTCGAGTACTCTGCCAACATCACGAATAACGGATCTGGCTTTTAAAATACTAAAGGTTACGATTTGAGCAACGTTTCTTTCCCCGTATTTCTTCTTAATGTGTTGAATAACTTCATCTCTTCTTACATCCGAAAAATCTATATCCACATCTGCCATAGAAACTCTTTGAGGATTCAGAAAGCGTTCGAAAATGAGTCCGTGCTTTAAGGGATTTACATTTGTTATGCCAAGACTATAAAGAACAAGGCTGCTTGTAGCGGATCCTCTACCCGGTCCGACCGGTATTCCTTTTTCTTTAGCGAAGTCTACGATATCTTTAATTATAAGAAAATATCCTGCCAGACCCAATTCTTTGATCACTGAAAGTTCGTAAACAAGGCGTTCTTCTTCTCCCGGAGTCACTCTTTTTAATCTTTCCTCGAGTCCTGATCGCGCAAGGTGTTCAAGATATTTGTTTATTCCTTCGAACCCTTTTGGTATTTCTATTGAAGGTAGTAATGTTTTGTCTGTTTCGAAGGGAACAGGTATACATTTTTCCTTAATATCCTGTGTGTTTTCGATGGCTTCGGGGATATCTTTAAATAATTCTTCCATTTCCTCTGGTGAGCACAGGTAAAAATTATCTGTAGGTAATTTTAAACTATTTTCTTCGCTAACAGTTTTTTTTGTCTGAAGTAAAAGTAAGATTTCATGACTTTTTGCGTCTTCTTGTTTTAGATAGTGAACGTCATTGGTTGCAATTATTGATACATCAAATTTTCTGGAAAGTTCAATTAGTTTTTCATTTACTTCAACTTCCTTTTCGATCCCAACCCGCATTATCTCTATATAGAAATCTTCACCAAATTCATTCTTAAAGAAATTTATTTGTTTTTCCGCTTCTTCTAAGTTGTCATTGTAAACAAAAGCGGGAATTATTCCGTTTCTGCATGCAGTTCCAACAATTATTCCTTCCTTGTATTGTGAAATAATTTCCTTATCCAGTCTGGGTTTTCTGTAAAAACCCTCAATATAAGCTAATGAGGACAATTTCATAAGGTTATGATAACCTTTTGAGTTTTTTGCCCAGAGGGTTATATGATAATTATCTGATTTATTCTTTCTTCCTTCTATGGAGAAATATCCTTCCATTCCAATGATTGGTTGTATTTGGTTTTTTACCGCTTCCTGGTAAAATTCGAATGCTCCGAAAAGATTACCGTGATCGGTAAGAGCTACGCAGTCCATACCCAGATTTTTTACCTGGGATATTAAATCCGGGATTTTTATTCCGCCGTCTAAGATTGAGTAATGACTATGAACATGGAGGTGAGTGAAATTCATGCTACTTTCACCTTAACCGTTTTTATTCTTTGTCTGGTTGCTTTGAGTATCGTGAATTTCACATTTCCTATAACTATTGTTTCGCCTTCCTCGGGAATGTGATTTAGTTTCGCGAAAATCAAGCCTCCCACTGTTCTAATATCGGAACTTTCATAGCCAAAAGGCAGGATTCCTTCAAGCTGGTCAAGTTCAAAAGTTCCGGGAATGATTACTGATCCATCTTCTAACTTTTTATAAATTGTTTTTTCTTTGTCCAATTCATCCTGTAGTTCTCCGACTATTTCTTCAATGAGATCTTCTGTTGTAAGAAGACCCGCAACCCCTCCGAATTCATCCATAACGATTGCGATAGAGATATGTTTTTTTTGAAATTCTCTAAGTGTAGAGAGTACATTTTTTGTATATGGTATGAAATAAGGCAATCGCATTAAGTCTCCCGCCAGTATTTTTTTATCCTCTCCCCATAATCTCAGTACTTCAGTCATATATATAATTCCGACTATATTGTCCCTGGAACCATCATATACCGGTATTTTGGCATGTCTTTTTTTTCTGTAATGATCTATCAGGGTTTCAATATTTTGGTCTATAGATATACATTCGATATCGGTTCGGGGAACCATTACGTCTTCTGCAACCGTTCTATCCAGTCTGAATATTGCGGTTACTAATTCTTCTTCGTCTTCGCTGATTATTCCTTCGTCTTCGACTTCAGCGATCAATTCTTTTAACTTTTTTTCACTTCTAATCGGAGATTTTTTAAACCATTTAAGCACTAGTATTTTCTCGTTTCTGGGAGTATTACTCCTCCTGATGTTATTATTTTAAAACCATCCTGGATTGAGATTTTTGTTTCTATAATTTCAGAAGCAGGGTAAATAAGATAGTATCCGGAGGTAGGATTAGGCGAAGTTGGTAAGAATACATTAAAGTATTCTTTTCCTTCTATTTCCCATTTATCTTTACTGGTTAAAAATGCGAGTGTATAGGTGTTTTTCCATGGATATTTTATAATTACTACTTTACTGAATGCTGAATGGTCTATCATAATCGCGTTTACAAGCTGTCTGGTTGCATTATAAAGACCTTTTACGAAAGGCAGTTTTGTCATTATTTTATCGAATGTGTTTAAAAACCATCTTCCAATAAAACCTGAAGTTAGAAATCCTATCATATAGATACCGATTATTACGGCAATAAAGCCCAGCAATGAAGACAGCGGTTTAGATATATCCGAAAACAAAGAAATCTGGGTGAAATATTTACCGAAGAAACCGCCTATTTTTTCTATTAAAAACCATAGCACTCCCACGGTTAAAGCTATCGGGAGAATAGCAACCAGTCCTGTTATAAAGTACCTTTTAATTCTATTTTTGAAAACCATATTATTTTATAAAGAATAATAAAAGGTTTGTCTAATTAGTCAAGTATCGTTTGTTTAACAATTAATTGCTTGTTACGGCGTTAAACGCGAGTACGGCCAATGCCACTTTATATAAGATATCGACTGTATTTCCCAAAACTTGCCAGAAAGATATTCCCATCGCAACTTTTACGGGAATGATGATTGTATCACCAGGTTTTATTTTGGAGGTTCCCTTTTCCACTTTTCCTGAAGCTCTTCTGATATATATTTCCTTCTTGTCTGCCGATGGTTTTGGTCCTCCTGCCATAGCTAAATAGTCTTTTAAGGATAACCTTTCTTCGTAAGTGATTCCTGTTGGATTATAAACCTCTCCTATTATCTGTACGGTTTTCGGTGTTAATGGTACATATATTGTGTCACTGTCCTCAAGGGGTATATTTAACTGTTCGGGGTTTGAAAGGTCTATTACAACCCTGCCAGGATTTTGGATTCCTTTAATTTGTGATAATTGTTGTTGTTGGATTCTTATATATTCCATATCGGCAATTTTATCGGATTCGGACTGCATGCTGCGCATAAGGGCTCTTTGCTCATAAAGAAGTCTCATTGTTGTTTCTCTGGTTAAATCTTCTGTTGCTTGATTTTGTGCATTGGCTACCGATGTTCTTACGAACATTGCTCCCTCGAGATAGGCATTTTTAGTAAACCCTCCGGCTCTATCAATGACTTCTTTTAACGAAGTGCCAACTTTTATTTGATAGTTGCCGGGGAAAGTAAATTCTCCTTTTAAGTTAACGGTTCCGACTTTGCTATAAGAAGGGATTCTTTTTATTAAGATGTAGTCCCTTGGTTGGAGAATAATTTTTAAGTCATCATCATTCTCAATATCTATGTTTCTTACATAAGCTCCCTTATCAGGATCGACCCTAAAGAGTTCTGCTCCTTTTTGTGCGGAAATCTTAGGGCGGGCAGAAAACACTAGGTCTTTTACTTTCATTTGTGGATATAAGGGAAAAGAATCAGGTTTTTCTACTTCTCCCGATATTTCTACATAGAATTTTTCTTCCAATTCTTCATTGCTAAATATTTTTATTCTATCCCATTCTTCGAGATTAAAGTTCTCCTCAGGAGCACCTTCAAGTAGCTTTTTAAGATTGATTTCTATTATTTGTGGATGTGTCACACCGACGAATCGAAAGAGATCTGCTCTCTCCATATATGTCCCTTTTCTTATCCCGCCGGCTTCGTTTATGAGATCGAGAACGGTCATGCCATCTTTTAAGCCGAAAATTCCCTGATTTTTTACGTTTCCGTTAATTTCAACATAGTTATGTAAATACGGCGGTATTTCAAAAACACCGGCGAGGTCTCCGTTTTCTATAGTTATATTTTTTGAAATTCTATTAAAATCATTTTCGTCCTCAAATTTTAGGTCTTTAACAATCTTTTCGTTTTCGGGAGAAATTCTTTCGAGCTGAATTCGTTTTTTGCCTGCCGTTGGCAGTAAGCCTCCAGCCATTTCTGTCAACTCAGATAACCGTTCGTCATTTTCTATTTCATAAATGCCGGGTCTATTTACGGCTCCGCGTATTCCTACAACTTTATCTATAGGAGGTACAAATAGAATGTCCCCGGATGAAAATTGGATTGACGGTAAAGGGTTTTCTTTTATAAGTAATTTGTATAAGTCAATCGTTTTTGTGGTCCCATTATTTGAGATATATTTGATTTTTCTAAGGCTGCCTGATTTCTTTGGTCCGTCGGCTTCAAATAGAGGAGCTAAAGGGTTTGAAAGCACTGTGATGTTGTAAACTCCGGGTTTGTTAACTTCGCCTAAAACAAATACACTAACACTTTTTAAGTGGCCTAAACTTAAATTAACCTCTATGTTGGAGAACTCTTTTCGGAATTCTTCACCTATTATTTTTCTGCCTTCCCCGTACGATTTTCCCCATAGGTTTATATTCCCTACATGCGGGAGAACAATTGAGCCATCACGGTTTATAGTTACTGTCCATGAATTATTTAATTCACCGGAAATATCGATGTATAGTTCATCTCCAGGTCCCAGTATATAATTATCCGCAACCGGAGCAAAAGTGGGTATTTCCTTTAATGACGTTTGGAATATATCGTATCCGAATTGCTTTAAAGTTACTGATAGAGGACTAAGTTGTTTGTTTGTTTTAGATAATTTTTTTCTTAAATGGAAGTACATGGTGTCTGAAAGATAAATTGTATCTGAAGAAGTTAATTCCATCGCTTGTGATTTTAATTCCAGTAAATATTTACTCCTTTCTATTTTCAGAGATTCACTTTTTACTTCTTCTACAAGAGAATCTATTAGCAGTTCAAGTTCTATTCTTCTTGGCGTCATCAGATATTTTTCTTTAAACATTTCTTCTATTGTCGATAGTTCTTCGACTTTCACGGCGATAGATTTAGACGTTTCTGTTTCTTTGCGTAAACTATCTTCGAGTAGTTTTTGTTGGGAAGGGGTCCTCGCCACACTTTGCTGCAGTTTTTTGATGAGGTTTGCATCGATTCCCTGACTGAAGCAAGTGAAGGGTACTATCATAAAAATAAACACTAATATTGTTCTTTTTCTTATCATATTTTCTCCGTTTTTTAATATTTTGATACTACGAAAACTTTTAGATTTGTCAAGGGCTTATGGGTGTTAGTTATTTGCTATTTATTAGCTTTAGATTCACTTCGTCTCTGTATTGTTGAGAGTACCGTTGAAAATTAAATATCAAAAATTAAAAAGCAAAATGACAAATAAAAATGCAAAATTACCCCCTTCCCCTAAATCCAAAAAACTAAAAGAAATTTGTGTTATTCGTGTAATTTGTTGTTTCTCTCTTTTCTAAATTCATTTTTGAACTTTAATTTGTAATTTTACATTTTGATATTTTATTTTTGAATTTAGCGGTTTCGCCGCGCATTGACATATTTTATATTCTAACTATAATACAACTATGAATTCTATTTTGGAAAAAATCGAAGAGTCTATTATATCAAAGGTTATGAAAGCCGCAGAAGAGGCTAACGCGATAAATTTTGCTGAAAACCCTATCGAACTTTTTACGCCTAAGTCTATAATTGAAAACGTCAAGGAAGCAATAGAGGGTGGGTTTAATGGTTATTTGCCGGGTGAAGGAAGAAGTCCTTTAAGAAAAATGATTTCGGAAATGATTGCCAGGGAAACCGGGGTAACTTTTGACCCTGAAGAAGAAATTACTATAACTTCAGGAGCCAGTGAGGCATTTGTTTCATCTATGTTGAGTCTTGTTGAGGGGGAGAATGGGGTTGTTATACCTGAACCATTTTATGAAAATTATTTACCGATAACTGAATTAAGCCGAGGTAAGCCGATTTTTTTATCTCTCGCTGAGCCCGATTATTCTTTTCATTTTACCGATTTTAAAAAATTGCCGACTTTTAAGGTCTTTATTTTGAATAATCCCCACAACCCGACCGGAAAAGTTTTTAATTCCGAAGAGATTAAGGCAATAGGGGATACTGTTCTTGAAAGAGAAGCGTATTTAATTGTTGATGAAACCTGCAAACATCTTTTGTATGATGATGAATATGTATCACCTTTAAAAATTGAAGAGCTTGTTGATCATACAATTATTATCAGTAGTCTTTCTACTATTTTTTCTGTGAGGGGATGGAGATTAGGTTATGTCGCTGCGAGAGCTCCGGTTATGAAAGAGATAAGAAAAGTTCATTATTATAGTTCTATTTCTGCTCCGGTTCCTTTTCAATGGGCTTGCGAGAATTTCGATATGATATCAAATTATATCGAAAACCTAAGGGAGAAGTATAAGGAAAAAAGAGATTTCTTGTGCAGGATGCTTGAAAAAGCAGGGTTTGCATTCTATAATCCCGACGGAGGATTTTACGTTTTTGCAAATTTCGAGAATGTCTGGGATGGAAATGATTGGGGTTTTTACAAGTATTTGCTTAAAAATAAAAATTTGGCAGTTATTCCAGGTTCGGCTTTTTATTCTGGTAAAAATAAAGGGAAAAAGAAGGTCAGATTTACTTTCTCTCAGTCGGATTCAAATCTCAGGGAACTCAGTTCCATTCTTTCAGGCGGTATTACCTGATAGACGGTTCCTCTGGATCAGTTAAATTGAAAAATAGTCAAATAGTTGAATTGTAAAAACAGCAAAATATTTCGTGTGTTTTTTTAACCCAAATTCAAAACGGCTGGTGGGGTTTAGTGTATTTAGTATGTTTCGTGGTTAAATATTCTGTTTCTTCTTTTTGTCTTGGTGCCTTTGTGGCTATTATGTTTTTACGATTCGTATTCCCACATGGAGAAAAAGGATTTTAGTCTTCTTCTGCCCGGGCTTTTTCGCAGTTTATTCAGCGCATTTTCTTCAATTTGTCTTATTCTCTCTCTTGTCACATTGAACATTAATCCTATTTCTTCAAGAGTTTTACTTTCACCGTCTAAGAGTCCATATCGGAGTTCCAAAATCCTTTTTTCTCTGGGAGATAAAGAGGTTTCTAGGACTTCTCCGAGACTTTCGCTCAGCAATGTTAGCATAGCTTTTTTTGCGGGAGAAGGCGTTTTTTCTTTGGCAATTATATCTCCGAAAACCAGCTCCCCGTTTTCGGAAACCGGCTCATCCAGTGATTTAGTCGTATCACCCAGTCTTTGAGCGAATTTTATTCGTTCCTTTGAAATTCCAATATCCTTAGAAATTTCTTCTATAGTTGGTTTTATTCCGTTTCTCTGGAGAAGTTCCCTTTTTGATCGCGTGATTTTATTTATGAGGGTTAAAGTATGTGCGGGGATTGCAAAAGAGTCAGATTGTTCCGCGAGAGTTTTTATTATAGCTTGCTTTATCCACCATATACCATACGTTGAGAATTTATAGCCTTTTCTATGGTCGAATTTTTCGACAGCTTTTATTAATCCAGCATTGCCCTCCTGAACGATATCCATGAAACTAACTCCGCGTTTAGTATATTTCTTTGCGATAGAAAAAACCAATCGAATATTTCCCTCGACCAGTTCTCTTTTTGCTTGAGAGAAGAACCTTTCCCATTTTTGGATATTTTTTCTTATATGGTTTATTTCTTTCCAGTCTGCGTGAATTTCAAGTTGATAAGTTTTGATTTTTTCAATTGCGTCTTTTAACTCTTTCTTAATTTTTTTTCTTTCTTTCGTAGAATTCGCTTTCTTAAATTCTTCTCTTAGATTTCTAATATTTATTACCTTTTCATCAAACTTTTCGTGTGTTTTCGCCTGTAATTTCATAAGTTGTTTTAAATAAGGAGTTTGTATTCGGAGCTTCAATATGGATCTGATTATATTTTTTTCATATCTTTTATATTTAAATTTGTAAATTCTTTTGCCTTTTTTGAAGTAAGCATCCTTATATTGTATTAGTTTTAGCTTCCATTTTTCTATACGTTTCATTAATTTGAATAAATTTTTCATATCTTTATAACTTACATAATTTTCATTCCATTTGTGAGTATCTAGATATAAAAATTGTTTAATTAAAAAGGATGATTTTTCGATTTCTTTCTTATACGATAAAAACTTGTCTATTGCCGGAATAAATCTGAAGAGATATCTACAAATCATTGAACGGCCTTTTTCTAATTTTTTTCCGATTTCGAATTCTTCTTCTTTTGTAAGTAATGCGGTTCCGTCTATATCTCGAAGATAAAGTTTCATGGGTTGATCGATAACAACAGGAGAAATTTTGCCCGAAATATTATTATCCGAATACTTCTCTTCTTCTTTGATTGGTTCTGCCTCTTCTAATTCAGTTCCTATTTCAATCAAAATTTTGTTTAATTTCTCTTCAGTTATATCCGGGTTATCTTTCAATTCATCAAGATAGTTGTTGCCGTTTTTATCCATAAAATTTAGAATTTCTGTCCAGGCAATATTCTTATCTTCCAAAAATTTTTCCTTTTTCAAGGTATTTCCGTTCTTCTGTAAGCGCATCTATCTCTTTACATAATAATGTTTCGTTTTCGCTTTTTCCCTTATCGGTATTAATTTTTTGCAGTTCAATTAATTTTTCTTCTATCAGTTTTCCCAAATGGTATCTTTTTAAGTTTTTCGCACAGGTAATTGGAGAGTTCATTGGTTCTTCACTCTTTTTAATTAAATAATTTACAAAAGATTGAGGAAGTGATTCTGTTATATCTTTCATTTTTATATCCGCGCCTTCTTTTATCAATCTGAAATATTTTTTTAGATGGGGATTCTTGATCTGGCTTTCATCTATTATAGAGAAAATGATATCTTTTTCTTTAGGATTTTCTAAAATAGCATATATTAGTGATAATTCATATTCCTCTCTTTCTTCAATAGTTGTTTTCTTTTGAGGAAGAATAATCGATTTTTGTACTTTGTTTTGATCTAATAATTCTTTTCTGATTGCAAGTTTTTTTGCGATAAATTCTTTGTATATTTCTATTTTAGAAGGTTCTCTGATTACCTCGAGCATTGAATTGATTTCGCCAACAGCTTTAGAAAGTTCCGTTGGGGAAGAAAGGCTGTATTTATTCCTTATTCTTTCCAGCATCCAGTCTATAAAATCATTCGAATTTTCTATTAATTTTTCGAAAGCTTTTTTCCCTTCTTTAGATATTATCTCATCGGGGTCTTTTTCTTTTCCGCTTTGCCCTATTTTTACATTAATCCCTTCGCCAAGGAGCATACCTAAAGATCTGAGCGTGGCTATTTTTCCTGCAGTATCTTCATCGAAGAAAAGGATTACCTCTTTTGCATATCGTGAAATTAATTCTGCCTGATCCAGAGTAAGAGACGTTCCCAGGCAGGCGACAGCGTTCTTTATGCCTGCTTGATAAAGCGATAGGAAATCGAAATATCCTTCTACAAGTATAATTTTTTCTGTTTTTCTTATTTCCTTTTTAGTATGCCACAAACTGTAAAGATTCTTTCCTTTCTTATGAATTGGGGTATCAGGTGAATTGAGATATTTTGGTCCTTTTTTACTCAGTCTTCTGCCTCCAAAGCCTATAATTCTTCCCGAGGAAGAAAACAGAGGAAATAGAAGCCGCAAGAAAAATGTATCTTTTAGCCCTCCGTTGCTTTTTTTTATAAGACCACTTTTAATTAAATCTGTGATTTTAAATTCTTTTTTCGCTTTTGCAATAAAATTACTTCCATACGGTGCAAAACCCAATTGGAATTCTTCTATTGAGTTTTTATTAAGGCCTCTTTTTTTTAAGTAATCAAGTACTTTAGAGGAGTTCAACAGTTCTCTGTGATAGAAGTCTACCGCAAAATTGTGTATTGAGTACAATATTTGGTTTTCGCCTTTAAACTGACCGATTTCTATACCTGCTTTTTCGGCTAAAATCCGAACTGCTTCTATAAAAGGAACCTTCTCAAATTCCATTACGAATGTAATAACATCTCCGCTTTTACCGCAACCGAAACAGTGAAATATGTTTAAATCCGTAGAAACATGAAAAGAAGGTGTATCGTCTTTATGAAACGGGCAATTGGTAACGTAATTCTTACCAGCTTTCTTTAAGGGAAGGTAATCTCCAATAAGGTGAGATATTTCTATCCTTTCTTTGATTTGACTTATAACCTCATTGGAAACAGGCATAACGCTAAATTTTAAGGTTTTTTTTGACTTTCGCAACCCCTTTACCCCAACATTTAAACCTCTTGGCAGTTTTAGAGATAGACTTCGAATTCTCAATAATATTGGTGCGTGGGGAAAGATTCTTTTTTTACACTTAACCCCTTGACAAAGTGGACAATTTGATTATAATTGTGGGTAGTGGTGGTGGAAAGTGGGGAATATTTGAAGAAGGAGGAAAGAATGTATTTTATAGGGAATGACATACACTCAGTAGATCATAAAGGAAGAGTTTTTATTCCTGCGAAATTCCGTTCGGTTTTGACAAAAGAAGACAAAGGTGGGTTTTATGTAGCCCGGGGTTTCGAGACTTCCCTTTTGCTTTTTCCTCTTTCCAGGTGGAACGAATTTATAAAGGAGCTTTCTAACAGGAGCTACTCTCAAAAAAGTATAAGAGAAGCCATAAGAGCATTTTCTTATGGGGCTGAACGCCTTTCTATGGATTCCCAGGGACGGGTTGTTCTTCCCAAGGAGCTTCGTGATTACTCTAAAATCGAGGAAGAAGTTTTTTTTCTTGGAGCAATTGATAAAATTGAGTTATGGTCGCCTGCTGTTTATGAAAAATATTCTAAGGGGTGCAGTGATATAAATGAACTGTATTCGAAGCTTGGTATGTGATGAGGCTATGATGGAAGGTGTTTCGATTCATCTTCCTGTGATGGTGGATAAAGTTATTGATTTTCTTATATGTGATAAAAAGGGTGTTTATGTTGATGCTACTCTTGGGTGTGGGGGACACGCTCTTGCAATACTCGAAAATTCCGATGCTTTCGTAGTTGGGTTCGATCTTGACAGAAGACAAATTGAAATCTCCAGTAAAAGGTTATCTAGATTTGGAGAAAGATCATTATTTATCCTTGGTAATTATAAAGATATGGGGCAATTTTTCGATAATGGAGTTAACGGAATTCTTTTTGATTTCGGTCTATCTTCTTATCAGTTAAATGATCCCAAAAGAGGTTTTTCTTATAGAGAAGAGGGGCCTCTTGATATGAGGTTTGGAGAAAAAGGTATGAGTGCAGCGGATATAGTAGAAGAGTACAGCGAGGAGAAAATTGCGGATATTCTTTATCGTTATGGTGGAGAAAGAGCTTCGAGAATAATTGGAAAAAAGATAAAAAGGAAAAACCCTAAGACTACAGGAGAACTTGCTCTTTTGGTTAGAAAAACTGTTCCGAGAAGCAAAGCGCATAAGCATCTTGGTAGGGTTTTTCAGGCTTTCCGAATAGCGGTTAATGATGAGCTTCGAAATATTGAGGGTGGTATTATAGCTGCTTCGAAAATTTTGAAGGAAAAAGGCAGGTTGGTTGTTATTACTTATCATAAAGATGAAGAGAAATTAGTATGTAAAAAAGCGAGGGAGGAAGGTTTGAAGCCGCTTCTTAAAAAACCGGTTGAACCGACCAAGGATGAGTTCCAGCGAAATCCCAGGTGCAGAAGTGCACATTTAAGGGTTTTTGAAAAGTGAGGACGATAAAGGTATTATTTTTAATTCTGGTCTTTATTTCGCCTTTTATTTTACACGTTTGGAAAAAAAATATGGTCAATGCGCTTAATATAAAAATTTCAAATTTAACAAGGGAGGTTCAGAATCTAGAGAGAAACGTTATGATACTTGACTCTAAGTGGCGAAGAGAGTCAAGATCGGGTTTTATAGAAGAAAGAGCTCGAAGATTGTTAAAAATGAGATATCCTAAAAAAGGGGAAATTTTTAAAATAGAAGATTTTGATATTACGGGTGGAAAAAATGGAGCGTAAATTGTTTAAAGGAAAAGCCAGAGCGTTGGTTCTTCTATTTTTGTCGCTCTGGTTCTTGGTGTTTGGGAGGCTTTTTTATCTTCAGGTAATAAGATCTGAAGAAATGAGCAAGCAGACACAGGAAAAACAGTTACGTTTGCTTCCGATAGAATCTCGAAGAGGAAAAATACTGGATAGGAAGGGAAGAATTCTTGCTACGGATTTAAAAATGTTTACTCTTTATGCGAGGAAAAGTTTGATTGAAAATCCTAAAGAGATTGCTAAAAGGCTTTCTGATTGTTCTTTGGGGAGCGAAGAAAGACTCCTTAGGCTCCTTGGGGACAATGCTGAATTTATAAGAATAGCCCGTGGAATTTCCGATTCGGTTGTGAATGAAATAAATATTCCGGGGGTATATGCGGTCAAAGAGTGGTATAGGTTTTATCCCTCCGGTCCTTTAGGGAGAACTCTTTTGGGTTCTCTTGATTGGAGAAGGGAAGGGATAATGGGTGTTGAAAGAGAATATGATGCGGTTCTTAAAGGGGAAGATGGATGGGCTCACTTCTTGGAAGTGCCAAGGTATTCAGGTATAACTCTTCTTAAACGTTCCGAAAATGAGAATAAGGATCCATCACAAGGATGTGACATTTACCTTACAATTGATCTTGACCTTCAATCAATTATGAATGAAGAATTGGAAATTTTGAAAGAGACGACAGGAGCCGATCAGGTTATGGGTGTTTGTATTTCTGTTAAGACGGGTGAAATTCTCGCAATGGTTAACTTTCCGGAATTCAACCCCAATAAAGGTTGGAGGCTTAATGCTTGTACTTCCTGGGAATTTGAACCCGGTTCTATTTTTAAATTAATCCCTGCTTTTGCTTATATAAATAAGGGTTTTTCTATTTCTGATACAATAGTGGATTCTACAACGATTGATTTTGGAGGTAAGCTGTTTAAAGATATGCATCCTCATTCCGCATATAGTTTTAGAGAGGCCTTGGTATATTCCTCTAATGTAGGATTTATTGCTGTTGGTGAAAAAATTGGGAAGAAGGAATTTTATAACACAGCTCGACTTTTTGGGATTGGTTGTGAAAGTGGTATAGATTTACCGGTAGAATATTCGGGGAAGTTACCTCATCTTCCTAAGGGTCGGGATATAAGACTTGCTACCGTTTCTTTTGGTCAGGGCGTATCTGTAACTCCACTGCAGATGATGGTGGCGTATCAGGCTGTGGCAAACGATGGAGTTCTCTTAAGGCCAAGGGTAATGAAGAGTATTGCTAAAAATGGTAGAATTGTAAGAAAAAGTAAAAAAGAAGTTATCCGGAGAATTGGCAGTCCGAAATCTTGTGGTATTCTGCTTGATATTCTACATAGCGCGACTAAGGAAGGTACAGGTATTTCTGCTTCTCCTTCGCTTGTTCCTATAGCGGGAAAGACCGGAACCGCATGGAAGGTTGAGGATGGTAGTTATGTAAAAAGCAAATATGTTTCTTCTTTTGTAGGTGTTTTTCCTTATCCGGAGCCGGATTTTGTTTTAGGTGTTTTTGTCGATAATATTGGGTGGCCTTATTATGCTTCTGAAACTGCTTGTCCCGCTTTTAAAAAAATAGTAAGTAGAATTATAACGCATAGAAATTATAGGCAAAGGTTTTTGTAATTATGAAAATTGATGAATTACTAAAAGGTGTTGAAGTTACAAAAAGAACGGATAAAGCAAATGAAATTGCCGGTATCACTGATGATTCACGGAAAGTTGAAAGTGGTTTTCTTTTTGCTGCTCTCAAAGGAGAGGACTTTGATGGGCATGATTTCTATGAGGAAGCTCTAAATAATGGGGCTTGTGTTATTTTGCTGGAAAGGGAAATATCCCAGGATATTCCGTATATTCTTGTTCCAAATGCAAGGAAGGCTTTTTCTAGAATTGCTTCCAATTATTATGGAAATCCTTCGCAGAAGTTAAAAATTATAGGTGTTACAGGAACAAATGGCAAGACTACAA
>Ga0315543_1002935_pt1 | contig 15822 bp, 10 predicted proteins | sample SalMarSW160210MG_2_FD_203098 | JGI IMG/M metagenome (GOLD analysis project Ga0315543, IMG submission 203098) | Salt marsh sediment microbial communities from the Plum Island Ecosystem LTER, Massachusetts, United States - Salt Marsh Sediment SW1601-210 ...
TCTTTTGTCGGAAAAGAAAGCTATACCAGAAAAGAAAGTTTTGAGCCCACCAGAACCCATAGATACGCAAGAGGAAAAATCATTCTTACTTTGGCCAGTAGAGGGAGAAGTGATCGGCTATTTTGGGGATAAAGGAAACAAAGGAATAGATATCGCTGCTCCTGAGGGAACTACCGTTTTTGCCCCTGCTAATGGAGTAGTTGAGCTTGCCGGATATGGAAAAGAACCTGGAAACTTACTGATGATTAAACACGGAAAGGAAGGACTGATTACTGTATATACGTATCTATCCTCTTGGCTGGTAAAGAAGGGGGATAGAGTAAAGAAAGGAGACCCCATCGCTAAAGCAGGAATCACGGGCACTGCAAAGAACCCTTGCCTTCATTTTGAAGTTCGCAAAATAGAAACTGTAGAGCCGGTAAATCCTCTAGATTATCTCCCATAAGGTAGCTAACGGCCTTAAAAGAGTCTCTTACTGTTTTCGTAGGCTGATTTTTATTTTTTGACCACGATAATCTTTGGCGGTTTCTAGACTGTGAGTGGAATTTGGGCCTACAAGATACTCTGAGGCTAATTATAGATGTCCATCATTTTTAGCAAAAAGGAAACTTATGTGGTACAACAAGAGGTTGAGATAACTAACAAAATAGGTTTACATGTTAGACCAGCTTCCATGTTAGTGGAGACCGCCAGTAAGTTCAAATCTGATATCTGGATAGAAAAAGATGGTCAGGAAGCTAATGGAAAGAGTATTATGAGTCTCTTATTACTCTCCGCCCCCCAGGGTAGCAAAATCAGCGTCAAAGCAGAAGGACCAGATGCTGCTAAGGCTGTTCAAGCTCTGGTAAATATAGTTAAAGACAAATTTGGTGAGGAGTAACTGGCTAAAGGTTGAAAGATGCTTAGTGCAAAATGGGTAAGGGATAATCTAGATGCCGTGAAGGAGAGTTTAAAGAAAAGAGGTGTTCAAGCCCCTCTCCGCGCATTCCTCCGTGACGACAAAAACCGACGGGAGTACATCCAGAAGATTGACGCCCTGAAACATGCTCAGAATGAACTTTCAAAGCAAATAGGCCAGCTAAAGAGTCAGGGTAAGAATCCTGATTCACTTTTGCAGGAGATGCGAGATATCTCCAGCGAAATTGAAAAGTGGGAGACGCAGACAAAAGAGTGGAAGGCTAAGACCAGAAATTTTCTTCTCAATCTTCCTAATCGTCTCCATCCAGATGTTCCTTCAGGTTCTGAAAATGTGGAAGTAAGGAGGTGGGGAACACCCCCTGGATTTGATTTTTCCCCCCAAGATCACCAGAAGTTGGGTGAGACCCTGGGAGTGCTTGATTTCAAAAGAGCAGCTAAGATGACCGGAAGCGGATTTGTTCTCTATAAGGGATTAGGTGCTCGTCTCGAGAGAGCTCTTATTAATTTCATGTTAGATCTTCACATTAGTCGGGGGTATGAGGAGGTTCTACCTCCCTTTATGACCAATTCTGCTGCCACCACAGGAACAGGGCAGCTCCCCAAGTTCCGGGATGACCTTTATCGATGTGAGAAGGAGGATTATTACCTGGTTCCTACGGCTGAGGTCCCGGTGACTAACATGTACCGGGAGGAGATTCTGGATGAGGAAGATCTTCCCTTGTCCTATGTCGCTTACACTCCTTGTTTTAGGAGAGAGGCAGGCACTTATGGTAAGAAGATCCAGGGACTCATCAGGCAGCATCAGTTTAACAAAGTGGAACTGGTAAAATTCACCACTCCCGAGACTTCTTATGAGGAACTGGAGAAGTTAACCTCGGAGGCGGAAGAGGTATTAAAAAGGCTTGAGCTTTCCTATCGGGTAGTGAAACTATCTGGCCAGGAACTCGGCTTTGCCGCTGCTTTTGGCTACGATATTGAGGTATGGGTTCCCAGTCAGGAGAAATTTCTGGAAATATCTACCTGCTCCAATTTCGAAGATTACCAGGCCCGAAGAGCCTCTATCAAGTTCAGAGCTAAAGCTAACAAATCCACTCATTACCTGCACACTCTCAATGGATCGGGCCTCGCCATAGGAAGAACGGTAGTGGCCATTTTGGAAAATTTCCAAAATCGAGATGGCCGGATCCTCATCCCTGAGGTTCTGCGCTCCTACATGCAGGGAGCGAAATGGATAGAGAAGCCATAAGGAGGGGTGTCCGAATTGGCAAGGAGCCGGTCTTGAAAACCGGTGAAAGGCAGCGATGCCCGTCTGGGTTCGAGTCCCAGCCCCTCCGCCAGTGCAACCAATTCGAACCTTTGTACCTATCATCTAAGAGAGCAAGGGTTTGAATCTTTTGTCCCGGTATTTTCTTACCTTCTGCACCTTTCACAACAGAAAAACCTTGCCTTTATCATAAAATGATATATGCTATCTATTAGCGTGAAGTATATAGGACAATGGTCCTCTTGTGAGGAAATGACACCGCAAGGGACATAGTCGGGCACGTGTTTTCTCGGGCTCTTCTCAAAATGAGAAAACGAATGGGGGTAAGAAAATCTGGCAAAAACATAAAGCTAGCCCGCATAAAACTTGATTTAACCCAAACTCAACTTGCCCAAAGAATCAATTCCAAACAGAAAAGCATCTCCCGTTATGAAACCGGGGCATCACTGCCGTCCATAAAAACCTTGGTCAAAATTGCCAAAATTCTCAAAAAACCAGCTGGTTATTTTTTAGAGGAGTAAGGTGGCAAGGGAAGTCTTGCAAGATTGAAAAGAGGATGTGGCCCTGATTTCCCTCAAGATGATGACAGTAAAAAGTTACAATCCGGGGCTTCGGTTATAACCATGCATAAACGAAGTACTTCGCAAAATTTGCCATTTTGGGAGCATAAGCGAAGTAATTCGGTTATTTTAAGTTATCTGAAATTGGGACATATGGGAATTGAATCTTATGATACCGACTAATATTGCAAGGAATCATATCCTCAAGGCTATTCAAGAGATTGATAGGGATGGTATTCCCAAAGGTAGAAACTCGAAGAAATTTAAACTTGTTTTTGATGAAAAAGCATACCCCTCAAAGTATGTTATTTCATTAGCCAATAAATATGCAAATGGAGAGGAACTCGAGCCGTCAGATTTTGGTGGAGGTCGAGAGACAAATGATTATCTGGGGCGATTAAGATTTGAAATCGTAGAGAATTTTCCTTCAGCGAAGCAACTCTCAAAGCCCCTCAATAGAAGGAAAAGAAAAGTGCAATCCGGGGTAAGTCATAATGAAAGATGTCCCGAATGCAAACAAACAATCGAAAAGATGCTTAGAAAAATCTACGGAGAAGTTAAAAGCAATTATAAATTTGAAGTGGGTGTGCTTCCTGAAGATTTCATAAATTCTCAGTTTTATCATGAGATAAAGGATATTTTTTTATCACTTAAAGAATGCAGAGGGCATGAAGATTTTGTACGAGCATCTAATCTGCCAAGGGTTGATTTTTATGTTCCGAAACCCGGATTCATAGTTGAATTTGATGAATCGCAACATTTTACAGCCTGTAGAAAAGGATCGCTTTTGAAATATCCTGACACTTTAGAAATAGGTTTTAACGCGAATAAATGGATTGAGTTATGCGAGAAAACCGATGCCAAGGATAACGATCCTCCTTATAGGGATGAGCAACGAGCATGGTATGATACACTGAGAGATTTTCTTCCTACTATTAAACAACTCCTTCCAACCATAAGATTATTTTCGAAAGATTTTCGTTGGTGCAACTTAAACCCTGAAGTGCAATCTGACATTAAAAAGTTCAAGGCACTTTTGGAGGATAGAAAACCACAATGGCTGATTGAAGTCAAAGAAGATCCTAATCCATCTTTAGCCCGCATTGTTATTGTAGGAGAGTGGAATGGGGATGGAAATACTTCAAAGAAACTCTTGCAAGAGGTTTGTGACAAATGGCCTAAAGGAAAAAGAGTCGATTGCTTAATTACATGCGGTGCTTTTTTGAACTTTGATTGGCCACAATCTTTAACCTATGTTGGAGATAATAAAAATCCAAATGAAACGGCTCTAAATTTGTTAAATTGCGAAGCAGAAAAACAATGTGATTTGTTGATAGATGAAAAATTAAGGAAGAAATTACTCGCCTGTACGGATTTTATCACAATAGGTATAGATTCACAGAAAGACAAAATATCGCTTAGCAATGTTTCAATTAGACAACTTCACGTGGAATTGGTGGCATTAGTGGATTTAAAAGCAAAACGATATTTGTGGACGGGTAAATCTTATCCAACTACAGGCCAAGAAAATGGTTTGGTAAGGGTCCAAGATTTATCAACTCATTTTGTAAAGTTGCCTTTCGGTAAAGTTATGATACTGGGTTGTCATGATCTGAATGTATTTAGTCCAAGAGGAAAAGCTGTAACAAAAAGTGAATGGCGAAAAAAAGTAAGGGAGGGATTCTACGATATTGTCAAAAAAGAAACACTGGGTGTTGTTCTACATCACCCACACACGACAGATTCATCAAGAACATGGACTGCTGCATGGAATGAATTAGTCGAAATAGCCCCTTCTGTAGAAAAATATATTGGTGCTGGCAGATATTTTAATCAAGACGGCGAACGTTCTAATTTAAATGAAGTGCTTGGTAAGACAAAACGTGGGAATACCATCGACTTTATTGTTAACATTGAGGAATAAAATGTCCCAACATCAGATAACACAGCATATACGCTTCGGCTTCGCCTTGCCCTTCGGGACATTGCTCCCTACGGTCGCAACGGCGTATATGCTGGTTCCGTTATACGACATGAGAGGAGACAATTGTGATTTTAAAAAACGCCACGAGAAAACTTGCTCGATATAACGAAGTTGGATTGCACTATAATTTAGTCGCCAATCAAATTTACGAAAAGCGTTTTGTGGACGATACAGACCCCTTTGATACGTCCTTTTTGCGGTACATTATAGCTGGTCTAATTTCTTTTGATATGCGACGAATGATGGGTAAAGGATTGGTTGCAAAATATGAAATCGAAGCTGGTGGTTTTGCCTCGCGCCTGAATTCCAAATTGCAAGAAATAAGGCCACTACTCGATCCGCTTATAAACCTCAATCTTACTCAAACAAATTTACAACAAAATTCTCATGCTATAGAGACAGCTTATAATACTTTATCGGCTAAGGGAAATGGTGCATTGCATGAGAATCAAACAAAATTTTTTCACGTTGGTGCGACAAAAATTCTGCATTTTTTGAATCCTAAACTTTTCATAATTGTTGACAGTAATGCCGCCCGAGCTTTCCGGAGTGCTCATAATCTTCCATTTAAGAACACTACTCAGCCTGGATATTCGGCCCCTTTATACGTAAAGTGTGTGGAGCATGCTCAAAAAGATATTTTAATGTATGGCTTGGAGCAATTTCAAGCTCTTGAGCCAAGTGTTCCAATTACAAGGATTTACGACAAACTGACCTTTGCCACAGGTTCCGAATGGTAACCGCACGTCGTATAACACGGGCTAAAAAACTAACCTCAAAATGCTTCGCACTTCTTTTAGCCCGGAACCGTTATATGAAATCGGGCTTTAAAAATATTGGGGTGAAAAAATGAATTACTGGCAAGTTGCTGCTGGAGATGGTGGAAGGGGCTACTCTGAGGCGTTTCTAAAATATGGGGTAATGCTTATTGGTCCTGGAGACCCCGGAGAATACTTTCAGAACGACCAATATTATAAGAATATTTACAAGCCGAATGATATAACAGTATTTGCAGAACAAGTTAAAGATGGCGATATTGTTGTATTAAAAAGACCATCTGGTAAATTATGGGAAGTTTTGGCTGTTGGTACTGTAAAAGACGATTATGTTCATTTGCCTGTTTTTGATGACGTGGAAGGTTGGGATTTACAGCATTGTAGATATGTCAAATGGACGAAGCCTAAAAACAAAAAACTAATACCTGGTCTAACCAGAGGGACTTTTAGAGGAATTAATAAACAGTCTACAATAAAAACTATCAGCAATGTATTAAAGCCGGGAGTACCACTATCTTTTGCGCCGATTCCAGAACCTCCTAAGAAACTAAGTGATGAAGATTTGATTGACATATTGATTAACTATGGATTGCGTCCAAAAGATGCAGAAGATTTTACTCAAACCATCCGTCGGATTAGGCGGCTTGTTAAATGGTATCACAGCAATGGTAAAGATGTTAAAGAGCACGAAACAAGAACTTTTTTAATAGTTCCGTTGCTACTTGCTCTTGGATGGCCAGAACAAAAACTCAAAATTGAGTGGAATAATATTGACATCGCGTTTTTCGAAAAACCATATAGTAAGGAAAATAAAAGTTCCAATAAATGTATTATTATTTTAGAATCTAAAAGACTTTGGGAAGGATTATCCTATGGTGCTTCTCAGGCATCAACTTATGCCAGCAAATATCCAAAGTGCAATAGAATGATAGTTTCAGATGGATGTTGCTATAAGTTATTTGAACGAAAAGCAAGTACTTGGAATTATTCAGCATATCTAAATATTCTAAAGCCTAAACGCAAACACCCATACGAACCGAATGTTGGTGGCGCTCCAGATGTTTTTCTAAGCTTAATGGGCAGGTGATAACAATGAAAAAAGCCCGATTTCATATAACAAGGTGTATGCGGTTCGCTACGCTCACCCAAATTGTGCCTTTGGCACAACTTCGCATACACCGATACCGTTACCTCAAATCGTTCCGCCCACTTGAAAACTTAAAATTTATTTATTTGTGAATCCAAATTATAAAAGTATATAAAGAATAGTATTTATAAGGAGGTAATAAATTGGTTCAATTTATTCAAACATCCGACTGGCAGATTGGAATGAAAGGTGGGGGTCTTGGAGATGCTGGCCCTATTGTGCGTGAGGTCCGAATTGAATCAATCCACAATGTATTGAAATCGGCTCAAGAGCAAAAAGTTGACTTCGTGCTCTTGTGTGGTGATATTTTTGAGCATAATATGGTTGGTCAGGAGGACGTTAAAAAAGTTGTTACCATATTTAATCAGTATCCCGACATTCCGCTTTATCTTCTCCCAGGGAACCACGATATACTGGGCGCAGATTGTGTTTATAATAGAGAAATATTTCAACGGGTAAATCACCTTGAAATCCTTAGTACAAATGATCCTGTTGAGGTTCCTGGTGCGATTCTTCATCCTTGTCCAATCCTTTCAAAGTTTACCAAACAAGACCTTACTGAAAAAATTCCGGTAGTTCACGAAGTTGATGAAATTCATATAGGCGTTGCCCATGGAACTTTAGAAGGAAAATCTCCTGTAGCAAGATGGGAAGATGTAGATTTGCCGATTGACCCATCTTGTATTGATAGAACAGGAATAGATTATCTTGCTTTAGGTCATTGGCATAGCCATAGAACTTTTGAAGATAGTACTGGGGTAACCCGAATAGCATATTCTGGAACTCATGAACAAACTAGATATAGTGAAGATGATGCTGGACAATGCTTGTTGGTTCAAATTGATGAGAAAGGGGATACGCCTAAAATTGAACCTATTAAAACTGGCCAATTGACATGGGCATCCAGAGAGTTTGAAATGAAAGATTCTTCCTCACTTATTGAACTTAAAAATTATTTTGAATCAATTAAGGATATTGATATGCTTAGATTAGTCCTTACTGGTGAACTGCCATTTGAAGTTAAAGAAGAACTTGATAATATATTAGAATTTCAAACAACGATGCATAAGAACTTTAGAGTAAAATTAGAATCACTCAACATCACTGTTCCGCCTCAATTAGAAGAACCAGTTGATTTTGGAGACCCAACTTTAAATCAGACTGAAAGATATTTGAAACAATTACTATCAAATGAAACTGATTCAAGAAATAGAAGAATAATAATTGAGGCACTTACTAACTTACAAAGATTTGGAAAGGAGGTGGAAGTATGAAACTTCATTGGGTTGAACTCGAAAACTGGAGGCAGCACACAAAAACGAGAATTGATTTTGACGAGGATGCAACCGTTATATATGGACCGAATGAAACGGGAAAATCAACCGTATTGGAAGCTTTGGGTAGGGGATTTTTTGACAAGTCTAGCTCTCATGCTGGGGCTATAAAACGTATTAAACCCCTTACTGCTTCTGGAAATGTAACATCAACAGTTCGGATTGAATTCACTCTCAATAAAACAAGATATCGTGTAGAAAAGAATTTCAATTTAAGGAGAGGGACCGCATTATATAAAATCGTTGGTGAAAAAACTATTCTTCTAAACCAGGATGAATCCGCAGATGAACAACTAATACAACTATTGGAAGCGGATTTGCCATCTCCAAGGGGAAGTAAGCCCTCACAGTGGGGTGCTTTTCACTGGCTATGGGCTCCTCAGGAAAATCGCGAACTCCCAACTGATAAAGAAGGGGATCCAACTACTACTCTCCACTTAGAAACACAAGGTGGCAAAGGCGTACTCGTTACTCCGAAATTTCAGGCCGTTCAAAATTCTGTTCAAGCTCGCTATTCTAAATATTTTACAATGACTGGAAAAACTAGTAAGGACTCGCCCATATCAAAAATCGAAGAAGAAATTCAGTCCCTTCAACATAGTTGTATTGAACTTGGGGATAAAATAAAAAGGGTGGATGACGAAAAACAACGATTAGAAGAATTTCAACGACAACTCCCCGAACTTAAGAAAAAGATAAAAGAGACAAAAGAAGAATTGGAAAATGCTAGAAATGAGGCAATTGACTTTTCTTCGATTGAGTCTGAGTTAAAGACATCTGAAGCCGGGGTTAAGGAAGCAGAAAGAGAGGTTAAAGATGCAGAAAAAGCATTAAAGGATCTTAAAGGATCAGCAAAGAAAATAGAAGAGTTGCAAAAGAATGAGAAAAAAGCGAGAGAGAACCTTTCTCGACTGGAGGCTTTATGTGACCAGTTGGAAAAACTCCTACAGGAGAAAATAGAAAAAGTGGAAGAGGAGGCGATGAAAATTAGGGAATGCGAGGAACTGACAAGGGATGCCCGAATCTTGTGGACCAAATCCGATACTATGAAAAAAATCGAGGAAATGGAGAAAAAGAGAGAGAGGATAGAAGATATCGATAAAAAAATTGAAGATCTAAGGAAAAAAGAAGTACCAATTGTGCCCACCAACAAAGAGATAGATAGACTTATCAAGAGTCAGACAGACATCGAAGTATTGAAAGAGAGTTTAAAAGCAAGAGGACTTGCAGTAAATGTTGAACCTGGAAAAAATGGCTCACTTGATGTTGAAGTAGATGGAGAAAAAATCAAAAATGAAAAATTAACTGCAACAGGGACTGAGAGCGTAAGTGTGGGAGCACCAGGTTTGGGGAAGGTCACGGTCAAAGCTAAATTAGAGAAAGCACACGATGCAAAGGTTGACATTAAGCGTCTGAAAACAGGTATTCAGGAGGCGTTGAACAAATACGATGTAAAATCAATAGATGAACTGAAAGAACTAAATCGGACCCAAAAAGAGATCTCAAATAAAATAAAGGAATTAGTTGCAGAGAGAAGAGGAGTTGACGAGCGTTCAATCGGCGAAATAACCTTTGGGTTAAAAGGTCTCGAGCATAAATATGAAGAACATAAAAAAATTAAGAGGACGCCTAATGCAATAAAATTGAATCCTACTGACGCCGACCTTGGAGAACTTATTAAGAAGAGGGAAAAGGAAGAGAAAGACATAAGAGCCACCCTCGACAAGGCAAGAGGCGACAGAGACAAAGTTAAGGAAGAGTTTATGGAAAAAAGAGGAGGCTTAGCTAAGATTCAAGCAGAGCAAAAGCGTTTTTCCGATGATTTGGAAAACGCAAGAACCCAAGAGCGTGAAATTATTCGCCAATACGGCTCAGAGGAAAATCAGGAGAAAATATTAAGATATGCAAAAGCAAATCTCGAGAAGAGAACTGAAGAGTATGAGAAAATAAAGCAGCGGTATGAGGAGTTAGAGAAAGGACCAATAAATAGAATAAGGCGCCTGGAAAAGCAAATAGAAAATCAAGAACAATTAATTCAACAACAACGAACTTCTATAGATCAGCTCAAAGGTAGAATAGGCATTGTAAGTTTAGAGGGAGCATATTCAGAATTAGCAGAGGCCGAATCCAATGTGGAAATTCTTAGTGAAAGACTTGACAAAGAGCAGATACTTGCAAAATCGTATGGACTTTTAAAGGAAGTATTAGAGCAACAGTATCGTTCAGCTTTATCAGCAGTGGTTAGCCCAATACAGGAAGAAGTAAAGCGTTCGTTGGGTTATGTTACAGGATTTTTGCATGATGATGTGGAATTGAACGAATACCTATTTCCAACTCGTCTAGGTGAGAGGGGCCTTGAGGATATATCATTAGAGTTTAATGACGGTTCATCTGGATTAAAAGAAGGATTGGCTCTCTGCGTCAGATTAGCTGTTGCAAAGCATTTAAGTGGAAGAGATTTCCAGTGTCTTGTCCTTGACGACCCCTTCGTACATGTTAGTTCAGACCGTTCAAATAAAATGATTGAGCTAATAAATGAAGCAATAAAAAAGTACGGACTCCAAGTGATAATATTTACTCATCGTCCAATGGAGTTTGCTGGATTCGCGGGCAAAATGGTTGATATCCAAAATGTGAAACGAGAATCTATGCAAAAGACTTTAACTTAAAAAATGAGAATGTAGTTAAGGAGATACTTAAAGTTGGTAAAAAGTAGGTGGAAATGAGAAAAATTAATATTTCATCCTTGATTATAATTATTTCATAAGATTATATCAATTAAACAGAGATTACCATCATTCCATCAAATCAAAAAATTATTTACTTAAGAGGGCTCCACGACATCAGATAACACAGCATATACGCTGCGGGCCTCGCCCTCGCCCTTTGGGAAATTTTGCTACGCAAAACTTCGGATACACTCGTTCCGTTATGTACAAGAACGATCAGTTCTGGAGCCACAATACTTAACCATTATGGCTCCAGAAGTTAAGAGCTAACTATTGAAGTATAGCAGCCTGAATAAAGTCTTAGGTATTACCCGACAGTACTTTCTTTGACGTAGATCTCAAAAATATTGTCCTTTAGCCTTATTCCGTATATCCGCGATTTTGGGATCCAAATTTTCATACCATTGTCAACTAATACGGCTTTGTCAGTTTCGTGTAAGATACGGACTTGAGTCCAGATGTATCTTTCCCTTGGGTGCATAAGATTGCCACGCCTACCTTCGGAAGGCTCGCAATGACAGGAAAGTGTCTGGCGAGATCATAGAATCACCTCCTTCCGTATTTGCAGGCTTTTGTGGCAGTTTTTCTGTTGATGTGTAAACTCTTGGCTATTTGTCCATAGGACATTCCCAAGAAACGCAGTTGGGTTGGTGAACAGGAAGTATTTTGATATGTGCGGTGATTACAGCAGCGGTTCGAATTGGTTGCAACCGCGTCCGCCAGCTTTTAATTTCGGGTAGGACTCGAAACCGAGTCGAGCGCATCCGGGGGATAGTTACTGCGGGACGAAGAAGGAACGCGTGGATAGTAACGGGTGCGAGACGGTGAGCACCCTGAATGAGCGCAGCGAATGTCAGCGAGGCCGGTCGGCTTCGGAAGGCGTCGGTAGCGACGAATAAGGAGAACTTTTTATAAGTTTTCCTCCTCCTTTGTTATTAGCAACTGCACTACCGATCCGGGAGGATAGAATCTACCCAATCCAAGAATCTCTTGGCATGTTTAACCAAAGCTTGAGCCTCCTTTTGGGTAAAGAGTCTGCTTTCATACTCTACTATGTGCTTTGTGCCAATCAACTTTCGCAGATGAGCAGCATTTGCCCCTGTCTTTTCATGTTCGACCAGTGAAGTCAATAATCTCATGGCATCATCATGTTTAGGGCTAATGCTCTTTACCCCATGGAAGCAAACAAGCAAGGCATCATTCGCTGAGATACCACTGTGTATAGCGTTGAGAGCAGCCGCATTCCATTTACCTTTAGTCAATCTATCCTCTGCTGTCTCATAGAACTCTTCTGCCTTCTTCCAATATTTGTGGTAGTCTTCCTGGTCAACTTTGCTTGTTTTAATCCTTCTTCCTGACACTTATTACCCCCTGTAGTGACTCTCCATAGATGGGTTTTCCATTCTTAACTACATCAACATATAACTTCTCTCCTCTCCTGTATTTTTTACAGAAGAGATCAACCTTTACAACCAGAGGAGAGAGATGATTGCCGAATATTTTAAGCGCCTTCTCTCCTGCCCTTTCCATCTCCCGTTTTGCTTGAGCCATATTCTTGTCCTGCGGAATCACCACTAAGAGGTCAATATCACTATTCGGTCGAGCGTCCCCTCTGACTATACTTCCAAATAGCACTATACTTAAAGGGTAAGCAGGTTTGAGTTCACCTGTAATTATCTTTTTGAGTTCATCTGATAGATGATATTCTTTTTCAAATAATGGTCTTAACAACTTTTTAATCACAATATTCTCCTGGTCAAGTCGATAGAGGCAAGATCTTCCAATCCGCCGCATAGTTATAAGTCCATGAGCTACCAATTCTTGAAGGGCAATGTTAGACTTTACATGTGACAATCCAACAGCCTTAGCTATCTGGGTTCCATTGAGTTCTGCCTGAGATCGAATAAGGAACCGCAGAATTTTGACCTTGGAGGATTGTCCAAGAATAGAATTTAGTGGTTCTTGAAATAACATTGGTCTTAATCCTTTACTTTTATAGTAATAAATAGTTCCACACAGTAATATAAGTTACCATACTCTTTTTAGAAAGTCAAGTGTTCAGGAATCATTAGAATGAAGAATTTAATGAAAGAACATGGACTAAAACCTCCTGTTTTGTCTCAACTAGGCGATTTCTTTAAAGTTACTTTTTATGGCCCCGGAGATAAAATATTAGATTTGGTGCCAGGTATCCCTTGAGAAAGACGGGTAGACTTAAAGGAATTAGGGTTAAATGGTACACAAATTAAAACATTGAGATTGATAGTTAACGAAAGTAAAATTTGTACAAACACCTTATATCAAAAAATCTTTGGAGTATCAAGAAGAACTGCCTTAAGAGATCTACATGGTCTAGTTGAAGTGGATCAAGTGAGAATGACAGGCGTTGGTAAGGGTGCAACATATAAAGCTGTATAGGCGTGGCGCATAAACCAAAAATGTAGCGCATAAAATGGCGCAAAACTGCTTATAGATTTAATGTGAATGCCCAAGATAATTCCAAAATTACCGAAATAGTTACCGAAAAAATTACAACACTATGTTGGTACGTTCAAAAATTGAAATTATCCAACAGTGCTTTCTTGTACGTAGATCTCAAAGATATTGTTTCTTAGTCTTATTCCATGTAACCACGGTTTTGGGATCCAAATTTTCATACCATTGTCAATCAATAGAGCTTTTTCGGTTTCGTGTAAGATACGAATTTTAGCCCATACATATCTTTGCTTTAGATATATAAGTCTATGAATGGTCCATGGCCACAATATGGAGCTACCTCCCTTCATATTTACAGGTCTTTGTGGCAGTTTTTCTGTTGATTTTTAAGCTTTTGGTATCTCTCCATAGGTCATCCCGAGCAAGCGCAGTTGGGTTGCTATCCTGGATAATTTCTGATATAAATAGGGTTGGCGAGCAGGCAGTATTTTAATATGTGCGGTTATTTCGGCAGCGGTTCGAATTGAGTGCAACCGCGTGCGTCCATCTTTAGTATCCGCTGGGACTCGAAGCCGAGTCGAGCGCATCCGGGGGATAGTTGCTGCGCGACGGTGAGCACCCCGTAGCGACGGGGGTGTTCTCCCCCGAAGGAACCCCACCCTCTCCGCCACAGAATCGTATCTAGTCTCCCTCTTCCCTGAAGTGAGAGATCGGGGGTGAGGGGGAAAGCATGCTATTTCTGAGATGAGAGCCGAAGATAATAAATCAAAAGAAAAGACATATGTATTGGTCAAAAGATTTGCAGGAAAATTTGAAGCTCGTCACGACTCAATTATCTGTAAAGACATATTGGGATGTGATATCAGCACTCCGCAAGGCTTGAGGACAGCAAGAGAGGAAGCCTTATTTTCCAAGGTTTGTCCCAAGTTCGTCCGAGATGCTGCGGAGATTCTGGAAGAAATGTTAAGGGATTAGTCTCTTATTGTTAAAAGGAAATATTTTTTATGTCTTTCATAGCCGACTTTCATATTCATTCTCCGTACTCCCGTGCCACTTCCAAAGATTTATGTTTCGAGACACTATATCAGTGGGCTAGTTTAAAAGGTGTTTCCCTTATTGGCACAGGAGATTTTACTCATCCAGCATGGCTTGCCGAGATAAAAGAAAAACTTATTCCTGATGGCAAAGGTCTTTTCAAGCTCAGGGATGAAAGTATCCCCTCCCTTAATATTAAACTTCCCTGTGAGAATTTAACTCCCATCCGTTTTATAATTACCTGCGAAATCAGTAATATCTACAAGTATGAGGGAAAAACGCGTAAGGTTCATAACCTCATATGCATGCCCGATTTTGATTCAGCGGCACGGTTTGCAAATAAACTCAATCTTATTGGCAATATACGCTCCGATGGTCGTCCCATACTAGGTCTTGACTCAAGAGATTTGCTTGAAGTTCTACTGGAGACCTCAGAAGAGGCTGTTTTGGTCCCAGCACATATCTGGACACCATGGTTTTCTGTTCTCGGCTCGAAATCAGGATTTGATTCTATTGAAGAGTGCTACAGGGATCTTTCGGAACATATTTTTGCTCTGGAGACGGGTCTTTCTTCCGATCCTCCTATGAATTGGATGGTCTCGAAATTAGATGGTTATACGCTGATAAGTAATTCTGACGCTCACTCGGCGCCAAGAATTGGAAGAGAAGCTAACCTTTTTGACTGCGAAATGAGTTATAATGCCATAATGAATGCACTGAGGCATGGGTCAAAAAAAGGTTTTCTTGGTACTCTGGAATTCTTCCCCCAGGAAGGAAAATATCATTTTGATGGACATAGAAAATGCGATGTCTGTCTTTCACCAGAGCAAAGCAAGAGATATAATGGCATCTGCCCCAGTTGCGGCAAGCCACTCACGCTGGGAGTTATGTACAGGGTTGTTGAATTAGCTGATTATGCAATGGGACGCAAACCGACCGCAGCACTTTCCTATAAAAGTATCGTTTCGCTGGATAAAATAGTTGCCGAGATTATGGGCAGCGGATCTGCAAGCAAGAAGGTTCAGCGTGAATATCACAGGCTGCTTGGCTCGCTCGGTACAGAATTATCGATACTTCTTGCTTTACCTTTTGATACTATTGGAAAGCATGCTTCCAGCATCCTGGTGGAAGCAATAAGAAGAGTAAGAAATGGTAAAGTGCATGCTTCTCCTGGCTTTGATGGCCAATATGGAAGCATTCAGGCTTTTACCGACAAGGAACGTAATGACTACAGCGGGCAGACAACTTTTTTCCCTCTTCAAAAAAAAGAAGAAGATGATACATTAGCAAAAAAAGAGATGAAGGTTTCCTTTATTCAGAGACCCGATGCTCCTAAATTGGATTTTGAAATTACAAAAGAAAAACATCAGCCCAGCCAGGGACTTAATGAGGCACAGAAGGAGGCAGTTAAAAGTCCTTTTGGCCCACTTCTGGTTATAGCCGGCCCAGGAACAGGTAAAACAAGAACTCTTGTTGAGAGGATTATGTGGCTCATTACTGAAAAATCTGTTTTACCTCAAACTATCCTGGCTGTTACCTTTTCAAACCGTGCCGCGCGAGAAATGGCAGGGCGCATTGAGGCTGTATTAGCCAGAGAAGGGGTGCAAGAAAGGCCGGAAATTACTACTTTTCATAAATT
>Ga0315543_1002936_pt1 | contig 15821 bp, 15 predicted proteins | sample SalMarSW160210MG_2_FD_203098 | JGI IMG/M metagenome (GOLD analysis project Ga0315543, IMG submission 203098) | Salt marsh sediment microbial communities from the Plum Island Ecosystem LTER, Massachusetts, United States - Salt Marsh Sediment SW1601-210 ...
TCATGCTTATAGTCTTGTGTCCGAGAAGCTCCTGGACGGTCTTAAGACCAACCCCCCTCATCACAAGATGAGAGGCGAAAGTATGCCTTAGGTCGTGGAACCTGAAATTTTTTATCTTCGCCCTTCTTAATGCTGCCCTGAAACTAGTCTTTACGCTTCCATAGGGCGTACCATCCTCTTTGCAGAAGACATATGGACTCTTAGGGTGCTTGGGAACTGCTAAAAGAATTTGGGCCAAGTCTTTGTTTATGGGGACCTCTCTTTTCTCATCGTTCTTGCTGTTGAGAATGGAGATAACCCTTGTCCGCAGGTTAACATCGACCCACTTAAGACTCAGAATCTCACCCTTTCGCATCCCGGTGTTGAGGGCGACAGCAATTATGGGTCTGAGGTGCTCGGAACAAGCCTCATGGAGCCTTTCTATTTCCTCTTCCTCCAGATACCGTACTCTGTGATTTGGCTCTCTGAATTTCTTGATCTTGGAGGCGGGGCTATTGTCTATTTTCCCCCATTCTATTGCTTTGGTGTATATATGTTTCAGGCAGGCCAGTTCTCGGTTCACAGTTGCCGGGGACACCTTTCGTCTACGCTCAACTTTGTAATTTTCGATATCCAATGGAGTTATCTCATACAGGTACTTATTTGCGAAAAAAGCACTCAAGTTCTTGATGCTGAGTTCATCCCGGCTCCAGGACCTCTTGTTGGGCTTGGAATAGCTTTCGAGGTAGAGTCTGGCCATCTCTCTAAAATGAATCTTTTTCTCCTTTTTCACATCAAGGAATTTGCCCTCGGCCATTTGAACCTTTCGCTTCTTTAAGACTATCTGTGCTAGTTCCTTGCTGGGGCCTATGCTTTCTCTCTTGCGCCTGCCCTGCACGTAGTAGTCAATGAACCAGTTATTGCCCTTCTTGAAGATGCCCATTTACTTCTCCTGGCTAGATATTACAACATAATGAGGGTAAGTCAAGATACATTTTTCCCGGTTTTAGTCAAAGCGCTTCTCCTTACGACTGTTGCGCTTGATCCAGTTGTAAATTTCCTGAAGGTCGAACTTGAGCAAACGGCCGCACTTCACGGAAGGTATCCTCCGCTGACATGCCCACTTATAGATGGTGTCTTTGCTGATATCCAACATGTGGGCAACTTCCTCAACACCGATAAGTCTTCGTTCGACCTTCATTGTATCCGAGCATTAAGTTCCTGGCCCTGGTATCCCTCTCGGCAGGACCTGAAATCCCCCATTTTCGGCCTTTAAAAGCCCGAATTAGGCAAGTGTGACATTTATGTGCATGAAAACACCTAAGGGTAGCTTTGTCACACTTTATTTTAGCCACCGGTAAATAGTTCTCCGAGAGACATTGAATTTTTCCGCAAGCTCTCCCACTTTTAGGCCCTCTCTGGTGCTTAATCTTCTAGCAGCGGCCTTGTCACTTTCCGGCATCTTCCGTTTCCCTCTTATTTTTGGCTCTGACACCTCAAGATCCTCCCTGATTCTCCTTACCTCATCCTTGTAAAAGGCAAACTCAAAGTTTTTGACTGTCTTTCTGTGACCATTCTGGAAACCTGTCTCAATTTTTATCTCGGGAAACCTCACTCGGTAGCCCTGCTGTTCTCCTTTGCTGTTTTGGAGAATCCGAACGATCTTCCCTTTTTTTCCTTCAAGACTCACACCATAGTAAGATTGCCACCTCTTACTATTGGATCCAAGCTTTTGAATGACCACACTATCATTGTCCATTTGTGATTCTTTTTTCCTGGGAATACTATGGCTATCAGGTTGTTCTCCTTTCTTATTTTCCCCTTAGTTTCTCAATAGACGTCACCGCATGCCTAAAAAGAAGAAGCTTCCCTGCCATCATTGGTAGAAAGGCTAGTGTCCAGTTGTCTGCGTCAATTATGATCCCTTTTAGCTCGCTCTCGTCCTCAATTGTGTTAGTGTTCAAGTGCAGAATTACTGGCTCCTTTTTCCGTGCCAAGCCAGCTAGGCAGGCAAAGGAATTCCAAGGTTCTCTTTTCTTAGGCTTTTGTTTCACCGTGTTTTCTTTTTGACTCATTTTTTGCCTTGCTTTTTTAAGAGTTGCACAACCCCAAAGCCCAGATGAGCCAAGTGTAAAACTCTACCTCGTAAATATTGTCTAAGTCTAGCTCCTCGCAAATTTGGTTTATAATTAAGCTTTTCAGTTTGCTGTCTGACATTTCCATAAAGTGCCTCTAGTTACCTATCTTTCATACTTTTTCAAGGTTCAAACTATTAGCAAAAGTCACTAGCGGATCTTGCGTGTAAGACTTTTGTAAGAAAAAAAATTCGCAAAATACCCTTTAGCAAAATGGTTTGAGCTACTTCGTAAGAATGTAAGGCATTTTTTGTCTGTAGCATATCGTATTAAAAAACCAAAAACGAAAAATTTTTCTTTTCTTTCTAACGTACCTTATCTAATTAAGAATCCTTACATCTATTTAAAATTAACTTCAATGCTTTGCCTAATCCGCATTTCCGGCGTAAGACATAAATCTTACGAACCTTACGTCACGTTCTATAATCAACTCCTAGTAAGGCTATACGAAATTCATTAAAAATCTTACGAACCTTACGCTCATTCCTTGAAGCCCTCAATTTCCAGATGGTCCATTTTTAAAAGGTCAAGATAAGGCCCCCATCGAATTTTTCCCCTAAGGCGTATAGTAGCGGTTTTTAAAAAATACCTGGCTTCTTTTAGTTGTTTCAGGAAAGAGTTTCTATCCAAGACTTCGCCATCCCACTTATAATCATTAACCCAGCGTTTGAAGAGAGGATAAATACCACTTAGATAGAGACCTAGACGAAGATTTGAATCCACCTTGAAATGTTTCCCTTCTTCCAGAATCCCCTCTTCTGTCATTAAAGCAAAAACTTCAATAATACTGTCCACGATGCTTTTATTAGTGTCTTCCAAGATATTTTTCTTCTGGGTTTCATCTATAATTGCTAAAATATCTCTATGGATAGGCTCTTTTTCTCGGCTTTCAAGATATTGAGAAAACAAAGTCAGGCCCAATCTGGCATGAGCGGTATTCTCTCTTAATCTGTCTTTTAACTCTTTATCCACAGCTTCTAGTTGCTCTAGCCACGTTTCCTTTATTTTCTTATCGTTTAAAGACAACGTCCATAAAAGAAAATCTCTCCCTAAAGACCCCAAGGCACATTTTGTCAGCTTCTTGAAAATTTCCTTTTTGTCTTCGATTTTTTTCTTGCTGAAATATGTCTCAACGATCCTATCCTTAATAGAAAGTTCTGTCATACCGATCTCTCCGCTCACTACGACGGGGGCTGAGTAGATGAACTCAACTATTCCGAGGCTCGGTGTACCTCTAGTCAGTCGAGTTTGATTGTAAACCGACCTTAGCATTTCCGAAATTCTGTCGTTCTGAACTTGGGAGATTTTTTCTGCTTTGTGTTCATCAAACAAAATAGGGGCAAGATTAGATGAAGATATGATCCGAGCGAATCCAAACTCAGTGGGATGGCCAATGTTTTCAAGAGGTGCTTGAATAGCAAAAAGCGGTTTGATTATCTTGCTCAAAGTTGCAGTTTTACCGCTATCCTTCTCTCCCCACGTTACTAAAATGGGGTTTTGATTTGTCATAGGTAAGATTCTTTCTTTAATAAAGCAAGAAAAACAGAAGCCTAGCAGCGGATAAACTACATCCTCAGAATTAAAGTTGAATAGGTGTGCTAAAAGCTCATCTAGGTTAGCGAAAGTTAAAGGTTTTTGTTTCAGGAGAGCAACTGTATATGGATTTTCAGAAAGATGGATCACATCTTCTCTCGGGCCATCTTTATCCCAACTTAACTCCCCTTCCACATATAACCATTTTCTGTCAATTTGGTGTAGGCCTGTAGTCTTGACTCCTTGCTTGATGGGTGGATTCTGGCTGGCGAGAATGCCCTTTATATCTTGAATATCGTCCTCGGTTCCTTTATATTCAACATCAAGAAGACCACCCAGGGCTTTTTTGAAGTTGTGCTTTGAGATCCAGGAATCGGGGTTGAACTGGACATTTTGATATTTTTTTCTTTTCTGGGTTGCAATATCTGCTTTAAGATGTTCCTGACTATCAATTTGGATCCTCACCTTAGGTAGAATTATAAAATTGGTGATAGGTCCTTTTCCTCTTTTCAGGTAAACTCCATTCTGCTGATAGACTGGTCTTGTAGGATTAAATTCAGGAGCTTCTTTAACAAGTTTTAGCAGTTTCTCTTTAGTTCCTCCTCTTCTCATCCAGTCGGTAAAATCCTCGTTAACTTCTAAATCGGGAAGCTCTAGATATTTTATTGCTTTTGTTTTCTCAAAGAGTTGAGTAGCGATATCCTCCATGTGCTCCTTACCTTGTTTGTCATTGTCGGGGATGAGAACAACGTCTCTATTTTGTAAATATTTGGTATATTGGGGCTTCCACTTCTTGACCCCCATTGGGCAGGTCGTGGCAGTCAATTTCCAAGCTCTGAGGTTTTCAACATCCTTTTCTCCCTCAACAATGAAGACAGGGTCAGCTCCTTGAATTAAGTCAGGCAGTTTGTATAGAACCCTTTCAATTCCCTTCAAATCCCAAGTCCAACCTCCCTTGCCGTCGGGTCGCCGTTGTCTGAAAGTTTTGGGGGAGAACCGAACTACTTGGTAAAGAACCCTCCCTTTCTCGTCGCGGTAATCGTAGGTAGCGATGACCTCCCTTTGTTTGTTTCTCTTTTCATAGTCTGGATCCCAAAATTTCCCCCTCCATCCACAGCCTTGACAATAGAAGACTCGTTTTTCTTCGTTAATGCAGAGACTCGCTTTCCGGTCATTGTGTTTCGGGCAGTATCCGATCCATTCTTTTCCAACCTTTTTTGCTTGGACTTGAACTGCCTCTTTCCATTCTGAATCCCAAAGTTGAAATTGCTTTGTCATTTTAGCACCTTTCTGGACGGGGCATGCGTTTTAAAAAGGACTGCCCCATCCATCAAGGGGTAAAACAATTAAGTTGCCCAGCTCATGTCTGGTTTCATCCAACCAGTCCTGCTTCGGGTATATCTTGCACGTCGCTCTATCCACTCTGGCAATTTCGAACAGCCTAATTGCTGTCTTTCTGCCTTTGCACGCCTCCACAGGGGTCTCAAGCAGAATCCACAGGTGATACCCTTTTCCAGATCGTGAGATTTCCACATACACGGGTACCTCGTTGACTCTGCAAACTTCCACAAGTTTCCTGAGTGCGCCCTGCGTCTCTTCTTTAAATGCGAACTTTTCTCGGTCTAAATCCAAGGATACAAAGGGAGTAACTGGGGGGCTGTTATTCTGTGGTATGGGTTGATAAACCCCGATGGTCCTTTGTCCTAAGAGGTGATCTCGGTATGTTTTAGTTGTCGGCTGGCAATATTTTCCACTTTTTTGCTTGGCGGGATAATATCCCACGCTCCCATCACTCTTGATATACTGGACGAGGTAAACATCTTGGCGGGTCTCAAAAAGGTTTTGAAAAAGCCTAACCTTCTCTTTCTCCATCATTTTTCAACTCCTCGTATCTCCTTAAAATGCTATTTTGAATTTGCTTCCAAAGTTCTCTTTCAAAAGTCAAAACGTTTGTCCACTTTCTCAGCCCGTTTTCCAGATAGGACTGATTTGGTGGCACGCAGTAAGGCCCACGGTCTCCTTCAACGACTTTGATTCCGTAGATCTTAGCAATGCCAACGAGGTGAATGGTGGCGATTGCTTTGATCCTGGGATGATCGCACCCTTTTAGATCAATGACCTCTACTTTCATAGTCCTCATTTCTCATTCAATCTTGAACGTTTCGCTCATCCTCTCATGGTAGCTCATACTCTGGTTTGGACCTTGTCTCCTCAGGACACGCTGAGCAATGAGCCGCGCAAGAATGCGCAACCCGTTGGCCGGGCAGGCCAAGTCCTCTGAACTCGAAGTCTTTTGTTTCATTTTCCCATCCATATATGCGTACGTGGCAGGACGCGGAATATTCCGCCTTGTCTCCTGAAATCGTCTGCCATAGACAAACTCAGGGATTTCGTGCGGGATGCAAGAGTGGAAATCCTGCGAAAGATTGCTCCTCGAGGGATTTTCCAGGCTCGGGTGGAAGCTGCGCTCTCGTATATGTCTCCGGGATGGTCCTAATAGTGGCGGGAGCTTGACTACGAGGGCCCGGTGAGTAGAATACAAGGTGAAGTTAAAGCAAAAACCCTAGTTGAATAAACGTTCAAAGAGACATGATGGTCGATAGGGTCACGATAAAGAGTGTGGAGTGTCAGGTATACGAGACGTATCTTGGGAGCAGGAGCACCCACTTACTAGTTCCCGATAAGGTTGGTAGTTCGGACTTTTTCGAATTCGCCGTCTCCTCCTACGCTGAGAAGTACCCTGACCCCAAAAAGGGGCAATACGAAGCCCTTCTTTGGGTCATGTTCTACTACGGTAATTGCGGGGCTCACCTTTTAAATTGGAGAAGATTTGACCTGTTCTCTCTTTCATCTCCTTATTCGCCTCCAGCTCTCAAGAAGCTGTGCCAAGCTGCCAGGGTCGATCCCACGGGTAGCACTCTTTTAGATAACATCGAGCGTATGTTCCAGTTGGGTCGCCCCTCAGGCCCGATCACCTGGGACGGTTGGAACGATATGCTCCGCAGAGCGCTGTATCCCGATCCTGACAGGATTCCTATTGTTGATGATACCGAAGACCCTGATACGTGGATCGACAGAGAACTAGAGAAGCTAGACATGGAAGCGCTGCGTACCATGGCAGAGCGAAACGGACCCCTAGAGAGGGTATGGCCTGAGATATCTCGAAGAGCCATATCCCTCCTTACTTTCTTCGCAGAGAAAAAGACGTTCGAGATACTGCATCAAGGAATGGAGAGGGCGTATGTGATGATGGAAAATGAGCTAGACTGCAGTGAGAAGTTCCTGTTTCGGTCTCTTTGCCTCAAGAACCCCTTATATCTCAACAGAGTCATGCTATTTGACCCATCACCCGTGACCCAATCTTTTCTGGGGATGATAGCGAGGATATACCGTGAACTCGGTGCTCAGAAAGCCTCTGCATTTCTTACACCTCCAGTATTGGGAGAGATGTGGATATGTTACTATAAATTCTACCCGGTCTGGCTTCGTTATAAACTGGATGGAGAGGCACAAAGAAGGTACTCGAAAAGAAGGTGTTTGGAAGAGGCGGCAAGAAGGGACTTGGAAAGAGCTTATTTGAAAAGAAAGGGGCTGCTTTATGAATCCTCGCCCAATGGCGAGATTGCATCCCCTCCTGATTATCTGACCGAGAATGACCAGGAAGCCGAGGAGGAATCTATTGGCTTGCACGAAAAGGAGAAGAAAAAGCGACCTCGGACCTTTCTGACCGATCGACAAAGAGAGGTTGTGCGACTTCGTTCAGCGGGTGAATTGAATAAAGAGATTGCTGCGGCATTTGACCATAGTCCTTCCTATGTCTCCAAAGTATACAAGAGGGCGTGTGATAAGCTCCGCAATAGCTGGAGGAGAGGTGGGTATCGACCCTTGCTTGAGAATTACTATCGGGCCACGAGGAGAAGGTGTGAGCGCCTATCCTCCGAGGACAAAGCCCGCTTGAGGAGCCTTCACACCGCTTTGATTCAAGAAGCCATTGGTCGATTGTACAAAGGCCCTGAGGATAAACGTAGGCAACTGGAAAAAGAATCTATCCCACCCATCTTTCGGGATAGTCCTTCCGCTTAGTCACATCACATCCTTATCAAGATCTACTCACTCTCAGCAATAGCCCCAACTAACAGGATTTCCTACTCGGATTTCAGAAAAAACTCCTGGAAACACCTCTTAATGGGCATTTCGAGCAAAGGCAGTCAAGATTGCATGTCCTGCCACGCACGCATATACATAGACATGAGTACAAGATGGTAGGTGAAGATGGCAGGAGAAGCTTTTCGCATCAGCGAATTCCTAGGCCAGGTCAGACTGATCAAGAGCGAGTTTGGTATCGTGCCGGCTGCACGCGGCAACGACACATCTCGTCGAAGAATAGCAATCTTGGTGATAGATGAGTTTCTCAGGTTGGGAGGCGATGTTGATCAAGCGTTTTTCCTCGAGGAGAACCTGTACGAGACTTTGAAAAATCATCATTTCACCTGCAATCCTACCCCCGAGGAGATAAGAATTCGCGAGCTGCCCAGAGGGAAAAAGACAAAAATGAGAAGGTTTGACCCTCTCAAATTGGCGTCAGAGTACTTCGAGCCGAAGAGTAAGAATCCTTATCCTCTGACGGAGGCGATAATTAGGATGCTCAGCAAATGGGAGGACAAAGATGGGATTTCAGGAGATCATCTCGGAGGAGGAACTCCTCAAACTTTTGAACATCTCCAAAAAGACTCTGGCCTATTTACGAAACAAAAGGGGCCTTCCTTATATAGAGCTCACTAGATACGAGCGGGTGTACTACGAGGAAGATGTGGTTGAGTGGCTCAAAAAGAATTCCAAGAAACGGGAGCTCGGGTAATTTCTAGTGATACTTGGGAAGCTCTTCGAAGGTGCTTCCGACAGCTTCGGATACCTCTCCCGAGCTTTGCCGGAGGTGCCCTTTGTAGGGTTCGATGTTTAATACTATTTTTGTGATTTTTCAACTAAGAAGGACAGCTTTTTCCGGAAATAGTCGTCAAGAGTCTTATTATGAAGCTCATTATGGTTATTCATTATGAGACTTCGTAATTAGGTTCATACTGAGCCCCATTATGGAGTTTAGTTGACTGGCTTGTAATGGAGCCACGGACTGGGGAAACACTATGAGCACTCTTTACATAAACTGTGCTAAGGGCAGGTTGTAAGGAGGATTAACATGCCTACGGAGATCAAGACGGTCAAGTGCCCCCTGTGCGGATGGCATCATTCCATTGAGCACAAGGGAACTAAAAGGTTGCTTCGAGGTGATCCAGCTGACCACCCGAAGGGGAAGTTTGTCTTTAGGGATTTTGACTTGAAGGAGGCTACTTTCATCAGTATCCGGGAGGTTAAAGGTCGCGGGGGAGGTTTCCCGGAGGTTGGAAAGGTAACTTTGGCGCAAGCGCAGAACAATCCCGATTATAAGAATCTCATTGCCAGTCTAATCAGTAGGTCCTACCAGATCTTGAAAACTCTCTTTCCTTGAAATGTTTCCCTGAGTCGTTTCTCGTTTTAATCAGTTTAAGGTATCAGCTTGAGTTAACAGGTGTTAGCTACAAATCCTTCCGGCGGAAAATTCAGCCTAGTCTTTGTGCTATGGGAAATTTGTAAAGAAAATAGTCTGTAATTGGGACTTTAAATCACACTTGGTCTTATAGCTCCCAGTTGTGGTTCGTTGTATAAAAGTGCGACATTGACTCCTTTCCTCGAACCTAAAATCCCCATTTTATCTATACTCCTGTTTACAAATTGACGACACTTTGTCGTCTTTTTCTATTAATGTCGGCAAACGCCTAAAAATCAGCTGCCCTAAAGAAAAATCTCAAAACCTCAACGACCCTCACCCAAACCCCATGAGCCTTTTTGACATCCTTCCTTTCTCTGCTAAAATAATCTTACAAATACACATCTTAAGCACCTCCATAAAAAGTCCGTAGTCGGATATAAATGAAGTAGCTCAAGCACTCTAAGCTATCTCACATGGCTTCGACTAACCCATATAACGACAAGGTCGTACCAAGAGGTCTTTTATGCTCAAACGGCTAGCGATTGGATTGGGTATCCTGGCATGGCTTGCTGGTTTTCTGGGTTTTTATCTCCAGCTCCGTGCTTCAGCGTTATCTGAATCAGCTCAAGTAGGCATTTTGACGGCATGGATAGCCGCAGGAATCATAGCATTGGTATATCTTTTGGGACTGCAGGCAGGGCATCGAAAAGCTAGTGGGTCCTTGCAAAATTTAGGGATCCTTCATGCATTCAAGCGAGCTACTGCGGATAAGGATAGTCCATTCAGCAAACTCATCCAAAACGCAACATCAGACATTTTCCTCACGGGGGTCTCCCTTCCGCTATTTGATGGCTTTACTGGAGTGTTAATGGATAAAGCCAGTAATGGTATCCAAGTAAGAGTACTTGTTCCAGACCCTTGCGAAGAATGGCTTGTACTTGCCATAGGAAGGCTTATAAGACAGGAGGATTCTTACCCCCGGGAACTTTCTTGCTCTTTCAATAATTTTTTGTCTATCTGGAGGGAGGTTCCTAATACTTTTCATATTCGAGTGCATAAGCAGATACCTACAATAAGTGCGTCAATGTTCGATGGTAAACAAGGAAATATCCAACTCTACATGTACGGCTGGAGGACAGATGATCGCTTAATTTTGGAATTAGATTTTGGTGGAAGTGCGAAAGATTGGAAAACGAACCTCGATTTGATCTGGAATGAGGCGACTCTTCTTTCCTCTGAGGAAATGTTCCGCGAACGTATTAACGCAGCTGATAAAATAGCATGGAGTCAAAAGAGCATGCGCAAATCTCAGAATCGTAGAGGAAATTGATGCACATTCCCTAATACTACTTCGTAGCTTCGCGTATCTAGGAATGTCAAGTAAAATCCTACCCTCAAAACCTCAACCACCAACCCTTATTCACAGTGCTTCCTTTTCATTATGAGCCTTATTATGAAGTCTAATTTTTAGCATTTTCCCCAAGGGCCAAATTTAAACAAGTTTAACTTTGTAATGAGCGTGTAACAAGCTTGTAATAGGATTCTTATTACAAGCTCATAATAACATGCTTATTATAAGGTTCATTATAAGAGTTTGTTGTAACGTCTCATTATGAAGGTCATTATGCAGTGTCATAGTGAATGCTCATAATGGAGTTCATAATGGGTGTCATTATGAAAGAAAAAGTCCGGCCTTTGTAACTAACCATTACGAAAGTCGGGCTGCCTGATTTCGCTCGGCCCCCATTTTGTTACAAATTACTTATGAGAATTTGTTACATAGTTCCATTACAAAAAAATTTCAACATGTCAACCCCTTATGGGTTGTTACAAACTTTGTAATACGTATCCATTATGGGTCCATTACAAAACTTCCATAATGGACATTGTTATGAAGATCCATTATGAATCCCATTACAAAGTTTGCTTGACTTATTTGTATAGACGTTGTTATGGGCCTCCATTATGGAGTCCATTACAAGTTCCCATTATGGGGGTCCATTACAAGCTTCATTATGAAATAAATACAAAAATAGCCTCCTTTACGTATGAGATTTTATTATGATGTCTAAGGGCATAAGGCATAAGGGGTCCTAAGTACTACCGGGCCTAAAATATTAGGGCAATGTCAAGGGTGTGATAACGGCTTTCCCCAAATAAACAGGAATTTAAATTGTCAAGGGAAACACTGTACAGCAGTGTATTTTTGCAGTGCAAATTGCAGTGCAACTTTACTTACAGTGTTCCTGCAGTGGAAAAATAGCACTGTTAGGAAGATTACAATCTTAATTTTTTATCCCTTGCAAATCTTAGTGAGAAATACTCCAGAGAAAAAAATTTACAAATTGCTCTTGTTAATCAGCTTTAACTCAGGGTCCATAGGCATGCTATTTCCTCCCGGCGGTTTCTCACCGCTTATCTTTTCAATTTCCTCTTTTAACATGTTTATTTGTTTATTAGATATGTCTATTGCTTCTTGCTTAGATTTGTCTATCAAAGCCTGCACTTCTTTTTCATCCATATCATCCTCCTGAGGAGGGTTTTTCTCCTTAGACTTATCTATCTTAAATTTAGACCAGTCTATTGATTTTTTAGTCACTAGCTTCTGCTTTTTTTGTTAAATTCCAAAATTTTCGGGGGGAGTTCAGACCCCTGAATTTCTTGGCAGGAGTTATTGATATTGTCTATTGCCTCTTTAGCCATTAGCAAGAACCCATAACGACATACTCCACATCAGAGATGAGATCTACCATTAGGAGTCTCTATACATGACATCCAATTACCACATAACCAACATTTTACGGCACAGACCATAGTAACCTCCTGGTTATGAGCTTATAACAAAAAAACCCGCCTCTTATAACAAGCCTTATTATAAGCTTGTTACAAAAAGCGGGGTGTACTGAGTTGGCTCGGCGCCGCACCGCTTTGTTACTATTTTATTATAAGAGCTAGTTACAAGTTTATTGTAAAGGTAAAGCAAAAAAATTTTTGTCAACCCTGTAATAAGTAGTAATAAGTAGTAATAAAATTTGTAATAAGATCTTATTATAAGCCTTATAATAAGCCTTATAATAAGAACCTTGTTATAAACTTATTATAAGAGCTTTATTACAAGAAGTGATTTTCTTATTATAAGCGTCTTATTATGATGGCTCATAACAAGAAAAGTTGATTTTCTCGTAACGAAACTTCGTAATAAAGGTCGTAACGAGAGACTCGTTATAAGCTCGTAATAAGAATCTCGTAACGAGAAATTTTTTTCTCGTAACCAGAGGCTCGTTATAACACTTCGTTACGAAGAGGCTTAATTTTCTTGTAATAAGGCTTATAATAAGAGGACATTACAGGCTCCCTTTACTGATAGAGGGCTAACAGCAGGATCCTAAGGAGAGGAAATTATGGCTACAGAGATTAAGACTGTTAAATGCCCGCTGTGTGGCTGGCATCACCCGATTGAGCAAAAGGGAAGTAATAGGCTGCAGCGGGGGGAGGTTGCTGACCAGCCGAAGGGTAAGCTTGTCTTTGGGAATTTTGACTTGTCTAAAGAGGCATTTATTAGCATCCGAGAGGCTAGAGGGCGTGGCGGGGGTCTCCCGGAAATTAAAAGCAAATTAACTACAAATCCATCCAGCAGAAACTACGGCCTAGCTCTTTGTTGTATGAAAAAATTTGCGGAAAGAATAGTTTAGAAGTCGAGTCTTAAACTACGCTTTATCTCATAGCCTCAGCTGTCGTCTTCTGTATAAAAGTGAGACACCACCAAATCTCTTAAGGCAGTCCTTTTTCCCCCTGTACCCCTCACCTAATGCTAAGCATGTAGGCCATTTTGTTTTTACCGCTTGGGATTTAAAAATAACATACCTAACCGAGTGGGAAGTGCCGAGATTAAGCTTGTCTAACAAAATAGTCTTCTATTTTTCTAATAACTTCTGAATAATTTCTGTAAAATTGACTGGCTTTACAAAAATACCATTATTTCTTTAAGACCTTGATTTCTTTTGACTCTCGTGAAGCGACCTAAGAGAACGCAACCTTGAGTTTTTAAAAGGAGTCTAAAATCTTGCAATTCGTAGTAGAAGCGGGGGTTTTCCAAAAATCTGCGTTATTGATAATAGAGAAGGATGTTGGATTCCGACGCCAGTCTAATGCTCGCATTTCAAAGTGGTGATATCTTTTCCTTTGAAAAACTGGTAAAAAGGTACAAGGAAAAGGTTATCAATATTATCTATCAATTCATTGGCGAAAGAAACGAGGCAGAAGATTTGGCCATCGAGGTCTTCTTAAGAGTGTACCAGGCAGCAAGAAGCTACCAAGCGAAAGGAAAATTTACCACCTGGCTCTATAAGATCACCATCAATCTTTGCCTTGACCAAAAGAGGAAAAAGGAAAGGCTTAAGATTATCTCGTTAAGTCAACCTATTTCAACGAAAGAAGAAAAAGAAGAGGAGCTCATCGAGGAGATTCCCGATAGTGCACCTTCAGCTTGGGAGATTTTGCAAAAAATAAAGAACAAGATGCACTGATAAGAGAAGTAATCGATTCTTTGCCGATAAGGCAAAGAATCGTACCGTTCTCCAAGTTTATAAAGGGCTCTTATATAAAGAGATCTCGAAAGTTTTAGGCTGTTCGACAAAGGCCGTGGAGCGGCGCCTCTCTTGGGCAAAAATGAATTTAAAAGAAAAGCTCAAGTCCTACTTAACGAAGAGAAAATAACGGGGGTTTTTAACAAATTCTATGTTTATATTAATAGAGGAAGACATCCTATGTCAAATGGAAATTTTCAAAGAGCAATAAATGAACCTAAGTGACAAGGTTAGTGGTTCTTTGAAATCTGTATTCAGTCTTATTCTTCATCATAGCATAGATAATGTCACATAGCCTTCTCTGGAGACAGGTAAGGGCTTCCTTTTTGGTTTTGCCCTCAGAGATCTTTCTCAAGAAGTAGTCTCTGGCTTTAGAGTTTCTGGGTTTGCCGGATCTATCACGGCTGATTTGGCTGAGAGCGATATGATATATAGCAGTGTTCAACTGGCGTCTACCCCGGTTAGACTTCTTGAACTTAAGCTTTTTGCCTGAACTTTTCTGCTGAGGGGCTATACCGGCACACCTAGCTAACTTATCACTAGAGCTAAATCGGTTTACATCACCAATTTCAGCTATGAGCTTAGCTGCTGTAACTAAATCAACACCTGTTAATGTAGAAAGCTTCATCCCTGTCTCATCAACTAAGGGTTCCAGTTCTTTCTCAACAATAGCTATCTGTTCTTCAATAAATCTCAAGTGCTTTACTAGATTCCTGATGATACTTGAGTGAACTAGATTTAAACAAGAAGGTACAGAATCTTTATCGACCAGCTTCAAAATACTTAAGGCCTTTTTAGTAGAGACAGTGTTATTGGAATTGGCCCTCAGGTATTGAGCGAGTCTCTCTACTCCGATACCCTTAAGTAAAGAGGCTATAGGGAACCTTTCCCAAAAGGCTAAGGCTGCTTTAGAGAAGGTATTCTTAAACATAGTTTGGTAATAGGGGTATTCTCGATGCAGCAGTATATGGAGTTTATTCTTGATTCTGGTCTTTTCTTTAACTAAAGAGTCGCGCCGGTTGGAGAGCTCATGGATTGCTAAATAAATCTCATTTAAGCTCTGGATAGTAGGTAGCTTATCAAAGTCTGTGATTAACACCCTGGATATAGCCAGAGCATCTAAGGGATCAGATTTGTCAGGATGTGCGTTCTTAAGACGTTTTCTTTCAGTCTCTATTGGATTTACTTCTTTGAGATGATAGCCACCAGAAATTAAGGATCGGGCAAGGTGTTGACCTAGACCCATTACATCTTCAAGGCCAAAGACAGGCTTTAAGTTATGAGATTTAGCAGTTTCATCTACTTTCTCAAGAAGTCCTTTTAGCTCTTTGGGTCTATTTTCTGAAGTAAATACTCCTAAGGATTGGCCAAAGCAGTTAGCTATGCAGGCAGTATGTTCGTCTTTGTGGGTATCTACTCCTACGAAGGCAAGTTCTTTAAGTCTTTGTTCTTTGAGTTTTTGACTCATACGTTCTCCTTTCATGGATAAATTTGTATAAATCTTGCCAGTGGGGACCTCATGTATAGCGTTAGCTCAAAAGTATTGAGCTTCGCAGCATCCTATAAACCTCATCTGACAAGCCTCTCCCAGAAGCAGGGGGCAGTCTTTCGATAGCGTGTACCCCCGCAGGGGCCCGCAAGGAGGTAAAGAGCCTTGCCTGCTTCAGGAAGAGATTATACCTTAATTTGCTCCTTTAAACAAAAAAAGGAGCAAGGCGACATCTCTTTGAAAAGCGTGTACTCCGATTGCTCGGAGCCCGCAAAAGAGATTTAAGTCGTCCTTACTCCCTGCCTAAAAGTATAGCAGAGAGTAAGTTAAAATTCAAGCAATTAAACCTACCAATAATATGGTGAGTTTAAAATAACACATGAGGAGGTGGGAGCAGGAATAATTTCATTGATTTGCCCTGAAAGTCCTCAAATAAAGGAGGAAAAAGATGAGAGGTAGGATAAAAATTGTTCTCGGTCTTATGGCAGGGCTGATTTTAGCCGGGACAGCCGGAGTCTTTGCTCAGTCCCCCTATGCCGGAGAAACTATCACGGTAGCTGTTCACGCTGTTCCTC
>Ga0315543_1002938_pt1 | contig 15816 bp, 16 predicted proteins | sample SalMarSW160210MG_2_FD_203098 | JGI IMG/M metagenome (GOLD analysis project Ga0315543, IMG submission 203098) | Salt marsh sediment microbial communities from the Plum Island Ecosystem LTER, Massachusetts, United States - Salt Marsh Sediment SW1601-210 ...
ATAATCATCACGGTTATTGACGCCAGATCGGGTAAAAAGCTCGGCTATGGGATACCGCCGCCGGGCGCCGGGTACTCCTTTTCAGGGCCTTTTGATAGTCTTGTTTGCGATGGAGGTTGGGTCAGTTGGTATACCAGCGCACGAGACTGGTTTGAAAGCATGGGGTATCCGACTGACGCTGAAATCTACCCCAGAAAGCCTGCCATTCAAAGCCATCTTCAGAACGACACCACAGCTATGTTTTACGTAATTGCCCACTCCAAAAGCAAGACCTGGGGATTCCAAAACTGGTGCTTTGAATATACGACCGCTCTTGAAATCGAAGCCTGGCTTGCTTCCTACGCCCACATGCCATTTACCTTCCTGGCAAACTGTTCAGGGATGTGTGATACATTAGATACGGCAGCAGAAAGCAGCTTGTCATACACTTTCAGAAAAGGTTCGAGTGAAGATGCCGTTACGGTAGGCTATTGTCGTATGGACTCTTCGATATGTACCGATTGCTGGTATTGTTCGCTTGATTGGCAAAATGCGTTTTTCTCTTATCTGGATTCGGGATATTCAATGGGATATGCCTTTGACCATGCCAATCTTGATTATCCTGATTGTGCGAAGGAGGAATGGAAATGTCTGCGAATGGCGGGCGATAGGAACTTAGTTGTCGTTCCCGCTATAACCAGGTGCTTATGTCGAAGTATTATTGATTGTTACTGTATCGAAATTATGGCAGAGTACTATCTCGTCCATTGCGATTTTACTGTTCCGACCGGGCAGACCCTGAATATCGATCCAGGTAGCGAGCTGAGATTTATGAATAACTCGAAGATTGCCGCCAATGGGACGCTAAACGCTAACGGAGACACAGGTCAGATTAGAATGGTGTCTGTAGAAAACACCGGCGAGGGGATGGAGTTTACAGGCCAGCTTCTGATTATGAACGGAGGTCAGATAAAGATATACGAGTAATAAATCGACTTGATACGATTAACTTATCACCCAAAATCAGCCCTACAGGAGTTAGGGAGAAAAAACAGCGCTTTTTTAGGCTGGCTTTTTTTATCGGCCGCCTAGTGTTGCGTCCCAAATATATGTTCACATATTCTTTTGCAGTAGCACGGGCATCCTGCCCGTGAATCATGGGCAAGATGCCCATGCCACGATTTAATTTGCTGTTTTTTTTATTAGCATGTATTTCTGGGACATCACACTAGTGTATAAATGGCACTTGAAAAGTATACCAGCCAAGCCCTTTTCCCGCTTGTACGTATTTAGTGTCCACCTTTGCAAAAACAGACAAATATGGATAAAATGCGTACGCCTGCACAGCATGACGAGTTATACCATAATTGCCCGGTTGACAATAGATTGCGAAACAGCCTATCAGATATTCCTGCGACCCCGCCAATCGCATGATGCTCGAAAACATGGCATGAGCACAGAGGGGCCGTGAAAAAAGATAAACGACACCTCGCATACGGCGGGGGCTTGTCTCCCGCTCATCGGTGGCGGACGGTAATGTCGGACATGATGTTTTGGGGCTGGTATATCCACCTTTCTCACTTGACAAAAAGGTACGGGCCCTAACTTATCGGCTGTCTAACAACCCCTATTCCCTTGAGAGAAAAGGTATTGACACTCATGACATACCCCGTTATTGTAGCCATGTAAGGAGGATAAGCTAATTGTCTTTTCGCAGCGTAATACCAGTCAACAGCATCATCTGCGGAGATTGTGAGGAAGTTCTAAAGGATTTTCCGTCCGATTCGGTAGACTTGATCGTTACCTCACCACCATATGCCGACAGCAGAAACAAAACATACGGCGGGATTCATCCCAATAAATATGTAGAGTGGTTTTCGCCCAAGTCAAAACAGTTTTTAAGGGTGCTCAAACCCTCAGGAACCTTCGTTCTTAACATCAAAGAAAAGGTGGTGAATGGGGAAAGACATACGTATGTACTGGAACTGATCTTGAAGATGCGGGAGCAGGATTGGCTCTGGACTGAAGAATTTGTCTGGCATAAAAAGAACTGCTACCCAGGCAAATGGCCAAATCGTTTCAGAGACGCCTGGGAAAGATGTCTCCAGTTTAACAAGCAAAAGAAATTCAAGATGTATCAGGACAGTGTCATGGTACCGATGGGTGATTGGGCTAAATCACGACTGAGGAACTTGAGCACTACGGATAAGATTCGGGACGAATCCAAGGTTCAAAGCGGGTTTGGCAAGAACGTCTCCAATTGGATGAAAAGAGACAAGGCATATCCCACGAATGTGCTTCATCTTGCGACTGAATGTTCCAACAAGAATCACAGCGCTACGTTCCCGTTGTCCCTTCCCGAATGGTTCATCAAACTGTTCACCGAGGAAGGTGATGTCGTATTGGATCCATTTGTTGGCGTGGGGACTTCGGTAGTAGCCGCTAAGAAGTTGAATCGCAAATACATCGGTATAGATGTCTGCTCTGAATACTGTGCTGAGGCAGAGCGAGCCCTGCATGATTCACAAAGGAAGCTTCTGTTTTGGAAAAGCTAGACCTTCAGGAAGCCGCGCATTTTGTTAACACGAATATCGTCAGGTTTCATCAGAGTAAACTCAAGAGCCTCGAAAGGATTAATCTCAGAATACTGCTAAGGAAAAAGAACCCATATCTTTTTAGGGCAAAAAATATCACCGTAGCCGGCGACTTGATCAAAGGTATTCTCGAAGCTTTCCTTTCATCCTCAGAAGAAAAACTGTTTGGTGACTTCTTAGAAGAGTTGTCAATCTTCGTCGCGAGCAAGACTTGTGATGGCAGGAAATCCGCTGTAACCGGTATCGATATGGAGTTTGAGGAGGAAAGCATCTACTATCTAGTTTCGGTTAAATCAGGGCCGAATTGGGGTAATAGTGCCCAGCATAAGAAACAAGAAAACGACTTCGATACTGCAGTGAGAGTTTTGAAACAGTCCCGTTCCAGGCTTAATGTTCAACCTGTCCTTGGCATTTGTTACGGAAAGAGCAAGCCAAAGTTTGTCAAAAACTATCAGAGGGTAGTCGGTCAGAGCTTCTGGCATTTGATAAGTGGTAACAGAGATCTGTATACAGACATCATTGTACCTTTGGGACACAAAGCAAAGAAACACAACGAATCGTTCACCAAGGAAAAGTCCAAAGTCATAAACTCCTTTACAGCTCAGTTTCTGACGGACTTCTGCATTGATGGGGAAATCGACTGGGAGAGACTGGTAAGGTTCAATAGTGGAAATATGTGAGATACCTAATTCCGCCTTTGTCTAAGTAAGTAACGCCCGTACATATCATAGTCAACTCTACTCAGCATAATATGACATCAACACTTATGAGTTAATAAGAGACCGTTTTCCCGCCACAGCAATTCAGAAATCTGTTATATTGAATAACCATGAAGTCAAACACGGCGAAGAAAGTATCATTCCAGACGGTTGGATGTCGGTTAAATCAGTATGAAACAGAACGGATGGCTGCCCAACTGCATCCGTATGGTTTGGAGAGGGTTGAAAGTGGTGAGACTGCCGACCTCTACATTATTAACACCTGTACTGTGACCCACCGAGCAGATTCCGACTGCCGATATCTCATTCGGCGAGCCAAGCGGCAGAATCCTGAGGGGCAGATTGTTGTTGTCGGTTGCTACGTTGAAAATGAACCGGACAGAATAGCAGCGATTAATGGAGTTAATGTTATAGTCCGCAACAGTGAGAAAGATGCTATTGCAGCAATCCTGCCTCGCAGGCTTCCCGATCTTTTTGACCACAAGCCTGATAAAAGTTGCTCAACTGCTGTGACGGATTTCCACCAGCGCAATCGAGCCTGGATAAAGATCTCTGACGGCTGTAACCAGCGCTGTACGTTCTGCCTTGTCACGATCGTTCGAGGCAGACTGATCAATCGTCCCGCCAAGGAGATTATTGACGAAATAAAAGCTCTGGCTGCTCACGGTTACCGGGAAGTGGTCCTCACCGGTGTGAACATGGGATACTACAAAGACCGTAATGCCAAGACTCATGTGAAAAACCTGGCAACGCTCTGCCGGATGATTATGACCGAGACTGACTTGTACCGGCTTCGCCTGTCTTCGATTGAGCCACAGACTGTTGACGATGAGCTAATCGAAGTATTTGCTGGGTCAAGCGGCCGCATTTGTCGTCATTTCCACCTGCCGTTGCAGTCAGGATCATCTCGAATTCTAAAACTGATGCGCCGTCCTTACGAGCCAAGAACATACATAAAGAGAGTATTAACCCTCAAACAAGCAGTGCCAAATACGATCATCGGGGCCGATGTGATTGTCGGCTTTCCTGGAGAGACCGACGAGGATTTCAGCGAGACTCGAAGGATGTGCGAATCAGGAGTGATTGACTATTTGCACGTGTTCAGCTATTCCGACCGACCCGGCACGTTGGCTTGTAAGATGAAAAATAAAGTAAACCCCAACGTCATCAAGGAGCGCAACCTTGTTCTAAGAAACATCTCTAACCGGCAGCGTCTGCAGTCGCACCAGCGGCAGATCAGCAATGCTCTGGAGTTTATTGCAGAGCATAACCGTACGGCAGGGGGTTTTTACTGGGGCATTTCCGATAACTACCTGCGCGTGAAGCTTCCGGGTTGGATTGAGGGGAGCAAAGAAATAATCAGAGTCAAAATTACTGCCGCGCACGAAGACCACATGGAAGGTGACATCGTCACATCGTAGGCGTCTTTTTACATACACCTCCCGATAAACGTTTGACACTCGCTCGCTTATTACTCGACAACCTCGTGCCGGGTTTGCTCATTTCTTTCCCACCACACTGGAAAAAATATTCTTTTCGCTTATCGAACAGCTACCAGTAAAGAAGCCTCTAGCTAAGTCTAATCCCTTCTGCCTCATTAGGATAATCATGCCGGTACCGCCTGTGGCATGTCCGTTGCTTGAGAATGCAGCGGGATGATAGCATTACGTGGAGTTAGTACATGACTGACGAGCCAGAAAAAAAAGGCGACACCCAAGCCAAGCAACCTACCGAGGGTAAGGCTCAACCCCAAAAGGGTAGCTTTGTCAAATACGTTATGTTTGGCGGGGCAGGGGTAGCTCTTGTCGTAGTAGCTGCTCTGGTAACGCTCATTGTCCTGGGAAACAATCATTTACAGGTAACGGATGTACCGGAAGAATCAGCGCCCGCTGAGACATCTGACGCTAAGGCCAATGTCAATGCTGCAACAGACAGCATGGCAACTGAGGATCTCAATCAAAGTACGATCGAAATGATAAGGAACCAGTTAGCCTTTCTTGATTCTGAACCGGCGCTAAATGAGGTTGAAAGCGCCCATGAAGGCATGTCGGCAGAAGACTCTACTGAAGCCGCCAACTGGCTCGGGAAAAAGACAGATGCTCTGGCTAAAAAAGAAAAAGAACTAAACGCCCGCCAGAAAAAACTGGAGCAGTTAGACAAGGAAGTTACCCAGAAGATACTACAAGTAGAGCAGGCGGAGTCAGCTCGTATTGCCAGTCTGGCCAAGTTGTATGATGGGATGGAAGCAAGTGCGGTAGCCAAGTTGATGGCTAATCTTGACGACGAGGCAATAGTGGCAATTATGCCGCGGATGAAAATCAAGAACGCCTCGGCAGTCTTGCAGCTTTTGCCTCCTCAGCGAGCCGCCAAGCTGTCAAAGCGAATGATAACAATTGCAGAGAAATAGAGATGACCAGTCCTGGCAATCAAATACTCAACTTGTCACCGGCTCAAGATAAAGCCCCTTCACCACAGCGAGCCGGTGAATCAAGCGACGGGATAGAAACCCCGCAAGCGAGCTTCATCAACATCCTGCAAGGTTCGGTCGAATCGTCTCAGAATGAAACTAAGAACACGAAGCAAGTAGTTTTGCCATATACTGATAATGTCGAATTATTGGCGGGCGGCGATCAGTTTGTCAGCGATGTACCTCTTGCAGGAAAGATTCTCTCGAGTGCCGACGGCTGCTCTGCAGAAGCTGGTCTTTCCAATCAGCACACCATGTCAATGACAAACAGACTTGCCAGCCAGGTGCTCGATAGCTCATTGCTCGATATTGGGCCGGGAAAGTTCGAAATAGTAGATTCTTCAGTGACGGACGGCGTTCTGCATCTCAAGGTAGTGGACAAAAATAATAAACCTAACGTCTTTGCTGTTTCAATACCGCTTGAGCACTTGCCTAAAAGCGTCAATATGGAAATGTTGCAGGGAGCGATGCAGCTTCCTACAGAGCTTGACCTTTTTGGATCCGAAAAACTGAAGCTTGAAGATTACTTTTCAGAGCTAAACTTAAAGGAAATCCAGATTGCATCAGATCGTGAGCAAAAACTAACCAGTTCCACTACTGAACCAATCTCTACCATCGTCACCGCACAAAACATGGGACAGGTGGTCACGATCCAAGATAAGTTGTTAAGGCACGCCTTAGGGATGCCAACCGAAAACGATTCTACAGATATGAGGTCAGCCAAAGAAAATATCGGCCTTGAAAAGAACCCATCCGCTGACAGCCACTCCCCTTCGACTGCTGACTCCTCTCGCTCTTTCTTGAAGGTAAATACTCCGGTCGAGAACTTAAAGCTGTTTGGGGATGCTTATTTATTTGAGAAGTATAAAGTTTCTCGTGATCAAAGCGGGTCATCCGAGGGAGAAGAAGGGGTAAAAATATTCTCAGGACTAGAAGGCGCTGACCGAGAATTAGGCGCTGACAAAACCACTATCCGTCAGGTTCGATTCACCCTGCCTGACCAGATCAAATCATCATTTAAATCCAATATCCAAACACTGACTTTGAGAATCGAACCGGAACATCTTGGCCCGGCCCGGTTGACCCTGATGATGCACAATAACAAGCTGCAAGCGCGGGTGATCGTTAATAATTATCACGCCAAAGTAGCTGTGGAAACTTCTCTCAATCAGCTCGTTGATCAGTTATCCAAGGCGCATATTGAGGTCGATCACATTGATGTTATGGTCGATGGTAATGCTGCCCGTAACGGTTTTTTTGAACGTCGTCCGCAATGGCATTATCGGGCCAACCGTTCGGAAAGACTCAACCAAAGTGAAACTGTCACTCTCTACAGAGGGTCTTCCATTGAAGATTCAGTGCCCCGTCCGACGGCATACTTTAGAGCCGGCGGTGTAAATATATTAGCTTAGGAGAATAATCTTATGGGTATCATATCACTGGTTCAAAATGATGCTACCAATGCCACCACCAGCACCAACAGAGTGCAGTCCCTGGGTAAAGATGAGTTTCTACAACTGCTGATAACCAAGCTGCAAAATCAGGATCCGTTGAAGCCGATGGATGACGAAAGCTTCATCGCTCAGTTAGCACAGTTCTCCACGCTGGAACAGATGAACAACATTTCCGATGGGATTGACCAAGCTAACAACTGGGACTTTCTGCAGATGCAATCATTGAACAATGCAATGGCTGCCAACCTGGTCGGTAAGGACGTCAGAGCCACCTATGACCGTGTTTTCCTTGATGGAGACAACTCTCCAAATATTTCGTATACCATCCCATCGTACGCCAGCGATGTGAAACTCACGATCAAAGATGCCGACGGCAACATCGTAACCACCCTTGTTGATAACGATGTTAAACCGGGTACGCATTCTGTTGAGTGGGACGGAAAAGACGACCTCGGCAATCGCGTCGCAGAAGGCCTCTATTCCGTTGAGGCCGTTGCCCGCGATGAAGCCGGTGAGACGTTCACTCCTGACCTGCTGTTGGAAGGAACGGTTCAGGCGGTTGTGTATCGTAATGGCTCAGCCTACCTGAGCGTTGATGGTGTGGAGATTTCCCTCGGAGATGTCACCGCCATCGGCGAGCCGGGTGCGTTCAGTGATGGCGGCTGAGAGAGATACCAAGAATTTGGAACAGATTGACAGATTGTCGGAAGGTGAAAGATGAACACAGGCCAGGGATTGAAGATCAGTAGTTACCAAAGGCCGGTCAACCTTATTGACATAGTCAAGCGCGATGACCAAGCTGGTTCTAAAGAGAAAGCACCGCGAGCTTCTTTCAAGGAGATGTTCTCGAAAGAACTGGCCGGTTCCCGCAACGTTGTATTTTCTAAACACGCTCAAGAGAGGCTGTTCTCGCGCGACATTAAACTGTCCGAGGAAAGTCTAAACCGTATCGCCGATGCAATTGATAAAGCCCAGACCAAGGGTGCCAGGGAGACGCTCATACTCAGTGATGAAGCCGCCCTTATCGTCTCCGTGAAGAATCGAACGGTGATAACCGCCTTTGATCGTGACAACCTTCGCCAGGGAGTCGTAACCTCAATTGATTCCGCGGTGATCCTATGAGAACGAAAATAAGAGAAGTAATAACCATAACTGTCCATGGGCTGGACTTCATAACGATGGAGAGGCCCTGCACAAAAGCAGGAGGTAACTAAGCGATGATGGCATCATTGTTTGCCGGAGTTTCCGGCCTGAAGAATCACCAGGTCAAAATGAATGTGATCGGGAATAACATCGCGAACATCAACACCATCGGCTACAAAGCCGGTCGGGTTAATTTTCAAGAAGCGCTGGTGCAGACCTATAAGGGGGCAGGTCGACCGACTTCTATTTCCGGTGGAACCAACCCGGTCCAGTTGGGATTGGGCATGCAAGTAGGAACGATCGATACTCTCTTCCAGCAAGGAGGACTTGAACTGACCGGCCAGATAACCGACTTGGCCATCCAGGGCTCAGGCTTTTTCATTCTGGGCGACGCCAGCGGGAACAAGTTCTACACCCGCGCCGGAGCGTTTGGGTTCGACGGCAACTCTAATATGGTTGATCTGGCTTCCGGTCTCTATGTGATGGGAAAAATGGCTGATCAGACAGGAGAAATCTCCTCAGTTTCGACATTGGGACAGGTAACTCTTCCATTTGGGCAGCAGGATCCTGCCAGGGCCACGAGTACCGTCTGGTTGGCCAACAATCTTGATGCAGCAGCTACCGATTCTAAGGCTACGCTGTCACAGGCCGGCACCTCTAATGTCATAGGTGTTTCTGGTATTGCACGCGATGGAGTAGGGGGAACACATACAATCAGCATAACCGGCACTCAGGCTCAGCAAGCATTTTATACCGGTGCTCGGGCCGGTCTTGGTTTGACCAACACCCTCAGCAGCCTTGGGGTAACCGATTTTTCTGACTGGACTTTAACCATTGACGGCTCGAGAGTTGAAACAATCTCCGGCCTGACAAGCGAGTCGACAATACAGGATCTGATTTCCAGGATCAATCAAATATCGGGGCTAACCGCAGAACTTACAGCCGCCGGTGAGCTCCTGATAACGCGCGATAAGGCAGGGTCGCCCGCAGACTACGACTTTGTCTCATCGGCTTCAATTGCCGGCAACATTATCGATCAGGTCTTCACCTTCGGTTCGCCGGCGGGGACAACTTTTACGTCGGCCAACGGAGCAGCGACCACTTTCGTGGCAACTGATTCTTTTGTCCCCTCCAAAGGGAGCGGGGTTGCGGCAGGACCTTTCGTCAATATGCTCGACCTTGTAATTGATGACCAGACCGGTCTTGTGACGGGGTTGAGCGGCCTTGGTGATGGTGGGGTTGAGATTACCACCGGTACCAACGGTCTGAATGCAACTAGCGCGGGAAGTGAACTGATCATCAAAACAGCCGACACTTCACACGCTACATCTATTAACATCTTCGACTCTCTGGGCGGAAAACATACTCTTTCCATAGAGTTCTTCAAATCAGCCTTGCCGAATCGATGGGAGTGGACGGTCAATATGCTGGGCAACGAACAAATTGTCTCGGGGGGAACTGGATACGTTACCTTCAATGAAGATGGGTCGTTGAATACGTTTGCTTTCAACGGTGGGGTTGATGCCCTCACTATCGATCCCAACAACGGGGGAGGAAACACCACAATTGACTTCAATACCGGAACTCCCTCTAACTATGACGGCCTGACCGGCTTTGCCTCGGGGAGTTACTCAACATCCTTTATACGACAGGACGGTTATGGACTGGGAGTTCTGGAAAAGATTGACATTGACCAGACGGGAAATATTACGGGCATTTTTTCCAACGGCACAAACCGGATTCTGGCTCAAATAATGTTGGCTGATTTCACTAACCAGGCAGGATTAAATAAAGCCGGCAAGTCGATGTATCAAGTGAGTGCTAATTCCGGCTCGGCAATTGAGGGGATTGCCGGGTCGACTATTTCTGGGGAGATATCCTCCGGAGCGCTGGAGTCCTCGTCGGTGGACATTGCTCAAGAGTTCACCGCCATGATCACAGCTCAACGGGGCTTCCAGGCTAACGCGCGGATTATTACTACCTCGGATAGCATGCTGGATGAACTTGTTAACATAAAAAGGTAAAGAATAAATGATTAAAGTTACGCGGTTGGATGAATCCACATTAGTGATAAATGCTGACCTGATTGAGTTTCTCGAATCGAGTCCGGAAACCATTGTTTGCTTGACAACCGGCAAAAAAATAATGGTGAAGGAGACGGTTGATGACATTATCAACCGGGTGGCTCAATTCAAACGGATGTCAGATATCCGGATAGAAACTCGAGAAACGTCCGACACATCGGAAGGAAGTTGATTATGCCGAGCCAAGAAGACAAAAACCATTCGGCCTTAAATAAGGACGCTGAAAGTTCAGCTCCAGCGGATCAGGCAAAAGCCGCCGGAGGTTCTAAAAAGTTTCTCCTATTCGGTGGACTGGAATTGGTGGCGGTGATACTTGGCGTTGCCATTGCCATATTTGTCATAAGGCCTTTAAGGTCGGGTAACGATGATGCTGAGAGCCGCAGCACCGAAGTTGCCCACCTTAAGGCATCGGGTGATAATGCCAAGTCTGCTAAATCCGTGAGTGAACATGCTAAGACAAAGAAAAAGAAGAAACATGGTCATGGCGGAGAATCGGCGTCCCTATATACTATAAAAGATATTGTCATCAACCCTGCTGGCACGGGGGGAACCCGCTTTCTGTCGGTGTCTTTTGCTTTGGAGCTGGAGTCGGCTGAACTTGAAGCGGAGTTTGAAACGAAGGAGCCAGTGATTAGAGATGCTCTGATTACAATTCTATCCTCCAAAACGGTGGCTCAACTGACTGATCCTAAGCAAAAGGAGATTGTTCGCCACCAGATAAAAAAACGGATTTCAGAGCTGATGAAGACCGACGAATTGGCGGGAGTCTACTACACTGACTTTGTCTTACAATGAGGAATTCTGAAGATGGTCAAGATTCTCTCCCAAGAAGAGATTGATGCACTATTACATACGGTGTCGTCAGGCCAGGGTCAGGTAGAAGACGAAAGTAATGCCGACGACAAACTACGTTCGGTTATTACCTATGACTTCAGACATCCCAATCGTGTATCGAAGGACCAGATACGGACAATGGAGAATATGCACGATAATTTTGCCGGTCATTATGGGTCTACTCTATCAGCTATCATGCGGACTATTGTCGATATTGACCTGGTATCCGTCGATCAGATAACCTACTCGGAATTTGTTATGTCTTTGGTAGCCCCTTCCTGTACCTACACTTTCTCAGCTCCACCGCTGGAGGCCGTCAGTCTGGTCGACTTTAATCCCACCCTTACGTTTTCTTTTATTGATCGCATGTTTGGCGGTAACGGCAAGATTCTCGAGACGGAGCGGGAACTGACCGGCATTGAGAGGACAGTGATGGGACGCCTGGCGGCGAAACTGTACCGTGATCTGGAACGAGCGTGGAAAAACATCGTCAAAATCCAGGCCGAACAGAAGAGCTTTGAGACTAACCCGCAGTTTATTCAAATCGTCCCGCCCGGGGAAACGGTTGTGGTCGTTTCTTTTCAGGTCAAGCTCTTTCAATCCACCGGACTGTTGACGATTTGTTATCCCTATGTCGCCCTTGAACCGATCGTAACAAAACTGTCAGCTCAAAACTGGATTGATGCCACCAAGAAAAAGAATCTTGAGAGTGACCACGAAATCAATTGGCAGAACCTGGCTCTGGTAGACGCTGAGCTATCGGCGACATTGTTGAACGCTAAATTGAAAGTCCGCGACTTCTTGCAACTCAAGGTGGGTGATATTATCCCCTCCGAAAAGAAAATCAACGCCTCCGTAGATGTATGTGTCAACAAACGCAAAAAATTCACTGCCCGACCGGGACTCTCGGGCAAGAAGATAGCCTTTCAGGTGGAACAGGTGTGCGACTATTTATTGCAGGAGAGTAGTATATGACTGACGAAAAAGACATCGGAGTTGCTTCCGGGGATATCGACATAGCTGAAGATCAGATGGCTCAGCCTACGGAAAACGCTGATCCCCAGGCACAGGAGAAGTCCGCTGAAGAAGCTGCCCACGACAGCAGTGCTCCGCCTGAACAACACGAACCGGCCAAGAGTTTTGAGGATGCCAACGAGGGCGAAGTCTCTGAAGGCGATGATAAAGAGGCCGAATCGACGATGATTGGAGACCTGCCGGAAGAAGACTCACAGGCTTCTATAACAAAGGCCGACTCCAATGCAGCGTCGGTGGCCGAAGCGGAATTCCAGCAGTTGTCGCAACCCGCTGACCAGCCGAAACCGAAAAACATCGAATTATTGATAGACGTTTATCTCCCCATTTCGATTGAGCTGGGTAGAACCAAAATGTCCATTGCCGAAATACTGAGCCTGGGGCCAGGATCGGTTGTGGAATTAAACAAGTTGGCCGGTGAGCCGGTGGATGTGCTGGTCAACAACAAAATTGTGGCCAAGGGCGAAGTGGTTGTCATAGACGAATACTTTGGGGTCCGCATCACACAATTAATGACCCCGAAAGAAAGGTTGAAGCTCCTTGGGGATGAAAAGTAAACGCGTGCCGCGCTCTCTATTAGCCACCGCGATCATACTTGCTTTGGCTCTGGTGGGGCTGTTGGCCGTTAACACTGACCGGGTTGGCGCCGACTCTCATACGGCCGGCCAGGAGCTGGGTCGTGACGCAGAAGGCGAGAACACCACTCAACAGTCAAATCAGACCTTGTTTACCTCCGCTTTTCCATCGCTGGTCAGAATGATAAGCGCTCTCGCAATTGTTTTAGTCTGTATCTATCTGGCCATGTACCTATTGAAGCGGATGATGGGAAAACGGTACTCCACAAGCGGGCAACCGAACCTGCTGGAGGTGCTGGCGACTATCTATATAGCGCCCAAAAAGACCGTATCGCTTGTCAGAGTCGCTGACAAGTCAGTACTGGTCGGTATGACGGACAATCAGATTTCGGTTCTAACCGAACTCGACGCTTACCAGACCGCCTTAATCGAAGCAGCTCAAAAAGGTCAGAAGGAGAAAGATCACTTCAGTGAATTACTTAAGTCAGCGTCACACCGAATAAAACGCATGGGTGTGAAGAAGAGTCAAGTCGCTCTTGACTCGAAATCGCCCTTACCGTCATAACCAGCGGTACCGGCAAACAAACAGGCTGTTTTAGCGACATGGATGTCGCAATAGGAGCGTGCAAAACATAGGATATGCTCAAAGCGATTAAAATCATACATCTGCTCGGCAGTGTCTTGCTGGTTTTGGCCAGTAACGCTGCTGCTCAAACCCTTCCTAAGGTGTCGGTCCAGGTAGGTGAAGCCCAGGAACCGTCGGAGCTCTCCACCACCCTCCAGATTGTCATTCTGATGACGGTGCTGGCACTGGCGCCGTCAATCCTCATCATGATAACATCTTTTATCCGTTTCGCAGTGGTGCTGTCATTCTTGAGGAGCGCCATTGGAATTCACCAGGCCCCGCCTAACCAGCTTCTGGTGGCCCTGGCTCTGATACTCACCTTTTTTGTTATGTCGCCGGTGCTGAGCAAATCATACGACCAGGGTGTCAAGCCATACCTCGACAAAGAAATAAGCAAGGAGGAGGCTTTTCACAAAAGTTTCGAACCGTTCAAGAAATTCATGCTGGCCCAAACGAGGGAGAAAGACCTGGCTCTTTTTGTTAATATCGCTAAGCTTGACCAGCCCGACAACGCCGAGGATATCCCCCTGCACGTGCTGGTACCGGGGTTTGTCATTTCAGAGCTGAAAACCGCCTTCCAAATCGCCTTTGTATTGTTTATCCCTTTTCTCATCATCGACATGGTCGTGGCCTCGGTACTGATGTCGATGGGGATGATGATGCTACCGCCTATCATTGTCTCCTTGCCGTTCAAGATACTGTTATTTGTCCTGGTTGATGGTTGGTACCTGCTGGTGAAGTCACTGGTGGAATCGATCAATATGTAGAAAGGAAAAAGTTATGACACCCCAGATGGTGGTCGCTATAGGTCGTGAGGCGCTGATAGTAACAATAATGATTGCCGGACCGATGCTGCTCTTCGGTTTGATTGTAGGATTAACTATATCCATTTTCCAGGCTATCACTCAGATCCAAGAGATAACTCTGACATTCGTGCCCAAGATCCTGGCAGTAGCACTGGCGCTGCTGATCTTTTTGCCCTGGATGATAAGCAAGGCCACGGATTTTACCCGCCACATGTTTGACTTGGTGCCGGGTTTAGTGGGATAGTGCATTTATCTCAGGTTACACCCGTAACGAAACGATCTTCTATCGCAGCCTCTGACAGCGAGGGCAAAAGTGGGCGGAGCGGGAACCAATCTTTTGCCTGACTATCTTCGTCCCGCAATAATGACAGGGTCCTCCCTCATTGTGGTACACTTTCAGATACTTCTGAAAACGACCGGTCTGGCCGTTGACTCCGGTATAGCTGTCGACAGAGGTGCCCATTAGCCGGATGGCCTTCTTCAACAGGCTCTGGATGTGACTGTGAAGCTTGATGAGCTTTCCGGTGGAGAGTGACGAGGTCACTCTTTTCGGGTGAATCTTCGAATAATGCAGCGACTCATCGGCGTAAATGTTGCCCAGCCCGGCCAGAAAGCTCTGGTCAAGCAGAGCCGGTTTGGCCATTCTATGGCTCTTTTTGAAAAGACTCACAAAGTCACTCGGTGAGATCTCCAACGGCTCCGGTCCCAGGTCAGCCAACCCTTTCTGCTCCCATAGCTCATGATCATAAAACAGACGAAGTCTGCCGAAACGGCGGGGGTCATTGAAGCGGAGGTGGAAACTTCGTTTCGTTTTCAAGGTTGATTTGAAATCAAAGATGACCAGGTCATGCTTTTCGATAGGATGCGACTTTTCCACATAAAGCAAGCGGCCGGTCATCTTCAGATGAACCCAGAGGGTTACCCCACCCGAGAGGCTGATGAGAATATTTTTCCCCCGCCTTGAAATGCTCAATATCTTTCTTCCCTCAAGGGTACGGTCAAATCTGCTTGAGTCCAACGAACTGCTGACATATATGGAGCTGGGTGGAGCATTGACATGAACCTTGGCAATGGTTTCCCCGACTATCGTTTCCCGCAGCCCTCTGACAACTATTTCGACTTCAGGCAGTTCCGGCATTTGTTGTTCCAAAAGTAGGGCAGGAGTCCCCGACTCCTGCCATCAATACACTCGTGGTCGGCAGATGTCCACATCTGCCACTAAACATTCCATCTTGTGGTCAGCGTACGTCCTCGCTTGTCCTGAGCATGTTGAAGGGTGCGCCGACTTGTCTCAGTCCACCACGATTGCAAGAATGTCGGGACGTTGCACGATTAAGTACTTGTTCCCTACCAGCTCTACCTCATCCCCTACGTACTTGCCATATAAGATTTTGTCACCGACCTTTATCTTTTCCTGAAGATCTTCGTCAGTTCCCACAGCGATTACCATGCCAAGTCTTGGTTTCTCCTTCGCCGTATCTGGAATAATGATTTTCCCTGACTT
>Ga0315543_1002940_pt1 | contig 15804 bp, 15 predicted proteins | sample SalMarSW160210MG_2_FD_203098 | JGI IMG/M metagenome (GOLD analysis project Ga0315543, IMG submission 203098) | Salt marsh sediment microbial communities from the Plum Island Ecosystem LTER, Massachusetts, United States - Salt Marsh Sediment SW1601-210 ...
TCATCCTCGCTTCCTTCAAGATAAAAGCTTATCTGGTTCTCTTCAATATTTATTTCAATATCCTTTCCCTTGTAATCACTCTTAACTATGCTGTCTAAAACTTTTGAAGGAACAACCACTCCTACCGAGGAGCTTTCTTTATTAATCTTTTCTTTAACAAGGGATAGTCTATAGCTATCGGTTGCCACCATGCTCAAAACACCTTCTTTAATCTCCATAAAAACACCGGTGAGTATTGCCCTACTTTCATCAACAGATGCAGCTTTCTGTGCTTTTGACACAAGGTTTTTAAATTTATCCAGGCCTATTTTTAAACTCTTTTCTCTCTTTATTTCAGGGAACCCCGGATATTCTTCAACTGGTAGTGTGTTAAGTGTGAAAAATGCATTTTCACATTTAATTTTTACCATATTTTTAGACTCATCCAGCTCAAGTTCCAGCTTTGATTCCTTTAGACTCTTTAATATGTTTATTAATACTCTTGCGGGTACAACGACTTTGCCTTTATCAATTATTTTAACTGGTTTAATACATTTTATGCTTGTTTCCAGATCGGTGCTGTATATAGTCAATTCATTATCCGCCTCAAGCATAATGCCGTTTAATATTAATGATGTTGTTTTTTGGTTTATTGCCCTGCTTGCAAGGAGCGTTGTATTAAGAAGACCTGTTTTGGTTGTTTGAAACTTCATGATAACCTCTCTAAAGGATATTAAAAAATATAAACATATTCTATTATATATAATATATAATTTAAATAGCTAGTAATAGTTATAAGGGTTGTTAAGAATGTTGACAGTTGTAAGAATTGGTTTAAAGAGTAAGAGATAGACAAAAGAGAATGTTAATAAAAAAGTTAAAAGCTGTTAAAAACTATAGAGTTATAAACAAAGACAAGAAACAGGTTTATTTTTAAACAAAAAATAAAAAAATTGTTAAAAAGCAGGCCACCCTTATCAACGTTTTATAAACAGGCAAAAATCAGGAAGAGGTTTTAACCTTATTAATTAACTCCTGTGTTTGTGCGTAAACGCTTCTGTCTGTGTTTAAAAGGCCGGATATTTTTGAGATAGCATAAATTACTGTTGAGTGGTCACGATCCCCAAAGGACTTGCCAATCCTTGGAAGCGAGCTGCTTGTAAGCTCTCTTGATAGATACATTGCAAGCTGGCGGGCATGCGATATAAGTTTATTTCTTTTAGGGCTCAAAATATCGCTTATTGGTATTGAGAAATATTTTGAAACTTCTTTAATTATTGTTTGTATGCTTATCTTGTGATCCATATCATCAGGGAGAAGGTCTTTTATTATGTTTTTAGCCATAACGATATCGGGTTTAGATTTTGTTAAAGACGCAAAAGCAACTATTCTTGTGAGAGAACCCTCAAGCTCCCTTATGTTTGTGGACACCTTTTCTGCTATCAGGTTTAGAACATTATCAGAGATTGTTATTTTTTCCCTTTCAGAATATTTTTTAAGTATTGCGAGGCGGGTCTCGAAATCAGGCGGCTTAATATCTGTTACCAGTCCCCACTCAAATCTTGACCTTAACCTTTCTTCAAGAGTGGAAATATTTTTTGGGGACCTATCGCTTGATAAAACGATCTGGCGGTTGGTATCATGTAGAGCATTAAAAGTATGAAAGAACTCCTCCTGGCTTGCTTCCTTATCCTCAAGGAACTGGATGTCATCAACAAGAAGAACATCGTTATTTCTGTAATTTTCCTTAAAAGCAAAGATGTCTTTGTATCTTAAAGCGTTTATAAAATCATTTAAAAACCTCTCTGCCGATACGTATTTGATAGTTTTTTCAGGATTAAGCTGTTGTGTATATTGCCCTATAGCATGAAGAAGATGTGTTTTGCCCAGCCCAACGCCGCCGTAAATAAAAAGGGGATTATATGTTTTTCCGGGTTTTTCGCTTACAGCCAGTGCTGCTGTGCAGGCAAACCTGTTACTGTTTCCTACAACAAATGTGTCAAAAGTATATTTTGAATTAAACAAAGAACTCTTATTTACCGTAATTAAACGCGGACCGCCTTTTTTGGGTTTTTCATTTACATAATCCCTATATTCATCAGTGACATATTTATTACCTGCCCGGGAGGTAATAATTTTTATTTTATATGAGTTGTTGGTAACCTTTTTTACAGAATCGGAAAGAATAGAAGAATATCTTGACTCAAGCCACTCTTTTGCGAAGGGGCTCCCCACTGAAACAGTTAAGCAGTTTTTTTTTAAAGATATTGGTGTAATGTGTTCAAACCACGCCTTATATGTGGGAAGGTTGATTTTATTTCTGACATCATCAAGAGTGTTTTTCCAGATATTCTGAAGTTCTACCATAATACTCTTATATTAAATATTATTTGAATAATATTCAAGATATTTTATCCCCCTTTTTGATAATTTTCTCTTACCGCTTCCGCTGGAAATTAAAAGCTTGTTTTTTTCAAGGTGGATTAGCTCGCGGTAAGACGTTGAAAGGCTGAATCCAAGCTCATTGGCAATTTTAGATGGGCCGGCTTCTTCTAGTTCAAGGATTATGAAGAGTATTTTTTGCTGTCTATCGGAAAGGACTATATCGTCAAACTTACCCGGGGCTTCTGAAGGTGTATTTTCTTCCGGTTTGCTCTGGGAGGCCTCAACTTCTGACAGTTGTACACCCCCGGTTTGTGAATCGGTAGTTTTTGCTGACTGAGAAAGTTTTAATGATATGACAGTGCCTTTTTTTACATTGTCTTCAACATTGATTGAGCCGCCGGAAAAAGTTATAGTCTCTTTTACTATAGGAAAACCTGAGCCGACGCCTCTTATATATTCTTTCATCTTCCTTGTGGCAGATGTGTATCCCGGAAGAAATGCCTTTTCCTTATCTTCTATTCCGGGACCCTGGTCTGATACGATTATATGATTTCCATTGCTCAGTATGGTTATTACTACTTCCCTGAAGTCTGCGTGTATTAAGTTCTCTATTATTTCCCTTATTATGGTATAAGGGATTCTGCCGCCAATTTCGTGTGAGAGATTATATGTTTTTTGGGAAGTTTCATTTATGAGATTATTAATATCGTTGAAACCAAGATCTATGATTCTTGGAATGCTTCGTAGGTTGTCATAAATTGCAATTCTTACCAGCAGTCTCGGATTATAATGGTTAGTGCTTTTTGAAATGATGTCATTGTTTATTTTGAAATTGTTGTCAGTCATAATAAAGCAGAATTACCGGACTATAAAATTTTATATTTCCATGGATTAAAGTATTAAAAATGTCTAATACTTTTCATTTGCTTTTCAATGATTTTAAGTTATCAACATATAAATAATAATATTTTTATTATGAAAAAGCTACTAGATAATGCGGGAAGGTAAAAATTTTGTAGTCTTCTGACATATAATATAGTGATATTTTTTAAGTTTTCAACACTTTTTTCAACATGTGTTGAAAAGGTACTTTAAATTATGAAAGGTTTTAAAGAAATGGCACTAAAAGGAAAATTGTAAAAAAGAAATCTTTCAGATGAGAATTTTAGTAGAACAGGTGTTTGAGGGTAAAACGATGTTTTATAAATAGTACAGGATTAGATGGAGAAACACACATAATATTGTATGGGTATGCAACCTTGATATTAAGAAAATTAAAATGTATAATCATCTACCTAATCAGGAACAATAATTAATAAGTTAGGTAGAAAGATGAAAAGGACATTTCAGCCAAACATAAGAAAAAGAAAAAAGAACCATGGCTTCAGGACGAGAATGAAGACGAAAGCGGGCAGGGCTGTAATTTCTAGCAGAAGAAAAAAAGGAAGAAAGAAACTTTCAGCTTGAGTAATAATAAAAAGGAAGAGTCAAATTAAATTTGAGACAATTAAAAGAAAGGTTGATTTTTCAAGAGTATTAAATAAAGGGATTTACAGGCGAAATAAGTATTTAACTATTTACCTACTTAAAAAACCGGATAGCAGTGATGGATTAAGAGTCGGTTTTATAATAAGTAAAAAAATAGGCGTGGCGGTTTTAAGAAACAGGATTAAGAGAGTTATTAAGGAAGTCTTAAGAAGAAGCGAGGTTAAATTAACAGGAAGTATTGACGCTCTGTTTATTGTAAAAAAGGGCGCGGATGGGGTAAATCTCAAAGAGCTAAAAAACGAGCTTAGAAACAATCTTTCTTTATTTAATAATAGTTAGCTTTATATTATCAAATTGTCACTAATTGTAATTGTGAAAAGATTATTACTGTTTTTAATAAAAGCTTATAAGAAATATATATCACCATTGTTGCCGAGGAGCTGTAGGTTCTACCCCACCTGCTCTCAATATGCAGTTGATGCAATAAGCAAGTATGGTGTATTGAAGGGTAGTATTAAGTCAGCGTATAGAATTCTAAGATGTAACCCCTTTAATAAAGGTGGTTACGATCCTTTAAGATAAAAATGGAAGGTATAGAAAATTGAGCCAGATATATCAGATACTTAGGCCCATACAGGGAGTTTTAGAGCATATTGTAGTATTTCTATATAATAATGTAATAGAAAATTATGGCATTGTAATAATACTATTAACAGTTATAGTTAGAATAGTGTTGGTACCCCTTACAATAAGCCAGACAAAGTCAATGGCTAAAATGCAGAAGCTGCAGCCGGAATTAAAAGAACTTCAGAAAAAGTATAAAGATGATAAACAGAAACTGCAGAAGGAAACCATGGAATTTTACAGTAAGAACAAGGTTAATCCCCTTGCAGGTTGTCTGCCTTTGCTTCTACAGTTTCCGGTTTTTATTGCGTTATTCCAGACGCTGAGAAATCCTTCAGAGATTATCACAGATGTGGTAGGTAGCTTTACATTAAACGGAGTAGCAAGCGGGATAAATACAGGGCTAACGGGGTTTCTGCACGAAGTAGATTTTATATCAGGTGTAGCTAATCCGAATTATAATTTCCTGTGGATGAATTTGAATGAAAAAGACCCTTATTTCATACTGGTTATATTAATGGTTGGAACCATGTTTTTATCAATGAAAATGACTACAACTGACCCAAAACAATCAAAGATAATGTATATAATGCCTCTGGCATTTGGTTTTATATCATATCAATTTCCATCAGGAATACTTGTGTACTGGGTAACGACAAATATATGGTCTATTGGACAGCAGTTAATTGTGCAAAAGCTGGTTACTAAAGACAGTGTTAAGAAAGAGCTGGAACAGAAGGATAAAAGCAATAGGGATGAGGAAAAGTTAAGCAAAGAAGAAGAAAAAATAATAAGGAAAAAAATAAAGAAGAAAAAGAAAAGAAAAAAGTAATGCTTTAATTTCAGGGGGCGATAAAATGACTGAAGATAAGAGCATGGGAGATGCACTGGATTCATATGTTGAGTCATTGGAAGAAGAGCAAAGAAATAATAAGTTAATAGAAGATAGCACAAAAGAAGAAGACAAAAAAGAAGAGGCAGATGAAAATATTAGCGGATTAGAGAAAATAAAAAATATCTTAAAAAAATCCGTAGAGCTTATATGCTTGGGAGAGAAAGTAAAAATAAGCACCGATTCAAAAAAATTTGAGTTACTTGTGTACGGGGAAGACCTTAGGATTGCTATAGGCAGAGGAGGAATAAATATACAGGCGCTTGAATATATTATTAATCTGATTGGGAAGAGGAAAAATATTGTTGACAGGAATGTTTTTATAGATATTAAAAATTACAGAAAGAATAAAATAGAAAAAATAAAGAAGGACGCAATAAAGATGGCTAAGAAAGCCATTAGAGAAGGAAGAAAAATCTCTCTAAAACCAATGTGTGCGTATGAAAGGAAGATAATACATAAAGCACTTTCAAAGTTTGAAAATATTAGAACAAAAAGTGTATACGAAGAGCCAAGAAGGTGTATAGTAATATATCCGGAAAAAGCAAATAAGTAGCAGATAATTTTTAAAAGAAGAAAAATAGAAAAAATGGCAGTAAAATGCCATTTTTTTATGGATTTTTATTAATGAAAGATATTAAATATAATAATAGATTGCAATGGTAATACAATATAAAAAGAATATTAAAAACAAATATCTGGAGAAGCAATGAGCAGCAAAGATACAATAGTAGCAATAGGAACAAGGCCCGGGGAAGCCGCAATTGGCATAGTAAAATTAAGTGGAAGCAATGCTATAGAAATTGCAGATAAGATATTTAGGGCTAAAAGCGGGAAGAAAATTATTAGAGTAAAAACATACAGTATGGTTTACGGACATATTGTTGATGAAGATGGCAGCATAATAGATGAGGTAGTGGTATCTGTTATGAAAAAGCCAAAATCATATACAAGGGAAGATGTTGTAGAGATAAATTGCCATGGGGGTATGGTTGCCACAGGCAGGGTTATGGAATTATGCATTGAAAATAGTGCAAGGATAGCAGAGCCGGGTGAATTTACTAAAAGGGCGTTTTTAAATGGAAGGATAGACCTGTCACAGGCAGAGGCAGTAATAGATATTGTAAGGTCAAGGACAGAGGAAAGTTTAAAAATAGCAGCAAGAAATCTGCAGGGAAATATAAAAAGTAAAATCAAAAATTTAAGGGGAAAAATTCTAAATGTACTGGCTCAGCTTGAAGCATCGGTGGATTTTGTAGAGGAAGATCTGGAGGTAACTCCATATAGAAAGCTAGAGAAAGAGGTAATAGAAATAAAAAAGGAGCTTGAGGAGATGATAGAGAATGAAAAGAGGGGGGAAATTATAAAAACAGGAGTGAAGGTGGCAATTGTAGGAAAACCTAATGTGGGTAAATCCAGTTTATTAAATTACCTTCTGGGAAAGGAGAAAGCAATAGTGACTTCAATCCCTGGAACAACAAGGGACGCAGTAGAGGAAATTATATATGTTGAGGGAATACCACTGGTTCTTGTAGATACCGCAGGAATAAGAAAAACAAAAAATATGGTTGAGAAAATAGGTGTTGGGAAAAGCATTGAGCATATTGATGAAGCGGAACTGGTAATAATGGTTATGGATGGTAATAGAAAATTTGAAAGGGCAGATATGGATATAATCAAAAAAATAAAAGGGAAAACTTCAATATGTTGCATAAATAAGATAGATTTAGAGCAAATTATAAAAATTGATAAAATAAAGGATTTTTTTAAAGATAGAAATATAATAAAAATTTCTGCATTGAAGGGAACAGGGATAAAAAAATTAGAAGACATGATAAGAAAGATAACCTTGGACGATGAAGATATTAATCTAGAAGAAAAAGTGATAGTTAATAAAAGACAAAAGAGCATACTTAAAAAGGTGAGAAATTCATTAGGGAATGCTGAAAAAGCAATGGGCGAAAGAATGTCCGAGGAATTTCCCTCATATGATTTAAAGGAGGCATACACAATGCTGGGGGAAATAATAGGTGAAACTGTTAAGGATGATATTTTAGAAAAAATATTTGGGCAGTTTTGCATTGGGAAATAAAGAGCGACAAAAATTAATATAAAAAGAATATTTGGCGAGAATGTTTCACGTGAAACATTATTATAATTTATTATAAAAATTAAAAATGGTAGAAGAGAAAACAAAATATGATGTAATAGTTGTTGGTGGAGGGCACGCAGGGTGCGAAGCTGCTCTTTTATCAGCAAGAAGGAATTCAAAAACCCTTCTTTTATCAATCAATATGGATAATATCGCCTTGATGTCATTTGGGAATGACATGTGGGGATATGAAAGAGATTTACTGATAAGGGAAATGGAGATATTGGGTGGAGAAATGTCTGCTAATATAAAGAGGAGTTATATAAATTTGCATAAAACAGAAAATGACTCAAAAACAGTAAAAGTGCTGGTTGACAGGAGAAGATATTCTTTATCGTTAAAAAAAGTAATGGAAAGACAGGACAATTTATGTTTAAGGCAGGGCCTTGCAGTGAATATTTATAAAGAAGGGGAGAAAATTAAATTGCAAATGAGCGACGGCATAGTTTATTGCGGGAAATGCATTATTATTAGCACGGGGACTTTCCTGGGAGGTAAAATTTACTGGGGAGGTTATGAAATAGAAGCAGGAAGACAGGGTGAGATATGTTCCAGGAGCCTGTTTAAGAGCCTGGAGAAGATTGGTTTTAATTTTGGTTTGTTAAGAAAATATGTTGCCCCTATGGTGGACGGAAAAACCATTAACACCTGTGTCCTGAAGAAACAATCGATTATAGGGGCTAATAAAATTTTTCCAGATGAAAAAAAATTACAGAAAATAAGACAAAAATACAGTTATGTTAATTATATAGGAAGTGACATAGTAAGTTATATACAAAAAAGAAGAGAAAAAATATTAAATATAAAAGGAAATGATAAAGTTCTGGAAGGAGTCTATTTGCCCGTAGAAGGAAAAATTTTAAAGGGTGAAAGTGTAAAAGGTAGTGAAATTTTTATCCAGCCAGTAGGAAGACATACATGTGAAACGTACCTAAAAGGGCTTGAAACAGCGCTTCCGGAAGAATTACAGCTAAATATTCTAAGGAAGCTAAAGGGCTTTGATAAAATAGAAATAACAAGGCCGGGATATAGAATAGAATATAATTATCTGCTTCATTCACAACTAAATAATAACCTGGAAAGCAAAGAAAAAAGTGGAATATTTTTTGCTGGAAAGATTAATGGAACAAAAGAATATGAAGAATCTGCCGCCCAGGGGATAATAGCTGGCATAGGTGCCTCAAGAAAATCAGGGGGGATTGAAAATATTTTTCTGCAAAAGGGAGACGGGTATATAGGAGAATTTTTAAATAATCTGGTTAAGGGAAAAGGAAAAAGCGCGCTAACGGAGAATGAATTTTCAGAAGGAGGGTATGATTATACCCAAAAGGGAAATAATAAAGATGAAAAATTAAAAAAGTTTTTAGACTATAAATAAAAAAGAAATGAATGTTATTTGATTAATTTAAAGAATATATAAATGTTTCACGTGAAACAATAGTTTAATATTAAGAATAATAAAAAAATGAATTATGATTTAATAGTTGTTGGTGCAGGGCATGCCGGATGTGAAGCAGCCCTGGTATCAGCAAGATCAGGATTAAAAACACTACTTCTTACCATTAATGTAGATAAAATTGCATTAATGCCCTGCAATCCTTCAATAGGGGGTGTTGGTAAAAGCCAGCTTGTTAGGGAGCTGGATGCAATGGGTGGACAGATGGCAAGGATTACGGATAAGACACTTATACAGATAAAAGTATTAAATAATAGTAAGGGGCCTGCAGTACAGGCGTTGAGAGCGCAGGTAGATAAGAAAGAATATGAAATTGAAATGAAGAGGGTCCTTGAAAATACAGATAACCTTACATTAAGACAGGGGACGGTTTGCAGAATTATTGTAGAGTATGGTGTGGTAAAAGGTGTGGGAATAGAAAGTGGAATGGCATTTAAAAGCAGAGCTGTAATTATGACTACAGGAACATTTTTGAGAGGGAGAATAATAATTGGAGAAAAGGATTATCCGGCAGGACGAATGGGAGAGTATCCGGCATTAAACTTAACAAAAAATCTGGAAGAAAACGGTTTTATTGTAGGCAGATTTCAGACAGCAACACCACCCAGAATTGACAAAAGGACAATAGATTTTTCTAAAACAAAGATACAATGTGGTGAAAAGGGGCCTTTAAGTTTCTCTTTCTGGGATAAAGAGAAGGTTTATAAAAATAAGAACTGTTACCTGACATACACAAATGAAAAAACTCACAGGGTTATTGCTGAAAATATAGAGCAATCACCCATAAAAACAGGGATGATAGACACCCATGGGCCAAGACATTGCCCATCTATTGACAGAAAAGTAATTAATTTTCCAGAGAAGAGCAGGCATCCTGTTTTTATTGAACCTGAGGGAGTCAATACTGATGAAATGTATCTGCAGGGTCTTACAACCAGTATGCCTGCGAACATACAACAAAAAATAATAAACACTGTTGATGGACTTGAGAATGCAAGCATAGTAAGGCCCGGCTACGCAGTAGAGTATGATTATATAATTCCAAGCCAGCTTAACCTTACAATGGAATCAAAAAAGGTAAAAAATCTTTATTTTGCAGGGCAAATAAATGGAACATCCGGATATGAAGAAGCTGCTGTTCAGGGTTTTGTGGCAGGAGTAAATGCGGTACAGAAAATTAAGGATAAGTCCCCTCTGATACTCACAAGAGATAACAGCTACATAGGTGTTCTTATAGATGATATTATTACAAAGGAACTTGTAGAGCCGTACAGAATGTATACTTCCAGGGCAGAATACAGATTGATACTGAGGTCTGATAATGCGGACATAAGACTCAGCAAGCTGGGTAAAGATGTAGGGCTTATAACAGAGAGCCAATATAAAGAGGTTGTAAGGAGGGAGGAAGATATAGACGAAGTTATTGATAAATTAAAGTCCTGTGTTCTAAAACCAGGCAAAGAGAGCAGCAGGACTTTTAAAAGGATAGGGACAAAGCCAATCGATACTCCTTTAAGTGCTTACAAACTTTTAAAAAGGCCGGAGGTTAATATAGATGATATTAAAAATTTACTTGATGAGATAAGAGTTAATTATGATAAAAAAGTCCTCAGGCAGGCTGAAATAAAGGTAAAATATGAGGGTTATATAAAAAGGCAGTTAAGTGAGATAAAAAAAATGGAAGGTTTAGAAAAATATTATCTACCGTTAGATTTGGATTACTTTAAAATAAACGGCCTAACCTATGAAGCAAGGGAGAAGCTTACCAATATTAAACCAAACACGCTGGGTCAGGCCTCCAGGATAGCAGGGATATCTCCTGCAGATATATCAGTATTGATGTTGAATTTAAAAGGAAAATTTAAAAAGGGTATATGAAGTTGGGAAGTTCTAATATTCTAGAGTCATCACTTAAAGAGTTTGGGGTATGTTTTTCAAAGATTCAGGTAAAAGCATTAAGAAAATACCTGGATATGGTTTATGAATATAATAAGAAGATTAACCTGACAGGCACTAAAGATAAAGAGGGCATTCTAATAAGACATATACTGGATTCAATCTCATTATTAAAATATAAAAAAGAATTTTTTACCATAAAAGGGAAGGATAAAAAGCTGCTTGATGTAGGAACAGGAGCGGGTCTGCCGGGTATCCCTCTTTCCATTCTTATGGATAACTGGGTATTTTATTTGCTTGACGATTCATTAAAAAAAATAAATTTTCTTGAAACAGTAGTTAAAGAGCTAAACATTAAAAATGTTATAACGCTAAACGGTAGGGCTGAGCAGCTGGCAAAAATAATTGATTATAGAGAAGCTTTTAATGTTGTTGTATCAAGAGCTGTTGCAAAGTATAATATTTTAGTTGAATTAACAATTCCATTTTGCAGGATAAATGGTAAAATTATATTTTATAAGAGTAAAAAAATAATAGGTGAGATTAAAAGAAACAGGGATTCTGTATTAAATTTGGGAGGAAGGATAAATAGTTTGTTTGAGGTTAAGGTACCTTACCTTAATGAATACAGGTCTTTTTTAGTAATAAAAAAGGTTAAGGATTCACCACTGATATATCCCCGTAGTTTTAATAAAATAAAGAAAAAACCCCTATAAGTATTAGGGTGCTTTATAAATTGTGCAAAAGTGTAAATGAACAAATAAAGAAACTATATTATTAAATGAGTTTTCTAAGCAATATAATTAAAAACAGGAAAAATAATGAGCTTTTAGGAAAAAAGAAGCTCGAAAGAGTAATTGCTATTACAAACCAAAAGGGAGGAGTGGGGAAAAGCACCACAGCAGTAAATGTTTCAGCCTATTTAAGCTCATATAGCTATAAAACATTACTTATAGACCTTGATCCCCAGAGTAATTCAACAAGTGGGCTGGGCATAAATTCTACGGATATAAAAGAATCAATATATGATATGCTGATTCATGACAGGGAACCCGATGAAGTGATTTTAGATACACAATATGAAAATCTTAAGATTATCCCTTCTTCGATTCAGCTTGCAGGGGCAGAGGTAGAGCTGGTATCAAGCCTGAAAAGGGAATTCAAACTAAAAGAAGCAGTAAGTAAAATTGAGAAGGATTATGACTTCATATTAATAGATTGCCCGCCAGCGCTGGGGCTTTTAACTATAAATGCCCTTACTGCAGCTAAAGAGGTTATTATACCAATACAGTGTGAGTATTATGCCCTGGAAGGGCTCGGGCAGCTTTTAAATACCATAAATCTGGTAAAAAAGAATCTGAATGATAACTTAATTATAAAAGGGGCGATAATGACAATGTATGACCCGAGAATAAAACTTGCCAGTCAGGTTATTGAAGAAGTTAAAAATTTTTTCTCAGAGAAAGTATATAAAACTGTTATCCCCAGAAATGTTAGACTTAGCGAGGCGCCAAGTTATGGTAAACCAATAATGGAGTATGACCCCGGGTGTAAAGGGGCAGAGGCTTATAGCAATTTTACAAAGGAAGTGATTGAAAATGGCTAAAAGAGGTTTAGGTAGAGGGCTGGGAGCACTTATTCCGTCGTTAAATAAGCCTTCTGAAGTTGAAACCAGAGCAGTTGTAGAAATATCTCTGGATAAGATTATTCCAAATAGAAACCAGCCAAGGAACAGGTTTGATGATGACTCACTGGCAGAGCTTGCGGAATCGATAAGAGAGTTTGGAGTCATACAACCTATAGTAATAAGGGAGATAGACGGGGAGGAAAAATACGAAATTATAACGGGAGAAAGAAGGTTCAGAGCAACTAAAAAAGTTGGAATGAATACTATTCCCTCTATTGTGGTTAAGGAAGTTGATGATATTTCTTCACTTGAAATGGCACTTATTGAAAATATTCATAGAGATAACCTAAGCCCGATGGAGAAGGCATATACGTTTAGGCAGCTTATAGATGAATTCAAGATAACTCATGGTCAGCTTTCAAAAAAAATTGGAAAAAGCAGGACGTCTATAACTAATTCAATGAGGCTTCTATCGCTACCAATAGAAGTACAAAAATTAATAAATGAAAAGAAGATAAGTGAAGGTCATGCAAGGGCAATACTGGCAGTAAATGGTGATAATGAAAGAATAAGGATTGCAAATCTTATTGTGAGAAATGGCATGAGTGTGAGAGATGTAGAAAGAATAATTGACAGAAAGAAAAAGTCGGAATTAAAAACTAAATACAGAAAAGTTTTACAGCTCACAAAACTTCCGGATATATCTAACAGAATATCCGATTATGTTAATGCTCCTGTGAAGATACAAATGGGCAAAAGGAAAGGGAAGATTATTATAGATTTTGGCTCTATTAAAGATTTAGAAAGAATAGTGGGTAAAATTGTCCGGTAATAAGCCAGATTGGCTGAAAAAGAAGATAATTTTAGATGGAACAGGAGTTAACGAAGTTAAAACTCTTATATGTGATTTACATTTAAACACAGTTTGCCAGAGTGCTATGTGTCCCAATATTTTTGAATGCTTTGGGAATAGGACTGCAACTTTTATGCTTATGGGGGATGTTTGCACCAGAAACTGTTCTTTTTGCAATGTTAAATCAGGTAGGCCAGGCATGCTTGATGAAGGCGAACCATACAGGATTGCCAGAGCAGTAAAGAAGATGGGTCTAAAATATGTGGTTATAACTTCGGTAACCAGGGATGACCTTCCTGACGGAGGAAGCTATCATTTTGTTAAAACCATACAAGAGGCAAGGAAACTGATCCCGGGGCTAAAGATAGAATGTCTTATACCCGATTTTAAGGGTAATGTTAATAATCTGGAGATGGTTCTTAATCAGGAACCGGATGTATTAAATCATAACATAGAAACAGTTGAAAGAATATTTGCGAAGGTGAAAAAAGCTTCAAATTATAAATCATCGCTCGGAGTATTAAAAAATACGAAATTATTAAGGCCTGATATTTTTACTAAATCCGGTTTCATGCTGGGACTTGGAGAGAGAGAGGAAGAGGTAATGGAATTACTGTCAGACTTAAGGAAAGTAGACTGTGATATTATTACCATAGGCCAATATCTCAGGCCTTCTGAAAAGAACACGCCAGCAAAAAAGTATTATAGCCCGGAAGAATTTGAAAAAATAGGGAAGCTGGCGGAAAGCTTTGGTTTTAAGGCAGTACTAAGCGGGGCGTTTGTAAGATCTTCTTATAAAGCTGCCGATATACTTGAAGGGATTTTAGGCAGAGATAAAAAGAATACAGTAAGACCGGGAGTATATCTCAGCCAAAATTATAATTGCAGTTAAAGGTAATAAAAGACTGCTATGAGATGAAAGGTTCGTATTGTCTACTGATAAAATGCAGGAAGCCCCAACTCATAAGGGTTGGAAAGCTTGGGAAAATCAGTTTTAAAGAGGGATTTTATCTGTATGTAGGGTCTGCTATGGGTGGAATAGAAAAGAGGGTGTCCAGGCATTTAGGAAAAAGAAAGAAAAATTTCTGGCATATTGATTATTTTCTATCAAGCTCCTACGTAAGCATTGATTGCGTGTATTGTATTAAGAGCAGTAAAAAAATTGAATGTGATATTGCAATGAAAATGAAAGCTATAGGTTCTACTGTCAGCGGATTTGGTTCGTCGGACTGTAAGTGTGAAAGCCATTTGTTTTTTATAAATCCATAGATAAAGGTGTTTGGTAATAAAAGAATAAAATTAATATAGTTCTTTGCTTCTTTAGCAAGACTAATAGAGAGGAGGAGAAAAAGTGATAGAGGCATATGTTTTAATGAAATCAGAACCCGGTTTGCAGGGAGATATCTATACCAAGGTTTCAAAATTGAAGGGTGTAAAATCTGTCAGTACAGTAATTGGCCCGTATGACCTTATTATTTTAGTAGAGAGCGAAAGCTTAAATAACCTGGGGAAAATGGTAATATCAAAAATCCAGAACTTAAAAGGGATTAGGGACACAACATCATGTGTGGTGATAGAGCCGATTTAAAAGATTTTCCTATCAAATTCGGGGAAAATAATTATTAAAGAGAAGGTGTTATTAGAAAGGAGAGGTTTGATATGGTATTCAGAGATGGTAAAGAAATCAAGATACGGAGACAAACAATGAAATTAATGTCAAAGATAATTATAGGTGTAGTTATTCTGGTGGTAGTTTTAATTGTAGCGTTAAATACTTTTGTTATAGTCCAGGCGGGAAATGTAAAAGTTCTAACACAGTTTGGAAAGACAACAGGGGCTACATTTATGCCTGGCCTAAATGTAAAGGTGCCTTTTATCCAGAATACGGTTAATTATTCAACCAGGCAGGTTACCTATGAAACAAGCGCTACTCCGGAGACAAGCCAGGCCAATTATCCTGATTATGCAGTAGATACCACTTCTTCAGATGGACAGCAAATACAATTAAAATACACTATAAGGTTTTCTATTGATGGTAAAAAAGCTGAATGGATATATAACAATATCGGCAATATGGATAATGTAGTGGAAAAGGTGGTTAAAACCGAGGCAAGGTCCCTGTCCAGGAATATACCCAAGAAATATAGTGCGGCACAGCTTTATTCCGAGCAGGTATTTGATGTTCAGGAAGAGATTGAAGAAACCTTAAGACCAATATTTGAAGAAAATGGAATAATCATGGATGGTTTTCTGTTAAGGAAAATAGATTTTACCGAAGAGTATTTTAATGTTCTTGAAGAGAAGCAAATTGCGGAAGAAAAAATCGTAGTAGAAAAAAACATACTTGAACAGGAAAAGATAAAAAAGGAACAGGTAATAATTAAGGCAGAAGCAGAAGCGAGGGAGATTGAGATTAGAGGCGAAGCACTTAAGAAGTATCCACAGATAATAC
>Ga0315543_1002944_pt1 | contig 15792 bp, 9 predicted proteins | sample SalMarSW160210MG_2_FD_203098 | JGI IMG/M metagenome (GOLD analysis project Ga0315543, IMG submission 203098) | Salt marsh sediment microbial communities from the Plum Island Ecosystem LTER, Massachusetts, United States - Salt Marsh Sediment SW1601-210 ...
TCGCTTTTGACGGCGAAGAGATGACTTGGGTGAAAACCATAAAAGCATAAAGATGAATGACTTAAAAATATATTTGACATAAAACACGCTTTCAGAGATGACATAAGCGCAAATTTTAATCACAATTGGTATTATCTCACGGATATCATCCGAAGGGTGCTAAAAAAAGAGGGAGACAGCGACCCCCCTTGGATTTTGGCTTACCCGGTCTGCCGCCCCCCCTAGAGAAGAAGGAAGGAGTATTATGAGTAGCGGACGTTCAATGCACTACTGTTTGTCCATTCAACCCCTTTACCTAAAGTATAGCTTATTTCCTGTAAGGTGCAAAAAATCCAAGGCAAATTTTTATGGTACCGAAGGGGGCTGAATATAGTGGTTATGGTGGTTCATTATTGTGACTATGATGGCTGGCAGGCTGGTAGCAAAACAAAAGCGACTCACAAAGTGCCAGGTGATTGTAATGCTTGACTTTTCGCAGAATTGCGGTTAGTCTGCACACCCGAAAGAGCCTGATTGGAGATGGCAAATCCAGCCACACTCGTACTTGCTCTGACCTAATGACGATCAATCTGAAATCGGAAGTTCAGATATCGAGATATAGGATATGAAAGAAGTACAGAAGGTCCAGGAACGTTTCGAAGATATGCGGATTCTTGATGAGTTGAAGAATTCGTACCTCAACTATGCGATGAGCGTCATTGTCTCGCGTGCCCTGCCGGACGTGCGTGATGGTTTGAAACCGTCGCAGAGACGCATACTGGTTGCAATGCATGATTTGAATCTTGGCCCACGCAGCAAGCACCGCAAGTGCGCAAAGATTGCAGGTGATACGAGCGGTAATTACCACCCGCATGGTGAGGGGGTTGTTTATCCGACTCTGGTACGTATGGGCCAGCCATGGAATATGCGCTATCCGCTGATCGATCCGCAGGGCAACTTTGGCAGCGTAGATGGAGACCCGCCGGCTGCAATGAGATACACCGAAGCGAGAATGACCTCAGCAGCTGTGGAAATGCTGGAAGATATCAACCACGACACGGTGGATTTTGTCGCTAATTATGATGAGACGCGGATGGAACCTACGGTCTTACCTTCGAGGTTTCCCGATCTTCTGGTCAACGGCTCGACCGGTATTGCTGTTGGTATGGCGACTAATATTCCGCCGCACAACATTGCTGAAATTTGTGATGCTCTGTTGTTAATGATCAATGACCCAGCCTGTGGATTCAAAGACATCATGAAGGTTCTGCCTGGGCCGGACTTTCCAACAGGCGGTATTATTTGTGGCAAGAAGGGGATTATTGATGCGTACACCACTGGCCGAGGCCATCTTACCGTCCGAGCAAAGGTGGAGATCGAGACAAGCAAAAGAGCAAGAGAAAGAATCGTGATAACAGAAATACCCTATACGGTTGTCAAGACAACCATTGTTTCGAAGATTGCAGATTGCGTACATAATAACACCATTCCAGAAATTGCCGACATTAGGGATGAATCGGACCGACATGGTATTAGGATTGTGGTGGACTTAAAGAAAGACACCGACACCGAAGTCGTCCTTAACAAGCTTTACCGTTACACTCCACTGCAGAATACATTTGCTGTTGCCAATATTGCTCTGGTTAATAATAGACCCGAAACACTCAATATCAGGCAGTTCCTCGAATGCTATGTTGATCATCGTAAGACCGTTGTCCGCCGGCGGACCAAATACCTGCTGAAAAGGTGCAGAAACAGGGCCCACATCCTGGAGGGTCTTATCTTAGCTGTCAGTGACATCGATGAAATCATAGAGCTGATTAAAAAATCCCCCGATGCCCCAACGGCCAAATTAAATCTGATGAAAAAACCGTTGATACTGGCTGAGGTGGCGACGCTAAAGAGGATTCTGCCCAAGACCTTCGTCAAGGAAAAAAGCAAAGGTAAGCACTATCTGACCGGTCCACAAGCTGATGCCATCTTGGCCATGCAGTTGCAGAGATTAACTGGGCTGGAAATTGAAAAGCTGGCTAAAGAATATGCCGAGCTGACTGAGCAGATAGAGGGCTACGAGAAAATTTTAGCCGATGAAGCAGTCCTTCTGGATATTATTAGGGAAGACATATACGAGATTAAAGAAAAATACAGCGACGAGAGACGCACAAAAATAACTGAGAAAGTGCAGACATTCGCTATCGAAGATTTGATTGCCGAGGAGGAAGTTATCGTCACGGTCAGTCACGGCGGATACGTTAAAAGAATGCCGATTGATACTTACCGCAGACAAGGCCGTGGTGGGATAGGAATTATCGGCTCGGACACCAAAGAGGGAGATTTCATAAAGCATCTGTTCGTGGCTTCCACCCATGATTATTTGCTTATCTTTACCAACCGTGGCAAGTGTTATTGGCTGAAAGTCTATGATGTCCCAAGTATGTCGAGACAGAGCAAAGGCAGAAACATTGTCAATCTGCTAAAGCTCGGCGAGCAGCGGATAGCATCTGTGATCAGTGTAAGCAGCTTTGACGGCGAAGACGGACAAGGGCGTCAACTTATTATGGCGACGAAGAGTGGCGTTGTCAAAAAGACAAGACTCACTGCTTACAGCAATCCTCGCTCGACGGGTGTGATAGCAATCAATCTCGATCCCAATGATGATTTAATTGGTGTAGCACTGACTACGGGTTCGGACCGCGTTATACTAGGCACGCGTGATGGTATGACAATATGCTTTGATGAAAAGGATGTTCGCTCAATGGGTCGGGCTTCGAGAGGTGTAAGAGGCATAAAGCTGCGTCCCGGAGATGTTGTGGTCGGAATGGTGATTGTCGTGGAAAAGGCCTCGCTGTTTACTGTTTGCGAAAACGGCTATGGCAAACGGACAGTTATCGAAAATTATAGGCCGCAGAGCCGAGGCGGAGTGGGTCTGAAAAATATCAAGACGACCGCCAGAAACGGTAAAGTCGTGGCACTTGAAGCCGTACAAAACAATGATGATTTGATGTTGATAACGGCAAATGGAATGATTATTCGTACAGGTCTCGATGAAATACGTTCGATTGGCAGAAACACACAAGGGGTGCGCTTGATTAAACTTAAATCCAGTGACAAACTCGTCGCCGCAGAGAAGATAGTGGCCGAAGAGTCAAACCACACGAAGAAAGAAAAAACCAGCGAAGAAAAACAGCAGTCTGAACCTGAATCCAAACAGCCAACCAAGACTCGGCAGAAAACTCAGCGAGGTTCAAAAGCTGTCTCAAAAACGCAAACCAGAAAAGCTAACAAAGCGACATCGAAGAAAAAGAGCCATAAGAAAAAACGTTAATGGAAAGTGCTCCCTACTATGCGGAGGGAGAATCTGAGCGGGCATGGCAAAAGGCAATTCTAGGCTGAATAAAACAGCAGAGCTAATCTACGTTATTGCGGGCAAAAATGACAGTCTTGTGGGTGCACAGTGTAGCATGGTCATCAATGAGTTGCTTGCGCCTTTGGAAAGATCGACCGGTCTGCTTACGGTCGATGGAGATGAGGCTTCAGCGGCTAATGTACTCGATGAGCTGCGGACCACCCCTTTTCTGACCAAAAAGCGGGTTGTTCTCATCAAAAACGCGGATAGTTTTATATCAAAGAACCGCCAGTTGCTGGAGAGGTATTTTGACAATCCCTGCGCTACAGGTGTCCTTGTGTTGGCCGTAAGCAGTTGGCCGAGCCAGACGAGACTGGCGAAGAAGCTGCCTGAGATTGGTAAATTGATTAGTGTCACGCAACCCAAGCCATGGCAGTTGCCGCAGCGTTTATCACAGTATGCGAGGGATGCGCATGATAGAGTTCTTGGAAAGCAGGCCGCGGAATTATTGATGGAACTTGTGGGTGATGACCTTGCTCGTTTGTACAGCGAGATCGATAAGCTTGCTTTATTCGTTGGGGACGAAAAGAACATACGGGAGCGTGACATAGAGCTTTTAATTGGGCACAACCGAATATTCGGTGCTTTTGAAGTTATTGATAGGATTACTGCGGATGATATTGGGACAGCGGTGGATCGGCTAAGAAGGATGTTCGCCGAGGATAGAACTGCTGAATATATGGTGGTCGGAGCTTTTGCTTTTCACTTACGCAAGCTGTTCGAGGCAAAAGTTTTGCTCGGCATGGGAGTAAGCATAGCAGAAGTTACAAAAAGACTTCGGATTTGGAGCAACAAAGATAGATTCTTTTCGCAGATTCGCAGGATGTCCCTGGCACACATTGGCAATAGCTTGCAGAAGCTGGCAGAGATTGACCATGCAGTGAAGACAGGCCGAACAAGGGTACCGATTGCCATGGAACAATTTGTGCTAACATTAGCTGCAACCTCTGACATATCTTAAAACCGTACAACTATTAAAACTTTCTCTATAGACTCCACAGGCGCTATTTTTCTTGTAGGACATATGAAGGTAAAATAACTAAAACTAAAAAGGCTTGAAAATAGTTTGAGAGTTCTCAGAAACCAATCTACCATAAAACTCCAGTGCATATCGGTCTGTCATTCCTGCAATGAAATCGCATATTACCCTTTTTTGGCCTGCTTGTTTTTTAATCGCTCTATAGATTGCTCGGAAATCATCTGGCATAAGCATATACCCATCTTTCTCGGATAGTGCATTAAAAATAGAGTCAACGATATCTTTGCTTCTGAATGCTATCATCTGAATCTTAGGAGATAGTATTTGCGAATAATAGACAATGTTCTTTAAAATCTCGACATCGACATTTTTCTCGTGTTCGAATTTTACTTGTGATAATGCAGGAGTTGCTCTATTTATTTTACCTATAGTTACCTTCCTGATCGCTGCCCCAACTAATCGTGAAGTGAAACGCATCCGAGCATAAGCATTTTCTGCAATTTCATTAGACATACGATTCGTGATCTCGATTGAAGCCCTATGCATGTACTCCGCCAGTTCTTTCGTCAATTGAACTGGCCAGTGTTCAAAGTGAATTGGCTGGCCAAACGTGTAGAAAAATATTGCTTTTATTCTTTCACGAACATCACCCTCAGAAATGGTGATATTAAGCTTTCCATTAACTGCTAACCTTACCGCCTGAATAACCTCATCGGAAGCACAGATTAGATCAATAGGTTTTATAAAGCCAGCCTTAAAGGAATCTTCTAAATCGTATACTGAGTAAGCAATATCATCAGCTATATCCATAATCTGGCATTCAACAGTCTTAAATTGGCCAGCATATTGCTTATTGTTGCAGATTTTCTTTTTAATGAATTTTACAGTATCCTTTTCAGTTATGTAATAGCCCTTTTCCGGCCAACTTTTTCTCTTATTTTTAGAAAATGGAATTTCGTGATCATATTTCAAAATAGAAGCGAGAGAACGAACCGTCAGATTCAGCCCTACTCTTTTATTACCACCCTTAGAATCTATTCCCAGGGTAGTATTTTTGATAAAATGCCTTTTTTCAGTGGTGGTAAGTATTCTTAAGGTTTGTGCGTTCGACTCAAATCCTCCAAAATTAGCCATTTTCTTATCAAGAGCTTCTTCACCGAAATGCCCGAACGGTGGATGGCCAAGATCATGTGCAAATCCTGCAAACTCTACGATATCGGGTTCAATGCGATGTTTTTCACCTGCTTTTTCTAAGTCATCATTAAGCTTTATCGCGATCGATTTAGCTATTTGGGCAACTTCTAAGGAATGAGTTAATCTGTTCCTGAAAAAGTCCGATTCTTTGCCAGGGAATAATTGAGTCTTACCTTGCAATCGACGGAAGGATGGAGAATGAATCAATCTTCCATAATCCCTTCTCCATGGAGTTCGATATGCTTCCGGAGGGAGATTAGGATCGTCCTCTAGAGGCTTTATTATAGCTTCATCCTTGAGTGAATAAAGCATTTTTCCTCAAATAGTAGGAACTCGCTACTTTCCTTACCTATGATTCTTCTTCGAAAGGACAACTCTGCCAGACTCAATAGAAACACTATATGATTTTTTGATGTTTTGAGGAAGGTGTGATTTTTCAATAGCTTTTTTTCGGGCTTCATTTAATACTCTATCTGACATTTTGTCTTTATTCATAATCATCCCTTCCCTTCACATTACTGTGCCAGCCATTTTTTTGTAAAAACCGAAAGTGCAAATTATATATTTTCTTTCGGGTTTTCAACTTAATATATTCATAATTTTAAAAAACAATACCGGATTTCTTTAACGAGCTATATTGTATTGCGTTTGGTGAATTATGCCGGATCCGCTCCTCCAACAACCGTTTTCCCACCTCCTGCTTAGCGGCTTTGTTCACAAGTACTTCCTTTGGAAGGATTTATTTATGATCAACCTTATTTCTTATTTTAACAGATTGGCTGTTACAAGTCAAAAATAATTTCTTAATATTCTCACTTTTTGCATTTACTCAACCGTAATTCTAGAAGCATATCTTAGCTCGGAATTTCCGTCAAATATAAAGGTACCCAGCCTCTTTGGTTTTAATTTCGGCAAGCCATTTGTCGGACTGAAATTTGCTGTAACCGAGGAAAGCTGAGGATGGGTCGTGGGTGATAAAGGCAGCGTAAGAATTTTCTTTGTTTGTATTTGCGTAGCAGTATATACAGCCGTGGGGACAGGTGTTATAGGTGCCTATGTCGATGCTTTCTGTGCAGCCACATTGCTCTCTTGTAGGTTTTTCGGCATATTGCAGACCCTGCGGATAAAATAAGGATTCGATTATGCTGCCATCGATGCAGTGTGCCTTTTTAATGTTTTCATTGACCAGATAATCACCGCAACAGGAATACATTTGAATTCCGTAGCGCTTGGCAATGACCGATAGAGCATTTGCCAACTCAATTTTATGGGAGTCGGTGATGTCAGTGACTTTGATACGTGTTGTTTTTTCGAGTTGGTCAAAATTATATTTGACCTTGTTGTATTCTGTGACGAAGCTGAAGTAGCAACGCTCGACTAAACCCTCAAACTCAGTTGTTAGCTTCTCAAAGGCCTTTATGTAGAAATCGTGGCCAAAGATGTCGGAGATAATGATCGGATCAAATCGCCAATTAATATAGCCGGGCGAATACATCCGACTTAAGAGCTTTAACGTATTAATAGCTGGTTGCCTGTCCACGTTGCTTTCGAATATGCTCGGCAGGCCGGTGATGGTATAGTTAAAATAGAATTTATAGCCCAAATCGTTGATGATTTTTAGATTATCCAGAAATGGTGTGAAGTTTTTTGACCAGAAGACAAAGCAGGTGACATCAGCGGGTTTTAGAGAAGTAATGTATTTCTGGCCACCGAATGGATTAACTATACCGGCGAAACCTTCCTTTAACCGGTTCATAAACCAATCGCCATAGAAAGCTGGTATATCTGTTCTGCGAGAAACTGAGACAATTTTCTTCATCTTTTAATTGTAGCCTGCATTGTTGTGTACTAAGCCTATTTGTTTTGTCTAAGCAGCATATTGAATAATAGTATTCACTGTCAATTTCTAAGCTACGATGGCTTTTCTTATTGAGCCTAACGTGCGGTGCGTCATGCTGGAAGTGTATTAGTTGTTTTTATCACCTGGTTGGCAAGGGTGGGCTTGAGGGCTTGGTTTCATTATAGTATATGTCGCGGGCCTTGACGCTAAAGCGGAGACGTAGCCCGGCTCTGCCGACTTTGGTACTATATGAGGGTGAGGACTGCCATTCTTTACTGCTAAAGCGCGAATCTTCGCACACGAAGAAGTATTCCACACCGCCGCTTTCGTCTGTGGCTTCCGCTGCGGTCATTTCTGCCCAGTAGTTGAAATCACCTCCATGATCGACTTCTTTCGGCTCGCCGTCCTCAGCCCATCGCATCGGATCGGGCGTTGGCGGTTGAAGATCAATGGTGACAGGCACCGAATGTGCGGTAGGATTTTGATTTGGCGACTTGTCCCTCGCTCTGGCCACAAAAGTGTATATTCCTTTTGGCAATGAGTTGGCTTCATATACTGGGCTATCCTGCCACTCGCTGCTGTGAGCCGTATGCGAAGTGCACTCGAACTGATATTCTACGCCGCTATCATCGTGTGCCTCTGTCGCGACCATCCGGATTGAGGTGGGCGATGTTGGGTACGGCTCAGTTTGCCATGTCGCGGGATTAGGTGTTGGCGGTGTAGTGTCTTTTGGTAAAGTGGTAGCGCCATGGCGTTGCGACCATTCAGTCTCCAGTAGATTCCCTTTATTGCGGGCTTTGACTTTATACCAGTATAAGTAGTTAGGCAAGAGTTCTGAAACTTCCCACAATGGCTCTTCGCCCGGCCCAAATGAAATCCACCCGCTATTGACGTCCGGATAGAAGTAATCCTCAAAGTAGTACTCTACACCGCTGCCGTCTGTGGAAATGGCGGTTGCGGCTACCATTGCTATTGAGTATGGCGAGGTCGCATAGGGCATTGTCGTCCACGTCATAGGATCTGGGACGGGTGGCGTTGGTGTAGGCGGATTTTGGTGCCAATTGTTGCCGAAGACAGCAAAATCTTCAAAATTCACTACACCATCTCTGGTGAGGTCCTGGGCCAGCAGAGCTTCATTGTAGAGCCACTTGTTCACCCAAAGAGCGAAATCGCTGTAGTCAATCCAGCCATCGTGGTTCAGGTCCGCGATATTTCCTATATAAGACGGTGACATGCTTGCCTCAGCGGTACCGCCATACGCGCCCATATTGATTCGTTTGCCGTTTGGCCATAATTCTTTTGTCCAATCGGAACCGGGTTCACCACCGTCCACACAACTGCTGGTTTCGCTGTCGATGAGCCAGGTTTGGCTAAAGGAATCCCATCTGCCGCTTTCTGATTTCAAATGGTAGTCGCCATCCACCCAGAAATCATCGCTTTCATCAGGGGTTCCGTTTGCATCCCAGTATCCACTGATTGCGAAGAGTGGATCGATGATGATGTCGCCGAGTCCGACCGTTGCTCCACCTCCCAAATTACTGCCTTGATTCATCCAGAAGCTGTTGTATGAATTACTGCACTGGCCGTGAATACCGCCGGTAGAGTTTGCTCTGTTGAATGTAATAATATTATTGTATACAAGGTTCGGACAGTTACTCAGGCCGCCGCCGTTTTCGCCTGCTTTGTTTCCCACCACCGTGTTGTTGTATATCGAACCGGAACAGTTATACAAGCCTCCGCCTGAGCTGCCGGCTCGATTGCCGGCAATTACATTGTTTTTGATATCACCGCCGCAGCCGGAGATTGCACCACCGCTGAAAGAGGCGTAATTATCTGAAATCATATTGCCGGTGATTTCACCATTGCAGTCGTGTATTGCTCCGCCAAAGCCCGGCTCGTAGTTCAGGTTGCTTGAGATAAAGTTGTTAATTATAGGTCCGTTGCAATCAGCTATACCGGCACTATTTTGCGAAATGATATTGTTGGTAATTGGCCCATGGCATTGGTATATGCCTGCCTGACTGTTATATCTTATCATATTGTCCAATATGGTTGGCATAGCGTCATTCTGCCCACTAATGCCATAGTCGGAGCAATCTTCGATGATGTTTTTTGCGATTGTTGGTGAGCTGCCGTAACAGTAGATGCCTCTTCCACTGATAGTGAAGCCGGTAAGCACAGAATTACTATCCTCGCCGAAGTCAGAAATAACACTATGGCCGGAGTTTATAGTGATGGTTGTTGACTGGACAATGCCTGGATTATTTGGATCTTCGCTGGTGACGGTAACGACTCTGCCATTGAAGGAAATGTTCCCGCCATACGTGCCGGGCTTTACTACAATTGTATCACCGTCGCTGGCAAAGTTGATCGCATCCTGGATATTATCGAACTGTACAGACCCATCGTCATCGACAGCGATGATTTTTGCCTGACAGGGAACAACCAGTAGTACGGAGATAAAGGCTAAAAACAGCGTTTTCATCCAGTCATCAATCCTCCCCGGGTATTAATATCGTCTTGTATTATACGGAAAATAAGAGATCGATTCAAGCAAAAAAAGGCGTAACGGTTCATACCTGCCACGCCCTTATAGGACAATAAGTGTGACAATTGCGCGCCGCCCATCCATGCCAAAAAGGCGAAGCACAGTAATTTAACACGATTTGTGTAATTTCCACCTTGCTTATTCTTTTTTTCACCTTAACCATCGATCGAAAGAAGAAAGCACATACGTAAAGCGTGTACCTGTGGCAGAGCTACGCGCTTTACGTATACCAATTGTGAATACAATGAAGAACAGCTAACACAAGATCCGTTACGATACTACTGCCCCCGGACCCCTGGCCTGAGCAAGGTCGAAGGCTGTGCCGGGTAGATATTATTTAGCCCTCAATTTATTGAGGGGTTGAGTAGCCCCCAATTTTACATTGGGGGTCTATTAAATTATATTTAGCCCCCGGACCTGTGCCGGGGGGATATTATTTTGACCCGCAATTTATTGCGGGCTTGGTTAGCCCCCAATTTTACATTGGGAGTTTATTAAATTATATTTATCCCCGACACCTGTGGTCGGCAGTCATTGACCTTTCTATATCAACGAATTGATTAAAAATTTATCCGCCCCCGTCAACACTACCCCTGAACGTCGCAGTCGGGAGGGTTATTGCGGGTTTTGTCACCTCGATCTCGATCGGGAATCCACCTGGTAGGGTGTGCTACGCACACCATCATCAGTCAAACATTTCCGAAAGGCATTTCTCCCCCATCAACCTTATCGTTTCGCTAAGCGCCACGATCACCTTTTGGTAGTGCCTTATATCATCATAAGAAAGTTCTCGCCCCCTCCTATCCTTCAACCACTGCCCCCTGATCCCTGGACCCTGATTTGTTGTGGCTTGCTCTCAGACACAGATCAGTTATAATACTACTACCCCCTTTTCCCGGACTGCTGCAGATTCACTTCCTGTTGTTCGCCGGCGTTACGGCAGCTTGAATCGCGTTACGAAAATGTCATAGTCGCTGCCGGCCCCGCTGAAGATGCTGGCGTTAGTTTCAAGTCCTCTGGACTTGAAGGAAAACGAGCGTCTACAAATTGAAAAGGAGCAGGAGATTTTACTCCAGGCGGTCGAGTTCTGTCCAAAGGCCACGAAAGCTAGAAACGCAGAAATAAGGTTTTGACTATATTTGATTTGATTATAATTTACCTGTTTTAGGACTATAACGTGTAAGTCACATATTCAACAACTCAACTATTACCGATGCCAGAATCCAGACAAGAGGACTTCCTTTGTAAAACGCTCTAACAAAAGGACCAGCGCTATTCTCGAATTCGTCAGCACTCATACGAAGATAGTATGCAAGGGAGGCAAGGTAGATTGCCAGATAAAGTGCAAGTGCGAACACAAAAGTATGGGTGATTTGCTGCCCAACCATGGTGTTTTTCACGATATTTACGAGGACTGCAAGAGGACAGATGAGCACACCTTGTCCTACTAAAATGTAGTTAATGTTGTGTGAAATCTGTTGGTAGGTGTGATTCTCTCGCACGAACATTTTTGAGAACGCATTGGAAAACAAACTTATAAAACCTACACATACTGGTATTAAGTAAACCCCTAAAACCTTGAATATCTTGGCAGTAATCTCCATCAGTCTGCTGTGCCAGTGACATCCAAATAAGTAGCATCATCGCGATCTTCCAAATTCCATTTCCTTTTCTTTTGCAGTTCCCTGATCTTATCCTGTTTTGGAGAAACATCGCAAAGTAAAAAACATCCTATTTTGATTTCGATCCCACGACATTTTTCGATTCCTTCCATTGCATCGGTACTCTGTCCGAAGGAACCTTTGGAGGTACTGAAAACACCTCCTGTAAAAGCAGCCATCCAAAGAACCTTCTGGCTCGAGCCTCGTAAAGAAATGCGACCTTTAGGTTCACTGATGATATCCAATGCAAGAGAGCAAGCTTTTCTTCTTGTATTCTTGCCTATGAAGACTATAGCATTACGACCAAGTTCGCATTTCTCCCTTTTAGTTCGACAGCAAGTAGCCAAGCAGCAAAGAATGCTGACCCTTTTGAATTCGGGTAATACTCTACTTCTTATCCAAGAATGAGTCCCCTCTTCAGCGAACTCACTCATTTTTTGCCATGATGCCCGAAGATCGGCATTTAAATAATAACAACAACAGTCAGCTTGGTTATTTTTTATTCCCATTTCTTCACTCTCCTCTTAATCCCTTTTTTTATAAGCTTATTCAACTCTGCTGCATATTGCCAACCTTTAGCCATGGGACTTGTTTCCTGAAATGTGAACAATAAAACATCGACCAAGGCTGGGTCCTTAAAAGCAAACATTATTCCTTCATCTTCCTCCCTCTGAATTAAAATATCAAGCTTGACCGAACAAATTGTGGTATCGCACCTGATCTCAGAAGGAACATCAGTCTCTCCTGGAACCTTGGCCTCAAGGTCCTTTAGGTTAGAAAGTAATTCTTTGTATCTTTTGAGGGTCAGTGTCCTCTCTATAGGTAGCTTGCAGAGGCAAGAGATGCATTCCTCATCCCCATTAACAACCAGTAGTTCGCCATCGTAGGTATTCTTTGCGAGCAGACCTTCCTCAACAAGAAAAAGGCGATTAACAAGCCGAACTGCGTCCGGCTCGACAAGGCCGGATGGCCAGGATCCGTAAAAAGTACCGTCCAACTTGTCAAATGTAAAAATCTCTTCACCTCCAGAAATAAAGGTATTCTCAACTATCCATCTCTTCGGTGCACCTTCTCCCACTAACGGAGGTTCATCTTCTCTAATCCCTATCTTTCCTAAGACGCTTTTTGGTTCATTCTTTTTGAAGTGAAATTCAACTTTCGTAGCAGTACTTCGCTGAATATCCAGCAGGCGCTGTCTTGCCACATCAGAAATTTCCGCCCTCAGGGGAACCCACCAAATCGCATCTTTCCTTGTGGGCCACTCCTTGCTTTCTTGCTCTCTGGCGTCCGCCACAAGAAGATTCTTTACAATCTGATACCATTTGTCTGTAATGAATTCTTCTGCATATTTCGGAAGGATATCATCGACTACCCTCTTTATTCTCGCTGTATTCCCGCGACGAACCTTACGACGGTCACGCTCATCCTCATCCAAACACTCCGCAGCCACCTCCAGCGCCAAAGCTCTCTGAAGTTGATACCCTGATTCTTGTCGACATCGAGTTCTATTGCTCTCGTAGCACTTAAGCATAGCAGCAGCATAGCATGCTTCAAAAAAGCTCCTCACGCCGAGGGAATGCGTGATCCCATCTATGGTTCCTTTGAGTGGTTTTGCAACTCGACGGAGAACTCTGTCGTTATATGGTTCAATCTGCAGATCAAGGATACAATGTGTGTTAGTAAGTAACCGGAGAATACGTCCCTTATATTTCTTTTTCTTAGCCTTCTTTTCCAACGCTTTACTCTCTAATTGAGCGTGTTGGATAACTGTTGCTATATTCTTCGCGTCAGCTTCATTCTTATGCTTGTAGTATGGTCCTTTACGTACCGCTGCCAAACCTACAGCAAAGTGGCGAGCGATAGCTTCATCATATACAGGTTCATCTGGATATGGAAGTAAGGACACTAAGTCGACAATTCTATCGCTATCCAGCAAGGATTCTAATCTTCTCAAAGCACTACTATAGCTCTCCGATATCTCGAACAAAGACCAAGATAGCATGGGAAGAGAAACACCCTGTGACGAACCATATCTGCCAAGGCTATGGCTGTCGCACAGTCTCAGCGCAGCACTAATTGTCGACTTAGATGTGTCACCAGCCTTAAGGAACTCAGTCAATTTCCTGGCATTTAAACGCTGGTGTTCAGCGTATTCGATAAAAGCAAATAATTCTTCTACAGTACCCGGAAGCAACGTCATCGGTGTTTCGTCTTCCTCGATTATGTAACTAACCAACCTAGCATGTTCGGCTGCGCGGGACCATGGGTTAGCATAAGCATACAGGACTTCGAAGTCTAAACCATAGACTAGTTCAACGCCTTCTTCCATATGCTCAAAAGTAGCGTGTACATCTGAAAGTATTGCCCGGTTGTACGCTGCAAAATACCCTAACTCATCGATCAGCTCACGACGTGCCTCTATCTCGACATCCTCAGGAATAGTAATCAGCTTGGATTTCTTAGCAATGTCAGCCATACATTAACTCCCGTGCGAAGAAAGAATATTACCTTCTATTCGGAGTCCTTCTTTTGCTGCAGACTTTCGCATTGAATCGTATTTTGCGAGCTCACCCTCGATATACGGCCCACCTGATAGCGCAAGAGCTAAAGCACCGACTACTGGTTGATACTTTGCGTTTTCGGCTTTCCATTGAAGGTCAGACGGAACCCTGGTCGAAAGCAACGAAGTAAAAGTTTCAATATATATTGTCGAATGCTGAAATATGCCACCCTCGAGTATCAGAGGGACAGGCTCTGGAATGAATTTATCTCGAAGTTTCGTTGCAGACTCAGCCCCAAATTCAAAAGATTTGAGTAATGAACATGCACCGTCTGTCACAAGTTCCCTAGCTATATTGTCCTCGTCTTTCTCCGCCGCTTCAATCAAAGGAATTGCAATATCAGCTATGCCTAATCGCCAATTAACTGTCTCACGTATACTATAGTACCATGGGAGAATATCTTCAACCCGATTAAGTCCGATGTGCTCTAGAACTTTCCTTTCTAGCACACTCGAACGGGTCATTCTCCCATCATTCCCTTTCAGAATGGCACGTAAGCATTTTGTTCCCAAGTCATAACCTCCACCTTCGTCGCCAAGCACGCTTCCCCAGCCATCAACACGGATTGGATTTGCCATTCCACGACCGCGCAGAATCACAATTGATCCTGTGCTGGCTATCACTAAACCCCCATGTGTTAAAAAATTCGCTGCAAGATGAGCATTGGTGTCTCTACACGTTACCAAACGAAACGATCCCGAAAAGCCTATTTTATTAAGAATCTGTTTCAGTGCAGCTTGATCGCTTTCTGAACGGAGGCCGGACATTGCAACACAAGCGCCGGACAGGTCGTTAACCATAGCTTTAAACGTAATGCCTGCCTCCTTAGCAAGGCGTTCGAATGTCTCCTGCAAATATAAGGAGATCCTTACGTTTACACAAATGGTTAATGGCGGCGCTACTATGTGAGCAAGTATAATGCCTTCATCCGTCGCAAGTGCTGCTCGGCTAACCCGTGCTGCTCCAAGTAAACCTAAATATAGTCTCACAATTTCTACCTCAACGAATGCTCTTATAAAACAATAAAGCAAAGTGTTTGACGCCACGCAGCGTTAATTTCTGATACTTAGGCCTTATGCTCGCGCCTTAAGTAGCATGAGTCCCAAACATTCAAATAAAAATTTTTTTAATTTTCCTTCCCTGTCAAAATAAGAACAAACATAGGCATAAAGATTCTTGTACTACTTTACCCATTTAAAAGACCTAAAACAACCGCAATGCACGCATATATTAAAATAAGATATTTCTTAACCTATTACAACAAAAAATTAGATTTTTTTCGGATGCCGACTTCTCAAAATCTGTCCACATTTTTTCACCTTCCCTCAAGTCGCGGGGCGCTCTGAAAGCTCCGTTACGATGAGCATATCATGCATGCATCTATAAAGAATACCTAAGATACTTAGGTATTCTTTGAAAATCAATCATAAAAGTACCAAAAACACGAATCTGGCTTTTGATTATCAAGAAAATCATGTAAGAAAAGTACCAAAATGTACTAGTGCTTTATTACTGATAATATGATGGATATATAAAGGTCTTTTTGCCGATATATAAGCAAAAGGAAATGCTTATATTTAAGACAAGGAGGCCTGACATGCGAAAAATATATATTGTTACTTTG
>Ga0315543_1002945_pt1 | contig 15791 bp, 5 predicted proteins | sample SalMarSW160210MG_2_FD_203098 | JGI IMG/M metagenome (GOLD analysis project Ga0315543, IMG submission 203098) | Salt marsh sediment microbial communities from the Plum Island Ecosystem LTER, Massachusetts, United States - Salt Marsh Sediment SW1601-210 ...
TTCTGTACCACGCCCTCAGAATCAGTTACGCAGAAAACGCTTGATGCAATTTGTTGCCCATGGCACTCAACTCGTGCCTGACACTTGAGGGTAGACGCACTAGTGGTTCGTCTATCGTTCAATGTCAGATATGAGTTGGGTGCCACTGGCGTCTCGCCAGTGCTTCTTACACGGGCAAGATGCCCGTGGCACCCAGCTACCGTGCATGACAAATAGACGTGGACGAACCAGTAGGTCAGGTGTGCCTGACACGCCTCCAACAAAGAACGCCATACATTTTCATTCCTGGCAACATCTTTCTGGGGGATGCCAGTAACTCTCGAAAGGGGCTAGCCCCCTTCTCTACGTTGACCGCTTACCCTGGTTTTCCTTGCTCTTGGATGTCGACCCGCCGCGGCGGCCAGACTCGGGGTGGATCTTTCGCCAAAACAGTCTGTTGTTTCCCCGTTTCTTCGCATATGTGGTGCGAAACATTTGCAGTTCGCCCCACAAACTCTAGAATAAGGGTTAGTTCTTGGGGTGGCGCTATGGGTCTGCGCTATGCAAACCCGCCCGCGTCCTAGATAGGGATCACGCTCTCTAGAATGACAATTTCGGACGTGAGAAGATGACGCGACGACGGCAGGCAACCACGTTCGTTTCTCGCCGCGAGCACCGGTGTCCGCGGATCGAGGAACTCGAAAGTCGCCATCTTCTTTCTATTGGTCCGGCGCCTCTTATCGGTCCCGTGCTTGCTCCGGTAGCAGATTCCCAGCCGCTGGTGCCCGCGCGTGACTTCGGCGCGTTCCCTTTCATCGAGCCAATACCGGAAGGCGATTCCCCTGCGGGAGAAGGCGAAGGCAGCGGCGGCGGGAGCGGACAGATCCTCGGCACCGTGTGGGAAGACTACAACCTCAACGGCCAGTGGGACTCCAACGAGCCGGCCTTGGCCGGAGTAACCGTTTATCTCGACTTGGACGAAAACGGCCAGTGGGACGAAGGCGAGCCGAGCGACGTCTCCCAAGAGGAAACGGGACAATACGCGATCACGGAGCTTGCCGCCGGGACGTATCTGGTGGCCGAGGTGGTGCCCGAGGGTTGGACGCAGACCTACCCGCGCTTCGGCAATCGGGTCGACCACTCCGAAGGGTCGGGGGAAGAGGGGGCTGCGGCCTTCGAGTTGACGACGACCAACTCCGCGGTTCTGGTCCATGCGCTCGGCACCACCGACGACTTCGGCGACGGCGAAGAGGCCGGAGCACCGGTCAACGAGGCCATCGGCCTGATCAATCTCGACGAGTTTTGGGCCGACCCGCGATTTGCCGATTATGACGGAACGGGACTGGCAACGGTGGTGATCGACACGGGCATCGACCGGGACCATCCCTTCTTCGGTCCGGATAATAACGATGACGGCGTGGCCGACCGCATCGTCTACCAATACGACTTCGTCTCGGAGGAAGAAGACGCCAGCGACCAGAACGATCACGGTTCGAACGTCGCCAGCATTATCGCCTCGGAGGACGCGGACTATCCGGGCGTTGCGCCGGCGGCGGGGATCATCGCCCTGCAGGTCCTCGACGCCAGCGGCACGGGTACTTTCGGCAACGTGGAAGCGGCGTTGCAGTGGGTGGTGGAGAACGTCGAAACGTACAACATCGCCAGCGTCAATTTCTCCCTGGGCGATAGCGGCAACTACAGCGCGCCCCAATGTCTTTACGGAATCGACGACGAGATGGCCGCCTTGGCGGCCATGGACGTCATCGTGGTCTCGGCGTCCGGCAACAGCTATTACGGCAGTCAAGGCATCGGCTATCCGTCGGCCGACCCGAACTCGCTGTCGGTCGGTGCGGTATACCAGTCGGATTGTGGACCGCAAACGTACGGCAGCTATTGTTCGGCCACGACCACCGGCCCCGACCGTATCACTCCCTTCTCCCAGCGCCACGAAACCCTGACGACGGTCATGGCGCCCGGCGCGCCCATTACCGGCGCCGACAGCAGCGGCGGGGTGGTCACGATGCACGGCACGAGCCAGGCGACGCCTTACATCTCGGGGCTTGCCGTGTTGGCCCAGCAGATGGCGATCGATCAGATCGGCCGACGGCTCACCGTGGAGGAATTCGCGACGTTGTTGCGGGAGTCGGCCGTCACGATTCATGACGGCGATGATGAAGACGACAGTGTCGTGAACACGGATCTGGACTTTCCGCGGGTCGACGTGCTGTCGTTCGCCGAGGCCTTGGCCAATATCGACATCCCCGCCGGTTGTCACCTGGTTGAGTTGGCCGACGCGGAAACGGTGGACGACGTCGACTTCGGCAACTCCTGGAACTATGAGCCCGTTGCCGTGGCCGACGCCTACACAACCTACAAGAACATCCCCTTGGAGATCGACGGTCCGGGCGTGCTCGAAAACGACAGTGATCTGAACGAGGACGACCTGTCGGCCGTCTGGGGCGACGGTCCTTTGCACGGTGTCGTAACGCTCGACGACGATGGCGGCTTCCTCTACACGGCCGATTTTGACTTCGTCGGCCAGGACAGCTTCACCTACCTGGCCAGCGACGGCCAGCGCGAGTCGGAACCGATAACCGTCACGATCGATGTGCAGATCGTTCCCCCCACGGGAATCGTCGGTATTGCGTGGAACGACGTCGACGCCGACGGGATTCGGGACGCCGAGGAACCGGTGGTTGAAGGGGCGACGATCCTTCTCGATCTGAACGGGAATTCCGAGTGGGATCCCGACGAACCGACGAAGACCACGGATGAGAACGGTGCGTATGCATTCTACGACTTGCCTCCCGCCACGTATCAGGTTGTCGAGCTTCCGCGCGAGGGCTGGGAACCGACCGACCCCGAGCCGCCCTATTGCCTGGTTGCGACGACTGCCACCGCCGGAACGGGTGGCTATTGGTTCAGCCTCATCGAACTCGAAATGGATCCCATCTCGGAAGCATGGCTCGGATGGGGCTGTTGTGATAACGGCTTGGACACGGATCCCCAGACCGGTTTGCTCTACATAGGCGGCGTCTACCTGCAAGTCTTCGACCCCGACTTGCAGTTCTTCACGCAGCTGTCCGGTTTTGTCTCCGGAGAAACGACGTCCTTGCAAATACGGAGTATCTCCTTCGCGCCCGACGGCACACTCCACGGCATTTCCTCCGACGGCGGTCTCTACACCATCGACAAAGAAACGGCCGAGTCCCAGCTGATCGGTCCCGTTTCCGAGCAGATCGTGGCGATGGAGTTTGCCGCCGACGGTACGCTCTACGGAGTCTTGTTCGATTCGGTGATGTCCGATTCCACTTTGGTGACGATCGATCCTTCCTCGGGCGCAATCCTGTCTTCCATCGGCTCGCTGGAGCTTCATATCGCCGACATCGATTGCACCCCGGATGGAAAACTGCACGCCACCGTCCACGAAACCTACGAGTTGTTCGAACTCGATCCGACCACCGGCCAAGAAACGCTCGTTGGAGTGTTCAACTCGGACCTTCACGACATCACCTCACCGGTTCTTCTCGGCGGCGGTGTTCACACGGTTACGATACAGTACGGCACCATATACGAGGACATCGATTTCGGGAGCCGACGCGCCGTGCCCGAGGCGGTCGAAATCACGCCGGCCGACGGGCAACCCTTGGCCGAGCCTCCCCATCAGATCTTGATAGAATTCAACACCGAGGTGGAGCCGACGGCACTGGGTGCCGCGGGGTTGACCATCGATGGGGCCGAGTCGTTGGCCGTCTTCATGTTCGATCCGCATACGATCGCCTATGCCTTGCCGCCGCTGGCCGACGGATCTCACTCGGCCACGCTTCTGGCCGGGGCCGTGGCCAACGTCGATGGACGTCCCAGTGAGCCGCTGTCGATCGAGTTCTTCACCGACACCACGCCGCCGGTCGTAGCCGTCGACACGCTGGTTACCGTCGATAGCACGCCGAGCCTCACCGGCACGGTCGACGATCCGGAGGCCACCGTCGATGTGACCGTGGGCGGCCAAACCTACGGGGCAAACAACCTGGGCAATGGGCAATGGGAACTGCCCGACAATACCATCACGCCCGCCCTCGAACCCGGCGTCTATGACGTCCAGGCGGCGGCCTTCGACTGGCTGGGCAACCCCGCCGCCGACCCGACGCTCGACGAACTGACCATCCAATCGCCCCTGGTAACCCTCGAGGGCACGACCTGGTACGACGCCGATCGCAACGGAGACTATGATCTCGGCGAGCCGGCGCTGGCCGACGTGACCGTGTACCTCGATCTCGACGAGGACGGGACGCTTGACGCAGGCGAGCCCTGGACCGTCTCCGACGGCGACGGCCACTACCTCTTCTCCGATCTGGCGCCCGGAGACTACGTCGTGGCCGAGGTCTTCACCGGCGTTTGGGCACAAACGTCTCCGGGATTCTCCACCTACGGCGTGCTCCGCGCCAGCGTCGGGCCGCAACACACCATCGCCGACGACCGGAGCACCGGCTCGGCAATCAGCGCCGACGGCCGCTTCCTGGCTTACACTTCCTCGGCCACGAATCTTGTCTCCGACGACCTGAACGGAGTGGATGACGTCTTCGTCCACGATCGCTCCGGTGGTGAAGTTTGCCGCGTAAGCATCAGCGCGCTGGGCGCCGAAGCCAACGGCGCCAGCTACGACGCGGCCGTCAGCCGAGACGGCCGATACATCGCCTTCACTTCCGATGCGTCCAACCTCGTCGATGCAGACAACAACGCGGCCTCCGATATTTTCGTCTTCGATCAGCAAACCGGATCGCTCCAGCGCGCGAGCGTGGCCTCCGGCGGCGCGGAAGCCGGCGGCGACAGCTTCGCCTGCTCCATCTCCGCCAACGGCCGCTACGTCGCTTTCGCTTCCGACGCGGCGAACCTCGTCCCGGACGACGGCAACGGGTCCACCGACGTCTTTGTCCACGATCAAGAGACGGGCCAGACCCGTTGTGTCAGCCTCGGCACCTCGGGCGCGCCGGCCGACGGACAGAGCACGGCCCCGGCAATCAGCGCCGACGGCCAATTCGTCGCCTTCGAGTCGACGGCTGCCGACCTGGTGTCGGGCGATGCCAACGCGATGCGGGACGTCTTCGTCTATGACCTGCAAGAAAACACCCTCGAGCTAATCAGCGTCAACTCGGAAGGGCAGCAAGCCAACGGCAACAGCTATGACGCCTCGATCAGTGGTGACGGGCATTACGTCGCCTTCGAGTCCTGCGCGTCGAACTTGAGTCCGTCCGACCCCGACGTCTATGCGGATGTTTTTGTTTTCGACCGGCAGTCCGATTCCCTCCAGTGGATTCCCCCCGGCTCGGGCGACCCCGGCGACGCTACCAAGTCGGTCTTTCCGACGATCAGCACCGACGGCACCACCGTGGCGTTTCTGGCCGGCACGGACTATGGTGGAGTCTTTAACGTCGTGGTCTACGACCACGTCACCAGCCAGGCGGAATCGTACCAGACCCAGATCCTCTGGAGTCTCCTTGACGGTGGCCAACGAGCACCGGCCCTCAGCGCCGACGGCCAATCGGTCGCCTTCGAGAGCAGGCAGTCGTTTGGCGACGGCGACGATAACAACCTTGCCTTCGACGTGTTCGTCGTCGGTGACGCGCCGGCTCTGGTGGGCCCGCATGCGGTGACGACCGGCGTCGGTGAGACCGCGGGGGGTCTCGATTTCGGCCACTACTTCCTGCTCCCCGGCGACGCGACCGGGGACGGCTACGTCGACGAACAGGATTCCGCCGTTCTGGCCTCGCACTGGGGACAGACGGTCAGCGGCGCCGCGTTGCACGGCGATTTCAACGATGACGGCCTGGTCGATTTCATCGACGCGTGCATCCTTGCCGCCAACTGGCACGCCGCCATTGCCCAGGATCCTCCGGACGAAGGTGCCGCGGCCAGCGGCGGGGACGCTTCCGACGACTCCTTGGCCGCGACGTCGGACTCCGTTGCCCCGTCCACAACGGTCGACGCCGGCACGACGGACGCGGACGCGCGAAGGCTCGTCGGCCCGAAGCTTCGCCGGTCGATCACCCGCCGAGCATTGTCGTCGGCCAAAACACGGGACGACTCGGCAAACGATCCTCTCGACGGGCTGGGGCGATCACCCGAGGCAGCCGTTGACCTGACCTGGATCGACCAGGCCGAATCGCTCGCCAGAGGAAAACACGCGATGAAGGTCCGCGGCGCGCAACACCTGGCACACGACCGAGTTCTCGCGGCGCGCGGCATCTAGCACTCCGCAGAGTGTCATTCGGCAGCATTCTGCAATCGCGCCATAGTACATAGTACGAAGGAGCCCCGCCGTTATGATGACCAGCAAAGAGCGGATGCTCACCGCCTTGAACCGGGGCGTGCCCGATCGGCTTCCCGTCTCGGTCCATCAATGGCAACCGTACCACCTCGACACGTACCTGGGCGGAATCACGCCCTTGGAGGCGTTTGAGCGCTACGCCATGGACGCGCAGATCCAGTATTTCGAGTCGATGGGCCAGTTCTGGCTGGTCGACGCCGATTTCGCCAAATTCTCGACCCCGCAGTGGATCGACGACGTGACGGTCGTCCGCGACGATCCCGACGACCGGATCATCCATCACGAGATCCGCACGCCCGACGGTACCCTGACCTATAAAACGGCCGGCGATCGGAAGACGACCTGGATCACGGAGTATCTGATCAAGACGACCGAGGACATCGAACCGATCCGCAAGTACATGCCCGTCCCGAAGCTCGACCTGCAGCCGATTCGTGCCGCCTACGACGAGTTGGGCGACCGCGGGATCTTGCGAGGCTTCGTCTGGGGTGATCAGGCCGGCTGCTGGCAGCACGCCTGTTGCCTGATGGACATCAACCGGCTGCTGATGCTCTGTTTCGACCAGCCCGACTGGGTCCACGAACTGCTCGACGTCCTGCTGGAGAAGAAGCTGCGGTTCGTCGAATCGATGAAAGGGGCCAAGTTCGACCTGGTCGAAACGGGCGGCGGCGCGTCGTCCTCCACGGTGATCTCGCCCAAGCTCCACGAGGAGTTTTGCCTTCCCTACGACCGAAAGCTCCACGACGCGTTGCACGAGCTGGGCTTTCTGATCACGTACCATACCTGCGGAGGAACGTTCGCCATCGAGGACCTGATCGTCGCCAACCGTTGCGACGCCTCGGAAACGCTCGCCCCGCCGAGCGTCGGCGGCAACCAGGAGCCGTGGGACTTCGCCGAGAAGATCGCCGGTCGCATCGCGCTGGTCGGCGGCGTCGACCAGTTCCACGTCGTGACCGACGGGAGCGAAGAACTCATCCGCAGCACAGTGCAGACGCTTTTCGAGGGTGTTGGCAGCCGCGGCGGATACATCTGCTCGCTGAGCGACCACTTCTTCGACACCCCGCCCGAGAAGCTCGCCTGCTTCGCCAACGCCGCCCGGGAGTGCCGCTACTCGTGACCCCCCGCCAGGGGGCTGTTTCTGTTGAAGCGCCACGGGCAATCGAGCGCTTCTCACGAATCGGTGGCCTCCTTCTTATGCTGTTCTTGCTCGCCGTGGGGCTGATTTCGCGGTGGCCACCTCTCACGAGCCAGCCGTTCCCAACGGTGGCAAGGGCGCCCGCACCGCGGCGACTGTAACGATTATGCCGGTTATGTCGGTAATGACGCTTGTTCCGGCCATTTCGATTTGTCTCGTTGGGAGGGTTCTCCCGGTCGATACCAATCTGGAGACTTAGGCGAACATTTCCTTTTAAGGCCGGAGACGCTCGTTCGTTTTTGTCAGTCAAGGGGGGACGCGTGGTAAACACGTTCGCACGCTGTGCGGCGATGACGTTGATCCTCGTCGTCGTGGGCCAAACGGGGCTCGCTTTGGACGGAGACGTTCGCCGGCCATCGAGCGGCCAGGCGGCCGGCGCGGTTTATCGTCAGCCGGCCGTACCGGAGGCCCCCTTGCCCTGTTCCTACAAGTATTCATCTTCCTGCGACTACTCGCCCTATCGGTACGCGCCCTGTGCGGTGCCGCGTCAGCCCGCGATCGACTGCGAGTACTGCTATTGCCCTCCGGAGGAACCTTGTGAGGTCTGGACGATTGACTACCTGACCCGCCCGTATTTCAACAGCCATACCTGCTACCAGTTCGGCACGGCTCCAACCGACCCCGACTGGCCGCCGCCCGGATATGCGCCGCTCAGCAAGCTCGACTTTGCCTTGGACTCGACCTGGACCGGTATGCGGGTCGGCGTTGAGAATTCGGACGTGGGCATTCACTTCGAGTGGCTCGCGCCGATTCAGCGGCACATCGACGGACACATGGTCGACTACGACTGGAACATTCTCTCTCCAAGGGACGATCCCAGCCGTCTCGATAGCCAGACCCTTTCGTCCCAACGGTGGAATGAGGGACAGATGCTCGACCTTGGGGGAAGGTTCAAGTTGGCAGACCTGCTCCCGCGAGTGCCCCTCGAAGTCTGGCCCATGCTCGGATTCCGGTGGCAACGGTTCGGCATCACGTGCTCCGGGCTCGACTACGTGGTTCCAGCACACGGCCCGCAACCTCAGTATGACGGCGTCGACGTGCTCACCTTCAACCAGCAGTACTACCTTCTCTATATTGGCGGTCAGCTCCGCACGGAAGTGCATTGCCTGGGCGTACCGGTCGCCGTGACGTTCCAAGGGGATTGGGCGGGCACGTGGGGCTACAACGTCGATCACCATCTATTGTATGAGCTCTACGGCATTCATCGCTACACGATGGAGAGCACCAGCGGCGGCGCAATGCACCTTGCTCTCATTGCCGAAGCCCTCATCAGCAGACGTCTCAGTGTGGGTCTCCAGGCCGACCACTTGGCGATTCGCACCACCGGATCGCACCGTTGGGCCATGACTGGCGCCGCGAGCGTGGACATGACGTGGGACAACGGCGTGACGGTCAAGTCCGACCAGACGTCGCTCACCGCATTTGTTCGCGCCCGCTACTGACCCGCAACGCGGCAGTGGAGCAGACGCTTTCCCTTTGCCGTGCAGCCCTCGGGATCGTCGCTACCCGATCGCCCATACCGCTCGCCCATTTCGCCGACGCCGCCCGGGAGTGTCGCTACGCCTAACGGCCGTACGGTTGCCGCCCGGCGGCGAAGAATCGTAGGCCGGGTTACAACCCGGCAATGATTCCACAGGCACGGTCCAATGGCGCCGGGTCACGACCCGGCCTACGATACTTGGCTCCCGGCGTACCGCAGTCGGTCGAGGCGGTCCCGACAGCCCCTTCGCGCCCCGGCTTTGCCCGGGCGCTGCTTTGTGTTATCCTGTTACCTTGTGGATGGCCCTGCCGGCCGTCGCGACTGGTCCCGTCCCCAATCGGCATGTGCGCCCGTGGCGCAACTGGATAGCGCATCGGTCTTCGGAACCGAGGGTTGCAGGTTCGAATCCTGCCGGGCGTGCTTACAAGTTGTTGACAAGAAACGACTTGCGTTAGGAGCCGAAAACGGCACTTGCGATTCACATTTGACTTTTCTCAAAGATTCTCAAATCGGTACCCTAACACCGACGTTGGCCAACTCTCCGAATAAGGCTCCTGGGGCCGTTATGGAGTCGGTGGAACTAAGAGATCCTGGTGTGCCGGAGAGGGGGCTGCCCGGTATCAGATAGGAAGGTGTTGGGGATCAGCCTGCCCGTTGATCCCATTTGGCTAGTTCGACCGTAAGCCGAGCAGCCAAATTCCAATTGCCCCCCGCCGCTGCCTCTTGAAGCCTGAACGCAAGCGGATCAGGGGGCAAAGCCTTGTAGCCGTATCGTTCGGCGAGCGTGGGTGGAAGACCGGCCGCAATGCGACCAAATGTACGATTGCTTCGCTGTCGCATTTCCTCGTCGGTTTCCTTGGCGTAGCTCTTCATTAGTACGCCCGCCCCCACTCTCTTGCATCGGCAAGCAACCCGTTGGTTCACATCTTCCCCGCTGCGAGCATATTGGAGGCTCGTCTTTCGAGAGGGTATGAAAATAGGCTGGCTCTCCATTTCTAGTTCCAGGAACGATGCAACTCTTGGGAATCATGCCATTATTGGCCATGACACTCACCCATGGCACCGAGCATCCCAGTATTTGAGCAACAGAATCGCTTTTGACTGTTTCCGGGGGAGTAGCACCTCCCACACACGCCTCTTGGCCCACAAGGCAACCCCCTCTTTTTGTGGAGCCTCAGCAGTGCCCTGGGTCCGCAGCAGAGCCAAGCACCCCCTGTTGACCCGTTTCTCGATGCCCCTTCAGACGAAACGGACGCGCGTGGTGATAGCCCTGACAGTCCACCAAAAAGACGCCAATTACGGGAATTCTTGCCAGCGAATACTTGACAGCAATGAAAGATGTACTTAATATATGAAATGCATAATGTATGATGTTTATGCGGTCGGGACTCCTCGTTATCGATCCAATCTTGCACGCCCTGAATTCGGTTACGAACGCGATGAGGGGCCGTACGACGTCGTTGATACAGTTGCCCACTGACGAACTCTGACGGGGTCGGAACCGACAGACGGCTTTCAGCTTTTCGGGGAATAGGGAAGGGGGGCGTGACGGCCGTCGGGGGTCCGTGGTGTTCTTCCATGAATTAATAATCATCCAACTTCGGAGGAGTTAACAGTAGACAGATTCGTCGTCGTACAGGGCACTGCCTGTTGCTTTTCAGTCGCTTCTCGGTTTGGGTCTATTCCTTTTTAGTTTGTCGAAGGGAGTACAGCAATGCGAGCAAAAAAAGGGTTGGTTCTGGGTTTTAGTCTTTTGTTTGTCTCGCTGTTGATTGCGGCGACAACGGCCGAAGCGCAGCAGGTTACCGTGCTGAACGAAGCGAACAACGTGGCCCAACTCGCCACGGTCACGACGCCTGGTAATCCGAAGACGGGGTCCTGGTATCAGTTTGATCCTATGAATATTGTTGATGACCGGGTGTCCCACGGCGTGCCCGCGACGGTTCAATTCTACGACTGGGTCCATTGCTTCTGGGAAACTGACGATCTGGCGCCGTACCAGATGGACTTGGATTGGGGGGGGACCACCTACGATCTGACGAGTCTGCAGGCGTACGTGTGCGCCGGGGACGGCATTCCCCCCGGGTTCCCGGACACGGACCGGAATGTGTCGCAGGTCGACTTCTTCGTTGACTACGGCCTGGGCCTGGGATTCGAATCGGTCGGCACCGTGTTCACCGCTGACACGGATGACGTCGGCGGGTTCGATAAGACGGAGCTCGCCGGCACCTGGAACGCCGTCTCGAAAGTCCGCTACCAGTTCACCCTAGATCTCGGAGCGAACCCGGCCTTCCCGCCGCGGGTTGCCGAAGTGTTGGCCATCGACCCTGCCGTGCCGATCACGTATCAGCCGCAGGGTGGGCAGCAAAGTGGGTTGGTGCTCACCGGCGGCGGCCTCGCACTCACCGGAGAGGGGGGTGTGATGGGCGACGAGACGCAGACCAACGTGGCCTCGCAGACCAACGGCGGTGTCGCCTTCGGAACGCCGCCATACCCTGACCCGGCGCACACGATCGCCCACGCCAACGACGGAATCTACGGCAATAGCAATAGCTGGATCGCCAATGAGCCTGACGCGGGGGGCAAAGCGTTCATCGGCGTTGCGTTCGCACAAGCGCGTAATATCGACGGCTTTGCGATCGGTCGCGACAACAACCAAGCCGGACCCGAGTACACCGACCGTTGGGCGTCGACCTACGACTACAGGATCCCGCAACTTGACGAGGAGTACACGCTGCAGTACACGACGGTGGCCAATCCCGACGAGACCACGCCTGATGGGGACTGGAGCGACGTCGGAACGCTCGATTACATCACGCCCGGCGGCACCAATTTCGCGCAAGCGGGACTGCGTCATCGCTACACGTTCGATGAGGTGACCGGGGCGACCGGCGTGCGGCTGATCGTTCCCTTCAACCAGCAGGACCACGGGGGGCGTGGGACCTGCATTGACGAACTCGAAGTCTACACGGACGTTGTGCCCATACCGGGTGACACGAACGACGACGACATCGTCGACGGGACGGATGCCCAAGTCGTGGCTGCCCACTGGGGTCAGACGGTGACTGAGGACGACTACACCGTGGGCAATTTCAACAGCGACACGATCGTCGACGCGGCCGACGCGGCGATTATGGCCGCCCATTGGGGCGACCACACCGAGGGCGAGTCGGTCGGTGTGCCCGAGCCGACCTCGCTCGGCCTATTGATAAGTGCTGCCCTGGCGGTGCTGCTCGTTCGGCGGCGCCGGCACGGCCAGCCATAGTAATAAAGAAGATTCCCTTTGGGAATCGAACGTTCGGACCAGCGGCGTCCGAAGGGGTATGTGTAGTTAGGGGCATGTGTAGTTCATAGGAATGTGGAGGCGCATGCGTTTGGAGGGGTAAGGGTTTGTTTCGGAGTCGTTGACTGTCGGCGGAAGACCATTTGTACCGAGTCTTGCACGGCGGAATGCTTTGTCCCGACCCCTTTTTCATGGATTGGCACATTCTATTTCACTTCTGGTGATGGGAGTACAACTATGAGAGCAAGTAAGTTTTGGATTCTGGGTCTTGGTCTTCTGCTGATTGTGGCGACCACGGCCCAGGCACAGCAGGTTACCGTGCTGAACGAGCCGCACAACGTGGCCCAATACGGCACGGCCACGTCGCCGAACCTTCCGCAGGCGTCGTATGATCCGATGTGGACCATTGACGACCGGATCTCGCACGGCGTGCCCGGGTACCGGGATTTCTGGGACCGGGTCCATTACTTCGACGCCAGAGATGAAACGGCGCCGTACCAGATCGACGTGGATCTGAACAACCCCGCTGGCTATAACCTGACGGAACTGCAGGCGTATGTCCTTCATGGGGACGACGGGTCACCAGGTGACACCTTCGTGGACGCGGACCGGATCGTCTCGCAGGTCCAGTTCTTCGTCGACCAGATTTCCAACCCTGGGGTATGGACCTCTGTCGGCATAGTGGCCACGGCCGAGTCGGATTACCCCGGCGGGTTCGATAAGACGGTGCTCAACACCGGCGGCCCTTGGAACGGGGTTACGGATGTCCGCTACGAGTTCACCCTAGACGCCACTGCGAACCAGCGCTACCCGCCGCGGATTGCCGAGGTGTTGGCCATCGACCCCTCCGTGCCGGTCACGTATCAGCAGTATGGTGGGCAGGAAAACGGGCTGGTGCTCAGCGGCGGTGGGCTCACCCTCATTGAAGAGGGGGGTACGTTCGATGCGAACAACCTGGCAACCGCGACCGGCGCGGTTGCGTTTGGAACGCCAGGCCATTCCGCGCATCCGATCCCTAACGCGAACGACGGAGTGTACGGCAACAGCAATGCCTGGCTCGCCTATCACCATGCCCCCTACGCCGAGCCCTTCATCGGTATTGATTTGAACGGATCGCATACGATCAGAAGCGTTGCGTTTGGTCGCGAAAATACGACGGCCGGAAACCCATACGCCGATCGTTGGGCGTCGACTTACTTCTACGAGACGGGTTTTGAGGACGTGTACACGCTACAGTACACGACGGTAGCCGATCCCGACGTGGACACGCCCGACGAGCAGTGGATCACCATCGGGACGCTTGATTACATCAAGCCCGGTGGTGAAAACTGGACGGAGTCGGGGCGACGCCATCGCTTCACGTTCAACGCGGTGACGGCGACTGGTCTGCGGCTGATCGTTCCCTATAGCTGGACTGACTCCAGTGGTAAGGCGGTCGCCATCGACGAGTTGGAGGTCTATGCGATACCGGAGCCGGGTACTGCGGTTTTGTTGTTAGGCGCTTTGGCAGCACTGCTGGTCCTGCGACGCAGGGACAGCTAGCCTCGGCGTGTATTTTTGAATTGGACTACGGGGACAGCCTCGGGTAGGATCGGGGGGCTGTCCCCGTTTCTTTTCAATGACACGAAGTAACACAGCAATACAGGGCGCCTCTCGGGCGCGTTGGAGGAGGAGGGTACCATGAGATCATGGATCGCTCCGGTTTTGGCCTTCTTGGTGACCTTCTCGACGCTCGGGCCCAGGGCCGCCGCCACGGAGGTCGAAGATGCCATCGGCTGGCTCTATTACACGGCCTCCGGGCCGGTGCTGCGGGGCAGCCAGAGGACGATGTACGACGGTACGTCGGCCTTCATCCCCCAGTCCGGCGGCGGCTACGGCGCGTTCTGGTTGCGTGACTACTCCTACATGCTCGAAGGACGCATCGGGGTGTTTACCGACCAGGAGCTCATCGACGCCTATGACACGTTTCTCGACGCACAATACAGCGGGGCACCATGGGACGGGGCGTGCGTCGACTGCGTGAAACTCGACGGCACGCCGATCTACATGCCGGGCTACGGCAGCATGGGAGCCAACCCGGTGACCGACGGCTCCCAGTTCATGCTCGACGTGGCCTGGCACACGTATCAACGGACAGGACATGCGGACGTCATTAGCACGACAGGCATGGCAAAGCTCGAAAACGCCATGGCGGCCGTACCGCGGAGCGGCTCGGGGCTGGTCTACATCGACCCGGTGCCGGCCTGGGATCGCTGTCCCTACGGCTTCACCGACACGGTCCGCAAGCAGGGGGAGGTTCTGTTCAGCTCGCTGTTGTACGTGCAGGCCGCCCGACAGATGGCCGATCTCTACGGGGCCCAGGGCAACCCGACCGCCCAGGCAGCCTGGACGACCGAATCCGAAGACATTGCCCAAGAGATTCGCGATACTTTCTGGAACGCCAGCGAAAGTCTCTTCCGCGCGGCGACCGTCCAGTGCAACCAGCCAGACATCTGGGGTTCGGCCTTCGCTGTGTACCTGGGGGTGGCCACGGGGCCGCAGTCCACGGCCGTGGCGAACTACTTCAAGAACAATTACAGCGGGCTGGTGCAATGGGGCCAGGTCCGCCATACACGGCCCGGGGAGTACTGGGAGGTAGCCGGCACTCAGGATTGGTATCAAAACGGCGCCTATTGGGCGACGCCGTCCGGGTGGTTCATCTACACGCTCGATCTGATCGATTCAGACCTGGCCGACCAGACGATCGTCGACCTGGTAACCGATTTCCAAGCGCGGGGAGTTAACGAATTCGTCATTGGCAGCTCAACGCAGCTGCCCAACTATTGCGCCAGCGCGGCTTTGCCGCTGGACGGCATCTTGAGGATCCGCGACTTGCCGCCGCCGCCCCCACCCCCGCCGATAGCGCTGGTCGAGGAAGGCGGCACGTATGGGCCGGATAACCTGGCGCTGGCCTCGGCCGGGGCGGAGCCGTTCGCCGTCGACGAGCTTGACTACAGCGGCATTCACACCATTGCCCATCTCAACGACGGTATCTACGGCAACGAGCATAGCTGGATCGGTGTGGAGCCCAGCCCCACGCTCGGTCAGGGCTTCGTGGGCATCGACCTGGACGGAGTGTACGCGGTCAACAGCATTGCCTTCAGCCGCGACAACGGAGGGGAGGCAACCGAGTACACGGACCGCTGGGCGGGCACGTATCGGCTGGAATACACCACGGTAGCCAATCCCGACGAGAACACGCCCGACGCAGACTGGATCGAGATCGGTACGCTGGACTACTTTGGTCCCACCGGCGAGAACTTCACCGAGCCGTGGCTTCGCCACCGCTACACGTTCGATCCGGTCGTCGCGACTAGCCTGCGCCTGATCGTTCCCTACGTGTATTCGCAGAATGGCAGTGCGGCGACCTGCATCGACGAGTTCGAGATTTACGGGAGCCCGGTGCCGGGCGACACCAACTTGGACGGAAATGTCGACCAGGACGATCTCGAGACATTGGCCACCTACTGGGGCCAGACCGGTGCCGACT
>Ga0315543_1002949_pt1 | contig 15783 bp, 13 predicted proteins | sample SalMarSW160210MG_2_FD_203098 | JGI IMG/M metagenome (GOLD analysis project Ga0315543, IMG submission 203098) | Salt marsh sediment microbial communities from the Plum Island Ecosystem LTER, Massachusetts, United States - Salt Marsh Sediment SW1601-210 ...
CTTTTTAACCAGCTGCCGGAAACAAATATTTATGTTTTGATATTTGGTATTGTTGCAATTGTTTTACTTGTGACAGGAGATAAATTATTTCCGGGCAAACCTGTCGCAATTATAGTTGTAGCGTTATCAGTAATCATTATGTCATTTACGCCGCCTGGCTCAATGAATTTCAAAACCGTTGGTATTCTGCCAAGCGGTCTGCCTGAATTACGTATTCCAACGTTAAATATCGAAGATATTGGGAAAATAATTCCCCTGGCATTTGCCTGTTTTCTGCTGGCTTATATTGAAAGTGTCTCTGCAGCTAAAACACTGGCTCAAAAGAATGGCTACGATATTGATGCGAGACAGGAGCTGCTTGCACTGGGAATTGCCAACCTTGCCACATCTTTAGGTCAGGGATACCCGGTAAGTGGCGGTTTATCGCAATCGGCAGTTAATGATAAAGCTGGCGCCAGAACCCCGTTATCGCTTGTTGTTGCATCGGGTGCCATTGCAGTTTGTCTTTTGTTGCTTACCGGACTGCTGAAAAACCTCCCCAATGTTATCCTGGCATCGATTGTCATGGTTGCCATCAAGGGCCTGTTTGACATCAAAGAAATGAAACGACTGTTCAAAGTAAACCGTTTTGATTTCATCATAGCAATGACAGCACTGGTCAGCGTACTGATATTCGGAATATTATATGGAGTCCTGATAGCAGCACTTTTTTCTCTAACACTGATAATAAGAAATGTGTCCAGTCCCAATGTGGCATTTCTTGGCAGGATTCCCGGAACAAACAGGTATACTGATATCAAGCGGCATCCCGACAATGAATTATTGCCTGGAATACTTCTATTCAGGGTGGAGTCACAGCTGGTATATTTCAATGTAGCGACAGTATACAACACCGTGTGGGCCAGGGTTAAGGAGATGGGGGCATCACTGAAAACAGTAATATTTGATTTAAGTACCTCAGCCACAATTGATTCCAGCGGAGCAAGGTTGATAAAACGGTTACAGCAGAATCTGCAGAAAAGAGGTATTGAATTAAAGGTTGCTGAAGCTCATTCGGAGGTACGTGATATCTTAAGATATGAAGATATTGAGCAATTACTGGGTCATGTCAGCAGACGGGATACTCTCCACGATATTGTTGTTACTGCTATTGGTGAGAGAGAACCTGATGTTAAAAAGGCACCTGTCAAGCCAAAAAAACTGCTAACGCCTGAGATTGTTGCACAGATAATATTAGGCAATAACTATTTTACAGAAACACATCCCCGCGAATATTTCGAAAGCTTCAGTTTCGAACAGAAACCCTATATCACACTTGTGACATGTTCCGATTCGCGGGTGCCGCTTAATTCCCTGATGCCTGATACTTCAAACAAGGTTTTTTCAATTCAGAATATCGGCAACCAGATACTGTCGACTGAGGGTTCTGTCGATTATGGTATTTATCATCTGAAGACACCTTTGTTGTTTTTCCTTGGACATTCTGATTGCGGGGCTATAAAAGCTTACCTGAAAGGATTCGAGAAGGAGACCTACAACATTAAGCATGAGCTCGACTTCTTAAGACCCACAATTAAAGAAAATGCAGCTGTCACGGATTTTGAAAAGCTCCACACCCGGATCATTGAAAAGAACCTCGATTACCAGGTGAATATTGCTTACAAGAAATACAGGGATCTGGTACAATCGGGAGAATTGACAATAATCGCTGGTTTCTACGATTTCAAGGGAGAATATGGAAGGGGTATGGGTGATATTGTAATTGTGAATGTAAATAAACAAAAGGATGTTGAGGGAATGCGTAACCTGCCTCTTTTTGATATTTTGTCGAAAGCGCAGAAAGAACTGCATATAGGGAGACTGCCTGAATAATGATATGTACTTACAATTAATTTATCTTATTTATCATGCTGATCCAGAAGTTCCTTGTTCATAATCGAATTCAGTTCTATTTGCTCTGTAAGCAATGAATCAGTACACAGTTTCAGCGCCCGGTTCAGATAGATTTCACTGTTGTTTAGAAATGAACTTTTCAACTGATTGTTTTTATTAATTTTGCCAAGGCGCTGAAATTCAAGACCGGCTGCATAATTAGCCTGAATGTCATTTTTATCGGCTGCCAGTATCTGTAACTGTTTATTCAGTTCATTTACATTTTCAGGGAGTGCTTCAAAGACCAGTAAAAAAGTCCCGGCTTGATCATAGCCTTCCTGTTCCCATATAATATCGCCATTTACAGTAGTGACAACCACCTTCGGAATTGAATTAGCCCGGTATTTTTTTACAAGGTTTTTTTCGGCTTCAACGTCAATCCTTACTCCAACAAAGTAAGTTGCAAATTTTAGAACCTCAGGATTCTGCCATAGTTCCGCATCCATATCTTTACAAGGGTGGCACCATGATGCCCAGAAGTCCATTACTATCAATCTTCCTGATTTATTAGCGATTGATCTGGCCAGGTCATAATTACGCAGCAGGTGAATCTGTGCTCCGGCACTTGCCGAAAAAAGTAAACAGCCTGACAGAAATAACAGGGTTTTATTTTTCACAACGAAATAAGATTACTCTTCAAAGTTAAAACATAAAACAAAATATCCTGTAAAAGCAATCTGTTTTTTGTTTTTTTGCTTATTACCAGGTTCTGTGTCTATCTGGACTACAAGACTATCAGACTGTATGACTGCAAGACAAAAAAGCCGCAAAATTTGCGGCTTTTCAGTTGCTCCGTCAGGGCTCGAACTATTTTTCCAGTACGCTTATAATCAATTAAATACAGAAGCGCAGTTTATACAGGTCTCTAAAAGTACTCCTCTTTGCCTACATCTGCTATCACAAAGTTAATTATAAAATTTTATTCAAGACAGTTTTCAGGTTTAAGTTATATTATATATATCTATGGGAAAAATATTATTATCGGAATTATAAACAAAATTAGAAATATGTCAATTCATCATATAAAGAACCAAAATTTATTTTTCAATCTTTTCATATAAGAATGCTTTTGAGATATAAGCATTCTGGCCATTCGCAATAACCTCATAATAATTATCATCAACTTTCCTGACAATTGTTATTACTTGATTTACAGACGATAGGCCAATTTGTTTTGCATTAATATTAGGTGAAATCCTAAATGGTCCCCCAGAGGAAGTTTTAACTTGATCACCAGGATGAAAGTCAGAACTTAAATGTACCATCGTTGGACTATTATATGAATTACTTCCTCTTAAAATTGCATTATTTAATTCTAAATCTATTCCTCTTTCAATATTTCTAATTTCATTCCCTAAAGTAGAGTAGTCTTTCCCACTAAAGGAGATTAATTTCTTTCGATAATTTTCCAGAGAATTTAATAATTTTTGATCTTTTGTTTTTGATTTTAAGATTGATATCCAAGAAGTTAAATTGTTAGAATAGCTTTTGTTTTGATCAAATATTGCCTGCCTCTGAACAACTGCATTGATATATTGCTGTTGTTGATTAGGATTGTACATACTAATTACTTTGTTTGAAGCTTGATTATAATTCTGGTTATTTAATTCTCCCAGGTTAGATTGTCTGGTTTGTATTCCAACTGCATAACCATTATTATATCCATCTTTATAGCTAAAAAACTTTTCTCCTGGTTCTATAGCTGATACTGGTGCTGCTGGGGCAACACATCCGACATCGCCATGACAATACCCTTCTTTAAAACCCTCACGAAATCCTTTGTAATATTCCAACTGACTAAATCCTTGAAGCGAAAAGAGAACCACTATCCATAAAAGAAGTATTCTTTTCATATTATAAAGTTTAAATGTTAACATGTTGACTCAGATCAATTATTGTAATTTTCTTTTTAGATTAAAAATACCCCAAACAGAACGTGGACTTAAATCTTACAGCTCTGTAGGTACCGCTAAGCACCCCATCCACAATAAGCAAAGCCCACGTCGTCCGTGAGCGTCTGCCTATCATTCTTGTGGATGTTAAAAATTAGCGGTTTTACAGAGCAAGAATAACAGCTTACGCTTTATTCAATATGTACTTAAATAACTGTCTGTTTCGTATTAATAGTTTTATAGGGTTAAAATTATGAAATATTACTCAATTAGCATATATTTGATATGCTGTATTATGCGTGTAATTAAATAAGATACCAGGCGACACTTCCTATATACTTTCCACTCAAACAGTAGACAGTATTACAGACATTGACTTTCACATCAAGTGTCGCCTTTTTTAATAAGGCTTGTATATGACCTTATATGAATATAACAACCTGGACTTTGAAGACAGATATAACTATCTGTTTAGTAAGAGAGGTAATGATACTGTAAGTCTCAATTGTTTCCGGGATGATGGTGAATACAAATACTCTCTATGGGACTGTGGAGATTTCTATGTTGAAATGTGTGCTAAAAATGGTAAAGTAATAAAGGTTGAAGGTATAGAACCTGATGAAGAAAGGTTCAACTTATATATTGATTGGGTCAAGGAACATGGTGATGATCCAAAATATGATATAGACTAGGCGGTACACTTCTTTACTCCTAATCATGGAGTCCCTTTTACCTCTAGAAACATTTTAGCAGGAGATGCCGGATTTCTTAAAATAAATGTGTGCCAAATAAATTATTAATTTTTTGATTTAGTTTATCATAAGTGCTATTGCCCTTATTTAGTTCGTTGCTGAATTGAGCTTTATAGCTATGTATAAAATCTATATAGTTATTCGATTTAATTACCAGTTCTTTCAATTTTAAATAATACTTTTTAGATTCCCATTTGAAGGTCGAATAACTATTATAAGAATAAAATGTGGGGATAAGTATTCCTAGACATCCTAATAAAAATAAAACAAATACTACCATAAAAATAATGTCAAATATTCCTCCTGGTTTAAATAGAGAAAGCAATTCCAGGCCAATAACATAAATTACAATTAGTGCCACAGACACCGATCCTAATATTATTGATACCTTTATTAATTGTGGATTTAAATGAAAAAATGTTTTGTATTTAGGTTCAATATCAAGATGTGGGACAAGTGGCAAAGTCTTTTTCCATCCTTCATATATAGGTTCCGTTGGTATAGGAGGTATTTTAAAAGTGTACTTAACATAATTGATGAGAATAGCCATAATAATTAATATTAATTAGTTGTGATTTAAGCTATAAATCACAGGAATAATTATCATAGAAAATCAACATTATCAATTTTCATCATGATTCTGTCTGTCTCATATAATGCAACTATGATTTTTTGGTAATGCATAATATCTTCAAATGAAAGAGTTCTTCCTTTACGATATTTAAGCCATTTCTGAGCAGGTTGGTATCCACCTATATAGAAATTCCAGGCAATCTCAGGTACTTTATCAAAATACTGGTCTGTATTAATCCATACTTTTTTATCCTCGTATTTAATCTTACCTACTTCATTGTTACCGTAAATAGGGTATGAAGTAATAAATTTCTCAACTACAGGACTTTTAAGTAAATGTATTTGACGAAGTTCACTTCCCAATTTTACTAATTGCCAGAACATACTCTTGTCTTTTGGGTAAGGGACACGAGGAAAATCAATTTTTAGTAACTCTTTATACTTCACTCTATATGATGGGCCGTGCAAAACAGCATATATGTAATCAAGGACATCAATAGGGGCGAAAGTACCAGCAGTTTCTTCAATATCATTGGTGAATTGCAGACCAAGGATATTTGATATTTGACTAATGATTTCAGAATTTAAGTTGGGAATGCGGGTATTGTTAAAAGATATTCTATCCCCTCTTTCATAGATATAAAGAGGAGCAACGTAGGCAGTTTCTTTGGTCTGTGATGAAAGGAAGCATATATCTGAAGGTCTTTTTGAGATTAAAATATGTTGAAAATCAAATGTGCTTTGTTGTCGACATACAACTAATGATATATTATCCTTATTAATTAATTGATAAGCTCGTTTTGGCCCGGGGGTCCCTATAAAACCTCGACTATGACCTGTATAGAAAGTCCACCTTACATCAAATGGTCGATAATCATATTGTATATATAAATCTTTAGAGTAATTATTGTGAATGTCATCTATTGCTGATTTCAATTTCCAGTCCCTACTATCTTCTCTTAAATTATATTTTGAATTGATAAATAATTCGTCCCCGCTATTAAATTCTTCAACAGTATTCACTATTTCATTTTTCGTAAAATGAATACAAACCCTATCTCGTTCTGTTTTAACACCAGACCCTATTTCAATAAATAAATTTGAAATTGAGAAGAATTTATCATAACTCCCTTTTATTTTAAAATCTTTTGGAACAAAGAAAAAATAGGGTTCTTGAAATTTAACTTCTTTATAGTCCAAAGAGAAAACAGTTGATTCAAAAAGCTTATTGTATTTTTCTTCCCTTAATCCAAATAAATCACATTGGTATACTCTTCCGATTTCATTTTTATTTTTGGCGTTGTTTTTAATAAACAGATTAATTGATACTCCTTGTTGTATATCAAATACATTTTCATCTTTTGTCCCTTCAAGTGTAGTTTCGATTTTCTTAGCACTTCCATGTAGATCCAGGATATAAATTTTATCGAAAGTTTCAAGCAGGTTTTTACGCATCTGACGGTGTGTAATCCCGTCAATATAACTGTTGTTGGAAATAAAAGCTAAAATACCTTCTCCGTTTTTATCAATTAGATATTGGCCGTACCTGATAAACTTAATATAATCATCATCAATGTTAATCTTCTTTTCATTCAGTTCTTTTTTATAGTCAGATATTAGACTTTGAATCCAATCTCCTTTATTACTACTACTTACAGAATATGGTGGATTACCTAATACAACCATCACTGGAGTATCTTTCTTCACATGATTAGCCTCATTAGCTTCAGTACTTAGCCAATTAGCAAATAAGGTCCCTGTATCGGGATGATGTTCTTCAAGGCTGTTTGTTAAATATATCCTTAATCTTTGGTCTGTTGTTGGTTTGTACCCTGTCTCATTAAGCAGCATTTCAAGTTTAAGATGCGCCACAGCATATGAAGCCATCAGTATCTCAAACCCATTTAGCCTTGGTATTAGATGATCTTCAACATATTTACTCCAAACTCCCTGCTGTCCTTTAAACTTCTTGTAGATTTGTTTAATTACTTCTGCCAAGAATGTCCCAGTACCAGCTGCAGGATCAAGGATCTGTACTCTATGCACCTCCTCTTCTATTTCAATTTCTTTTGTTTTTGACCTTAAATCTGATGTTGCTTTACTTACATCTTTAACTTTAATCTTAACCTTTGAAGTATCTGCTAATCCCTGAGTAATACCAAATTCATTTTTTAAAATATCATCAACAGCTCTTACTATGAAATTAACAACTGGTTCTGGTGTATAATAGACTCCTCTACTTTTACGTAGTTTAGGATCATATTCTGATAAGAATGTTTCATAGAAATGTATCATTGGATCACGTTGTTCTGTAGATTTTCCAAAATCTTTAAGTACATCGGCAACATTAGTTGCTCTGAATATATCTGCAAGATCATCAACAATCCACTTTATTCTATCGTCAAGATCATACCCGGCAATATATTGAAACAATTTCCTTAAGAATGGATTTGATTTTGGAATTAATTCTGCTGCTTCTTGCCTAGTAAATGTGTCCAATGTTGGATCATGGAACCTTGCCGCAAACATACCATAGGCAATTGTCTGGGCATATATATCGGCAAAGGTTTTTTCAGTTATATCATGGATTAGGACCTGTTTAAATGATTCATACTGACTATGCAGATTAAGGTTTTGTGGCTCATTTAAAATACTTTCTGATTCATCAGGTAACAGTGCTTTCTCAATGATGGTAGATAGTAATTTGGCCTTACCAGCCATCATTTTAGAGAGTTTTGAGGCTGATTTAATAGTCTGACCCACATAGATGCAGAAATCACTAATAAGATTGGTAAATGGGATAAATTGATCCGTTCGTGGAATAATTTTATTGCCACTTATTTCACCTATTGTTACTGTTAATACATATGTCCCTTCACGATATAATCTGAACTCAAGGTAATCTGTGATTATGAGATTTGCCAATGATGATTTGTACCTATCAAATTGTTCTTTATACTCCTTATTGTCAAGTGATTTACCAATATCTTTTGCTTCAATATAACCTACTGGTATGTTTCTCTTTGTTATAATGTAATCCGGGGCTCCACAGGCTATTCTTGATGGTTCATTTGTAACCATTACATCCGTAGCAATTGATTCAATTAGTTGTTGCAGATCTGCCCTATAAGTATGTTCTGTGGAGATCCCGGTTTTAAATCTCGAGTTGAGTTCTTTTATGTATTCACTGATTGTCATTGTGATTTTGACTTTTCAATCAGATAAAATTAGTCAAAATCTTTGTACTCAGGTCAAATAGTTATATTCATTATTATTTTGCAACATCATTACAAACTCGTCTTTTAAACTTCATCATCTTCTCATCACCTTTGGTTACTGTATACTCATAAGAATTACCATAATCAATCAGGTACTTATTTAAGAACCATCTGCCAATCTGATCATCTGTATACTTATCTGCTAAATGTTTGGGTAACCAAATACCTGGGTCATCATCATCTGACATTGGCCAGATAGTCTCTCTCATATCTAGGTCATATATCTCAACCTTAATATTAACTGCTAATGTTTCATATTTTTCAGTTTTCATAATGATTGTGTTTGTGAGAATATAGAAATAAAAAAGCCCGGTCCCAAAGTCCCAAGCTGTTGTGTTGCATTGTTGAATATTATATAGAGAATATGAGATAGTGAAACTGCAACTATTTCAATATATGGCTGTATATGTGTGTTTTATGACATAATTGAGTGTTTCTAAATTGAATATTATAAGTGATGGGGAATTGGGATGATGAATTGCATAAAATATGACAAATGTATTTATTTTATTGTCAATGTTAGAGCATGTATTTTTTTATTTCTGAAGATATAATCCGTCTCCCATAATTTATTCTATTCTCTTCAACTATTTTGAAGAATCCTCTTTCAATATCTGCAGCAATTTTATTACCCTGAAGTTGATTAGCAATGAAGCTACAAAGGCCACACCACTCAAAGTAATATTTTTGTGATAATTGTGAAATACGTATGCTTGAATCTTTCTCTGTATAAGGTATTTTAGATAAAGGATTATTAGTGTCCTTGAGATCACTTAATTTCATTATTTTCTTATCTAAGGTTACATACTTTGTAGGATCCGAAAACATCAAGATTTTACTAATGAATGAAAATCCAGAGAATTGAGGCATCCCAATCTTTTTAATATTTATTGGTTCAACCAGGTTAGTTTTTATAATATCTGAAAAAGCTTGGAGTTGTATGTTTGAAACATTATCTCTGAATCTTTTTATTCTGATTTCTCCATATCTTATCCGATAGTATCCCCAGTAAAGAACATTTGATAAACCATCTTTTATATGTAGGATGTTATTGCTCATAATGAGTTCTCGAATATACTTCTCAAGGTCTCGGTAATTATTAAATTCTAGCTCATGCTCGGTAATAAAATCGAACAATCTACATGGGAAGTCGTATTTTGGGAATTCAATTATCATAAGATCATACTGTTATGTGTACTAACGGTCTAGCAATAAATGTGACGAACCTATTAATTTTATTGTCCGTATTAGCGGCTGCTGTTTTTTATATTCCAATTGTTTAAATTAAGTTTTGGAGCAGTGTATAAGGTTGATCTATATATTTTACCTTTATATCCGAGATCCAGCAATTTAGTCTTTTCAAGTTCATAGTCTGATTTAGATAATCGTGGATCTAGCATAATTGTCTTTGAAATATCATTGATATCAAAGTCTAAAGAAAGAACACTACTAGTGTGATTAATATACCTCAGTATAATTCTGACTTCCTTTTCGTGAATATACTCATGTCTTTTTATGAAACTAAATACATTCATTAGGAGAAGGAATGTATTGAAAGGTTCTTTTTCACATTTTTCTTTCAAAACTTTCCATTTCATATAGCTCACTTTACCGATTTGAAAGGTAGCCAAATTAGGGTCCTTTTTGAGATATTCAAAATGTTTGTACAACCTTGCTATTGTTGTTTTAATTTGAACGCCTAATTCATTATTTAGATACACTTTCCATCCATAGTCCGTATTGTGATTAAATGTCCAACATGATCCATAAAGAATATTTGTCAATTCCCTAAAAGATTTTTCTTCACAATTTTCAGTCTTAAATGATTGGTTCAATAGAAAATTTTCGTACGGATCATCCCAAAGAGCAGGATTTACAAAACAAATTTTTTTTGACATTAAGATACTTTGAAATCTTCTCAGAGGAATTATCTTATAAACGAATTTTTCATAGTCCGTTTCTTTCAGATTATAATACGCAAATGCAATCATGATTCAGTGACTGCTAACGGTTGGCAATAAGAAACGTAGGGCAATCCGAAGCACCTACCGATCAAGTTATCAAGCCATTTATTAAATGTTATATTATTCAAATTTAGCACTTTCTGACCTATGTTTTTTATTGCCTGTTAGGTAGCGTTTACCACTTTCTTGTATTCGCCAAATCTTCCCTTTTAAATTCTACCTTTCTCACTAGTTCTTCAATAGAATCAGTAAGATCCTTGTGGTAATTTTTAGGGTCGTATAATAATGCTTTTAAACTCATTGTCTCACTAACTATATGTCTTACTTTTTCGTGTATTGCATTTTTAGCCATGACAATATAATGCTTCTTATTACGTGAAAATCTAAATGAGTAATCTTCTAGAATTAACCTAATATCTGGATCATTAGTAGCACACCCAATGAAAACAAATGTATGAGTAATAGTAAGTGCATCTATAAGATGGTAAAAATCACGATATTTTGTTCTTGCTTCTGAATAATCTTTACGTGTAAAAATTAAATTGTCAGGCGATTCAACAGATCCATGAATTTTTATTATTAAAGGTTCTGGACGCCTAATACAATCAGCTATATCAGATTCATTAAATTTTTTGACTATTATATTTCCGTGTGAAGCAGTATTTGCATAAGTGTCATAAATTTTATCAAAATTTGGAGTTATAACTATTCTTGAATCAAGGTTGAAGATATGTTTATGAATTTCTGCTGGATGATAAGCAGGTGTTAAAAATTCGTTACGAACAAGAGTATTGTAATCATCTCTACCCAATTCTTGTTTTATTAATTCACAAGCTGTTAAATAATCACCTGAACGTATTTGCTTTTTAATTTCAGTTTTACCATTAATATTTTCAGATGCATGATTTAAAAATTCTTTCCAATCTTTAGGTCTATCACCTGCATTATTAGTAGAATTTTTTGATACACCTGAACCGAGTACTAGTACACATTTTCTACGAGCAATGTCTTCGATTAAACTATCTGGCCAATTTATCATGACAATGCATTTAAGTTTTCAATTAAGTGCTTTGTAATCCCTTCAAGTGTATGTTCATATTCTTTGACTTTATTAAAGTGTGCACCTACAACCCCATGTTCAGCCTTTAAAGCAAAAATTGGAACACTACTGTTTTGGGATAAAGGAACTAAACTGTGCAAGTTTGTTATTTCTCCAATTTTTGGATAAACAATATCAGCATAATTCAGCTCAAGTAAATACTTTCTTATTGTTGCTGGAATCTTTTTTATAATGCGTTCATAAGCCTTAACTGGTTGCTGTTTTCCTCCAACAGTTTTTGCTGTATACTGCTGAGTTATATAGCCAGCAAATTGTATATGCCATTTAACTTCCACATTATCTATATAAAACGGTTCACCTTCTTTATCTTTGAAGTCTCCTAATCCACGGGTTAATTGTTTATTCCATTCTTTTAGAGATTTCGCAATATTCTCTAATGCTTGGATACTAAAGATATCAGAAGACATTGGTACAATAAAAAAGTCTGAGGCTGCAAGGACAGCTCTATTTAATGCACCAAGAGAAGGACCTACATCAAAAAAAACAAAGTCATAATCATCTAGTTTAGAAAGTAAATCCCGAAACATTAATGTTGTTTGCAGTCCTCTATAATCCCCTGCTTTACCATCTAGCCAATCCTTACTTAAAAAGTCTTCGCTCAATGACAGATCTGGGTCACCAACTATAACGTCAATTTCAAAATAAGGACTTTTTAAGATTGGTAATTCTCCTTTTTGAAATCCTACACCTCGTTGCAATGGTTTTACAATTTCATATATTGTTCTTTTAGTTTTCGTGTATATTTCCTCAATTTGAGGATATGGGAACATATATGCAGTAGCATTACATTGTGGATCCATATCAACAATTAATACTTTCTCCTTTTTTTTCATTTGCAAGTAAGATGCAACATTACAAAGCAACGTTGTCTTCCCAACACCACCTTTATTATTAAATACTACTACTGATTTCATAATTTATATTTTAAATACAGCTTAACTAAAATTAAATCATTGAAGCAAAATTTATTAAAATTAATTCAAATCTAATTTTTTCTATTGACATATCATAAGTTTAAATTAAGCCACTCAAATGCTACTTAACGGCCCGGCAATAAAATTTAGTAGATATTTATTACAGCTCCGCCACGTCGGTCACATCAACAGTATTGATAAACATTAGATATATAACGCTGCTATTAACTCTGTGACTGACAGACCAATCTCCCTTTCGCAATACAAGTTATGCAATCTAGGGGAATTGGTGGCCATATTTTCAATGATTTTTTTGTTTAATACTGTTTATTTGAGATTATTTATCTCATTGAAACAAATAAGTTCTAATAAAATCCCTTCCCAAAATTCCAAATAGCTGATGATTAATTAGGATCCTAAAAAGAAGTGAATATTGTAGATAATATGGTTAATTGGAAACCTTCTAAGGTACTAAGTTAATTTTATTATCCTTCAAATAAAATAGGTTTCTAGATGAAGGTACAAACACTGCGTTTGAAAAGTATAAGTATCTATTTTCATTATCGAGGTAAATTTTTGCGGGCTGGACAATTACAATACTTGATAACACAGATTCATTATAGTATTGGCTAGGCTTGATGATTAAGTGATCCTTCCCCTTTTCACATATATAGAAGTATATATCATTTTGAACTTGATAAGCGTTTTGAAATTTTACTGCTGCAACTAAATATTTGTTTATTCTTTCGATTTGAATCTTTGTGACAATAGGTTTCTTTATACTTGGAAGAGGTTCCCATGTTCCGTAAAATTCTTCAAAGTGATTATTGTTGCAACTGGAACAGAATATCAAAGCTGCAAGAATATAAAAAAGTTTAATTGATTTCATTATTTTATTTAGATATAATGATTCAATCAAAATTACTAAATATCTGGAAATAAGGATTAAATTATCCTTACTCCAAAAGCCCAGATTTCGATTTGCTAATTGATCTTTTCTATATGATAACTAATCTAATATGCAATTCTGCAACTCAACTTAATTGTCTGTATTACTGGATTATATGTAACTTTTTGCATGTTTTTTCGTATAAGTATTAAGTACAATACATCTCCTCGTCCTGAGGAGATTTGGTTTAACAATCTGTAAATATTTAATATGAAGACATTAAAAGAACATTTTAGTAAGAATGGACTTGATTATACATTGATTAAACGCAATGAAAAGGTTGCATTATTTCGCCTGGAACCTGAATTATATCCTGATGGTTACGAAGCATCTAGGATATATGTAATGCGTCCACATAAAGCCTTTGGGGTGTCATTTGAAGAATCTGAGGTTATATCCAGTAACAGTCAGTTTATGTCAGATGGCAGTGGTGCTTTTAGGGAACTTGGGAATGCTTTAAAGCATTTTGATAAGCTTACAGCATCTTTATTACATCAGCTAAACGTTGATGAAATAAGTCATTCAGGTAGTGAGGTAATAGCAGAGTGCCAGGCTGTATGAGATAATGCCTAATATAGCTGACGTACATGGGTACGTAGGGGCATTTTTAAGGGGGGATCATATCAGGTCTCCCTTTTTGTTTTGAATTGTATAAAATGCTTTATTATAATCTATATCAGGGGGTACTAAAAGTTGTCGCAGGGGTAGAGGAAATGTTTGGAGTTAATACCTTAATACTAGTTATTATCGTTTCCCTACTTCTGCATTTAAAAAGCAATGTAAATCAGAAAGTGGTTTATAGTTTCTTATACTTTAAAGAATACCCTAAGGAATCAGATCCTTGAATTAGATTATTATTAAGGATTTCCAAGTGTTCAATTGAATAAAGCTTACCATCTGGCAATTCTTTTTGAAATGAAATTTTCTTATCAGTGAAAATAATATCCTTAAGATTGAATCTGTGTTTGTCGTTTGCATAATATTTACCAGTATTGTCTATTTTTACTTTTTCACTCATTTTTTTATTCCCTTTTTCATATAACAATTGCCAATCACCTTTAAATTGCCTTGTAAGTAATTCAATATTTTTTGAATTGCTACTTATTGAGGGTCGATGTGGAACAATAGTCTTTAAATCATTGTCATATAGTTCAATAAAATTATGCTCTGATGCAGTAATTGTTTTAATTTCTTGTGATACTTGGAAGATGATAAAAATTTCTTTCTCTTTATTTTCATAGGGATCTCCCCCTAAAATATGATTTTCCACTTGAAATAACTTTTCATCTTTTAGAAGTCCACGAACAATATCTGTAACATCATTGAATTTTTCTTCCTTACCATAGCTAGCATATAATATTTTGAATGCATTTTGTTCTTGCATTAACTCATCTAATTGTTCTTTTCTCTCAGCCGACTCAGAGTTGATCTTTAATAACTCTTGATCTTTTAGTTCAATTTGTTTCTTATAATCATCTAACTCGCTTTGAGATTCTTCAGTGGATTTCTTCAATACTTCGTATCGTTGGCGTAGGCGGTCCAATCTATCAACTGTTTTTTCGTGTTCGTCCCTGGGTATAATTTTACTTCTATCTGTAAGATATAAGATCGTGGCTTTAAACCAACGATTAAAAAAAGTAGATATTCCTAAGGAAAGATTACTGAATAAATAGTATAGAACTATTATTACGAAGGTTATTAATAGTGGAAAAAGAAGTCTTTCAATCCAATGATTATCTAAAAAGTAATTAGTGATAATATCTATTTTGTCTTTCCTTGAGTTTCCTGGATCAAACGAAAATAGTGTAAATAATATTTGCCAATTATATACTAATAAGGCAATTAGAAATGCTCCTACAAAAGGGGTTGTAGCCCTTTCTGAAAAAGGATTCTTGATTCGATCTCGAATACCTTCATAAACTGCTTTAAAAAAGGAGGTAAACATTTTTAATCAATTTGAATTATGACTATTCACAATAAATAATTAGTAATCAGCCATTTTTATCAACTCAAATTTACAACGTGTTTATATAAAAGTCAAGTTTATTTTCAGCCTAATAACCAATTTATAATGCCCTACTAAATACTCCCCATTCTCAGACCACGGGTTAACAAAAATAAGTTTTCTTTTTTATTGATATTTTTCTCTTAAACACTTCTTCAATCATTATGCTGCTTGAAAATACCTGTTAGCCGGAATCTGATGATCGATTCCCTGATGACAAAGCTGATTGTTGTAATAATCCATGTAATCTTGCAGACCCTGATAAAGTTCCAATCCTTCTGATGGCATACTGATATACACATAGTCATATTTAACTGAACGCCAGAATCTTTCAATAAAGATATTATCAATAGCCCGGCCTTTACCATCCATGCTTATTTTTATCTCTTCCTTCTCAAGAAGCT